>Ga0307951_1002558_pt1 | contig 11370 bp, 14 predicted proteins | sample OrgLakmetagen374_FD_201842 | JGI IMG/M metagenome (GOLD analysis project Ga0307951, IMG submission 201842) | Saline water microbial communities from Organic Lake, Antarctica - #374 | ecosystem: Environmental > Aquatic > Non-marine Saline and Alkaline > Saline | place: Antarctica: Organic Lake... | reverse complement strand
AACAGTCAAAGCATGCCACATTCACAGGAGGACCAGATCGTGTTCAGGGCGCTGCTGCAGCGGGAGCTGCCAGAGCTGGGCCTGAACCTACTTCAGTATCATCTTGCTGCTAGACTACAATTGCTTAACAGTAAAAGCATGCCACATTCACAGGAGGACCAGATCGTGTTCAGGGCGCTGCTGCAGCGGGCGCTGCCAGAGCTGGGCCTGAACCTACTTCAGTATCATCTTGCTGCTACACCACAATTGCTTAACAGTCAAAGCATGCCACATTCACAGGAGGACCAGATTGTGTTCAGGGCGCTGCTGCAGCGGGAGCTGCCAGAGCTGGGCCTGCACCTGCTTCACTGTCATCTTACTGCGCTAGAAAAAAAATGTTTTAAAGTCAGAGCATGCCACATTCACAGGTGGACCAAATCGCGTTTGGGGCGCTGCTGCAGCGGGAGCTGCCAGAGCTGGGCCATCATCTGCACCTGCTGGGAGCAGACGTGTCCAGCTGCGTGTTTGTGCAGTGGTTCCTTTGCCTGTTCATAAACTGCCTGCCTTTGGAGGCCTGCTTACGTGCATGGGACATCGCCTTCCGGCACCACAGCGTGGCACCCTTCTTTCAGGTGGGTGTTTAGGTGTGTGTAGGGTTGGCCAGAACCGTATATATGCACCGTATATGACCGTATATACAGTGATTTCCCTGCCAAAAATACCGTATATGCACCGTATATTTAGGGTTCTGGCCAACTTTTAAGTATGTGTGTGTGGGTGTTTAAGTGTGTGTGACATTGCCCTCTGGCACTGCTGCACTGTTCTTGGTGTATGTGTGGTATATAAACGGTACATGTGGGCGCCGTGCATTTACGGTGCACGATGCTGTGTATGGTGTCGTTATTTCTGTGCTGTGTATGGTACCGTTAGCATGGTGAGTTCAGTATGAGTAGTAAATTACGCGTTGTATGTATGCAGTTTGACCAACTCTACACCCTTCCTATTCCAGTGACCTATTACCTTTGTTGTTCATACTTGCATGGGTTAATTGAGCGCTTATAATCAGCCAGGTATTGTGTACGCATGGAAGGCAAACGATGAAAAGGTTGAGTTGGCACCAATCCTGCCTGCAGGTCGCACTGGCGCTGTTTGAGCTTTACGAAGGTCGTTCTGGCTTCAATCCTGCCTGCAGGTCGCACTGGCACTGTTTGAGCTCTACAAAGGTTGTTTTGGCTCCAATCCTGCGTGCAGGTTGCACTGGCACTGTTTGAGCTTTACAAAGGTTGTTTTGGCTCCAATCCTGCCTGCAGGTCGCACTGGCACTTTTTGAGATGTACAATGGTTCCGTTGGTTTTAATCCTGCCTGCAGGTTGCACTGGCGCTATTTGGGATGTACAATGGTTCCGTTGGTTTAATCTTGCCTGCAGGTCGCACTGGCACTATTTGAGATTTACAAGCCTGCGATTTTGGTGGCAAGAGACATGCTGGACGCGTTTCAGGTGGGTGTGGGTGTGGGAGTATGATGTGTAAGCAATAGCATCACACGCTTGTGGTCGTGGCACCTGCTCTATATTTACGGTCATGGCACCTGCTCTATATTCTACGTAGCACCTGCTCTATATTTTACGGTCGTGGCACCTGCTCTATATTCTACGTGGCACGTGCTCTATATTTTACGTAGCACCTGCTCTATATTCTACTTATCACTTGCTCTATATTCTACGTAGCACCTGCTCTATATTGTACGTAGCACCTGCTCTAAATTCTACGTAGCACCTGCTCTATATTTTATGTGCATGTGTGTGTCTGAACAACAACATGCGTGTGTGTGTCTGATGAATGTCGGATCACTGGTAGTGCAGGCCATGGCCCCCCTCATACAGGACGTCGACGAGCTTGTGGCTGTGGCACCTGCTTGATGACACATGCATGTGTGTGCGTGCAACAACATGTGAGCGTGTGTGTGTGATGCATGTCTAATTGCAGGTAGTGCAGGCCATGGCCCCCCTCATACAGGACGTCGACGAGCTTGTGGCTGTGGCACGCACTCGGTTTGCTCATGTGCAGGACGGCCTGCTGGACAGTTTAAGGAGGGATGCACAGCCACAGGTGTGGCTGCTGTTGCAAGGGCAATTTTTATGAGGATAGCCGTGCCATGAATGTTTAGATGTATGAACCATTGAGGAGGGATGCACAGCCGCAGGTGTGGCTGCTGTTGCAAGGGCAATTCTTATGAGGATAGCCGTGCCATGAATGTTTAGATGTATGAACCATTGAAGAGGGATGCACAGCCGCAGGTGTGGCTGCTGTGATCTAAGCTGAACGAATGAAGAGTGAATGCTGTGAACATATCCATGCCACCATTCGTTAGATGTAGTATAAAATGTGGGGAGGCATGCGCAACCTCAAGCGCCACTCTTGTGTGTATGTTTTCATGTGTTTTTGCGTGTGTGTGTGTGTGTGTGTATGTGCACGTGTGTGTGTATGTGTGTGTGTGTGCGTGCGTGTATGTGTGTGAATGCAAGTGTGCGCACGTTTATATGTTTGTATGTGTGTGCATATATGTGTTCCTATTTCCTGTATCCTGTAGACCAAACATGCAATCGTCAATAGCAGAGGTTTGTTTTGGTAATCCCACAGAAGAAATTGACTATACCACCATTCTGCTTTAACTATTTGTGGAGGGAGCAGGTAAATTTTATGATACAGCTCACCTTGGTCATCATAGAGTATTTGAAAAGCAGCCAATTTGCTCAACAACCGTTCCAGGATGACTGTAAGGATCTGTATCCAACTCTGTATCTTACATTTCAAGAATGCCTTTTTCAATGCGCAGCTACAATGACGGGTATGGTTTGGACTTGCGGTTCATTGTCAGCACAATGCTTTTTATAGACTGTTAACCTAATATTGCAACATGGCTGACATTCCGATCTTGTTCTCAATCTGTGCATGCACAGATGCCTCGCAACATGGTGATCATCAGCCTTTGCAAATCTGTGCATACACAGGTGGCTCGCACATGGATGACATTCCGATCTTGTTCTCAATCTGTGCATGCACAGATGGCTCGCAACATGGTGATCATCAGCCTTTCCAAATCTGTGCATACACAGGTGGCTCGCAACATGGTGATCATCAGCCTTTCCAAATCTGTGCATACACAGGTGGCTCGCACATGGATGACATTCCGATCTTGTTCTCAATCTGTGCATGCACAGGTGGCTCGCAACATGGCTGAGCGTGCGCGTCTGTCCAGAGGTGGGCCGCGCCCCCCCCCTGAGGACCTGTCGGCATCTGTCAGCAATGGGGGGCCTGCAGAGGGGGGCAAGATCTCTGTGGTGAAAAAGCTGCTGGCACGGCTGGACAAGGTGTGTGTTTGTGCGTGTTTGTGTGTGTGTGTGCGCGCGTGTTTGTGCGTGTGAGTGTGCATGTGTGTGTGTGCGCGTCCATCAGTGCTTTTAAGCATCTGCATTTTGTGTGCAATTGCCTTTGCTTTTTGCTTGCGAATTGTGAGGGCACGAGGCGTTTTGTGCTACTTACTTCAAATTGCTGCAAGGCTTCACTCGTGAAAAAGATACACCCACACACTCGACCATGCTGCTTGTCCTGCAAGGTCTCACCTGTGAAAGAGAAACACGAGAGTCACCCATGCTACGTTTCCTGCAAGGCTCTATTCACGCAAAAAGGCATGCCTGTAGATTCACCCATGCTGCAGTAGATTCAGTAGATGCTGCATGATTCAGTGATGCAATAGATTCAGTGATTCAGTAGGAATTCAGTAATTCAGTGAATTCACCCATGCTGCATGCTGCATGAAAAAGATTTGCCCTCATTGGACGCCTTGCGCTGCCTGGCCACATAACGGTTATTCTAAAGTTGTTTACAAAATCTCGAAATGCATGGCTCAGTATGATGACATTGAGCTGATGATATATGGATCTCAAATTTTGGACACGGCTTCCTTCGTCGGTGACTTGTGTTTTTTTGAGACCAGGGTTGCCCTGACCCTGACCTGCCTAACCCTGATCTGCCGATTCCTGTCGTGTGAGATTTTGAAACGACCTCTTGAGACTGGCTGCAGGTCCGAAGTGTTGCCACTCTCGCAACCGGAAACGGGCTGGTGGAGGCCGCTCTTACCCCTTCTCCTCCCACCTCCTCCTCTCCCCCTGCTCCCGCCACAACATTAACAGCAGCAGGCGGCGCCACTGAAGAACCACTGTCAGAAGCAGCTGCAGCATCAGCTGGGAGCACACGAGCGGGTGCTGAGTTCCCACAGCCTGTAATTGAAAGAGCACAGAACACTGTGTGTGGCAGCAGCACAGAGGTAGGGTCAGCCGCGGCAGGAGCTCCACGGCCAACAATGTCACATGGAAGTGAAAGAGCACAGAATACTGTGTGCGGCAACAGCACAGAGGCAGGGTCAGCCGCGGCAGGAGCTCCACGGTTAAAAATGTCGTACGGAAGTGCAGAGGCAGGGGCAGCTGCGGCAGGAGCTTCACGGTCAAAAATGTCGTACGGAATTGCAGGGGCAGCAGCGGCAGCTGAGTGTTTTTCTGGTGAGCCAGAAGCCTTGCAGCCCACTGACTCGTGTTCGGCTGACAGCCTGGCGGAAGGGGGCGAGGCGACAGCTGCGCAGGCTACTGTAACGGTACAGCCCAGGGGCGCGATTGCCGCTGGGGGCGATGGAGTGGCGGCGACAGGCCAGCAGGTTGCTCTCCTCCGGGCAGAGTCTCCACAGCCATCATCTGGGAGTGCAAAGGTGGAGGCGACAGCTGAGTGGGATTCTGCTGTAGGAGTGGATGTGAGTGGGCTGAGTGAGGGGCCTCCTGTTGTCAAGGGCGTCCCTGCACTTAGGACACACATGGTAGCTGGGAGCAGCAGCACTGCGTGTGCCGCTGTTTCAGGTTGTGGAAAGGCCACACACACGGAGGCACAGGCCACACACGCAGAGGCACAGGCCACACACGCAGAGGCACAGGCCACACACACAGAGGCCACACACACAGAGGCACAGGCCACACACACAGAGGCCACACACACAGACACAGGCCACACACACAGAGGCACCAGCTGTGCTGCAGGGCACAGAGGAAAGGAACTGCTCAGGGAACCCTCCCTGCCAACACAAGAGGACAGTGGCAGCAGCAGCAGCAGCGGCAACCCCACGACCCTAACCCCTGCCTCTCTGCCAACACAACAAAGCAGCAGCCGCAGCAGCGGCGACAGCAGTAGCAGCAGCGGTACCCACACATCACAGCACCCTCCCTCTCCATCCACACAACAGAGCAGCAGCGTGGTTGATGCTGCAGCAAAGGGCGTGCGCGCTGGTGTAGCAGGGTGTGAGGGAGTTCTCACGAGTAAGGCCGCAGGAGAGGCAGGGGAGCCTGCAGGAGGAGAGGCAGCGGCAGAGGTGAACGGCTCTGGTAGTGGCAGGGCCCAAACTGGCTCAGCAGCTGCAGCAGCAGCAGCAGTGAATGGCTCTGGTAGTGGCAGGGCCCAAAGTGGCTCAGCAGCAGCAGCAGCAGCAGCAGCAGCAGTGAATGGCTCTGGTAGTGGCAGGGCCCAAAGTGGCTCAGCAGCAGCAGCAGCAGCAGCAGCAGCAGCAGCAGTGAACGGCTCTGGTAGTGGCAGGGCCCAAAGTGGCTCAGCAGCAGCAGCAGCAGCAGCAGTGAATGGCTCGGGTGAAGCCCAAAGTGCTTTCTCAGCAGCCGATGGTCCCGCAGAAATGCAGAACGGCCATGGTGCGGCACACGAAAGCTCAGCAGCAGCAGCAGCAGCAGCAGCAGCAGTTGCGGACGGCTCAAGCAGATCCCGAAATGCTTTGTCAGTAACCGATGGTCCAGCACAGAATAGCTTAGCAGCAGCAGCAGCACCACCACCAGCAGCAGCGCAGAGTAGTGTGATCCAGCAGCAGCAGCGGCAGCAGCGACAGCCGCAACGTCATCACCAGCAGCAGCTGCCCTGTCACGTCCGTCCGGATCTTCAACCTCCCAGACGCACCGATGAACCATCGCTTCACCTAATACCCTTAATGCCATCCCCATCCCAGCACCACGACACCACACACTCCGAGCCGCGTGCATCTCTGCCCGCACCCTCCAATAGTTCACACAGTGAGCCCCACACATACCCCAATGGTCCACACTACGAGCCACGTGCGCCTCTCCTTGCACCCCCCAATACTTCACACAGTGAGCCTCACACATACCTTGATGGTTCACACAGTGAGCCCCACACATACCCCAACAGTTCACACAGTGAGCCCCACACAAACCCCATTGGTCCACGCAGTGGGATCCACACATACCCCAATGGCTCACACAGTGAGCCCCACACATACCCCAATGGTTCAAACGTAGTTTCCCAGGCTCTCTTCAAGGCTGACCAGCAAAAACCAGACACACTTCCTTGCATCCTTGATGAGCAGCATAGTACACACAGCACGCAGCCTGATGAGCTGCCTTTGCTGCCCTCGCAGCAGCTGCAGCAGCAGCATCTGTACAATATCCAATTACAGCAGCAGCAGCAGCAGCAAAAACAGCAGCAGGAGCAGCAAGAGCAGCAGCAGCAGCAGGAGCAGGAGCAAGCGCAGGAGCAGCAGCGTATGCAGCGACATACCCTTCAGCAAGGTCAGGAGGAGGCACAGCAGGAACAGGAGCAGCAGCCGCCACAGCGGCAAGGGCATCTGGGACAGCAGCAGCAAGACGAGCAAGGGCAGCCGCCACCTCAGGCCCACCATGCAGGCCGCAATGATGCAGCTGCTGCTGCTGCTCCTTCCCTTCCATCTGCTGCCGCTCCGTCTGCAGCTGCTGCTGCTCCAGCTGCTCCAGCTGCTGCTGCTGCCGCTCCCTCCCTTCTTCCATATACTGCCGCTCCGTCTGCAGCTGCTGGTACTCCTTACCCTCCATCTGCTGCAGCTCCGTCTGCAGATGCTGCTGCTCCCTCCCTTCCATTTGCTGCTGCTCTGTCCGCTGCCGATACTGCACCAGCTGTTGCTGCTGCTTCGTCCGCTGCTGCTACTGCTCCAGCTGCTGCTGCTGCTGCTAGAGGTAGTTCTGACCTAAGCGAGGACGTGCAGCTCCAGCAGGCAAGAGCCCCGCTGTCACATGCCATCTGTGATCTGAGCCCCCCAAGCACTGCCACAACTTCACGCTGCTCCAGCGCAGTGTGCGCGCTAGATCAACTCGTGCTGCAGCAGCAGCAGCAACACATGCATCAGCAGGCAACGCAGCAGCAGCAAGAGAGAGAACCCATACTGCACGTGGTACAGCAGCAGCAGGCGCAGCAGCAGCAGGCACAGCAGCAGCAGCAGCAGCAGCAGCAGCAACACGTGCGTCAGCAGGCAACGCAGCAGCAGCAAGAGAGAGAACCCATACTGCACGTGGTACAGCAGCAGCAGGCGCAGCAGCAGCAGCAGCAGCAGCAACACGTGCATCAGCAGACAACGCAGCAGCAGCAAGAGAGAGAACCCATATTGCACGTGGTACAGCAGCAGCAGACACAGCAACAGCAGCAGCAGCAAGAACGACAACAACAACAACAGAAGCAACAGCAGCAGCAGCAAGAACGACGACAACAACAACAACAACAACAACAACAACAACAACAACAACAACAACAACAACAACAACAACAACAACAACAACAACAACAACAACAACAACAACAACAACAGAAGCAACAGCAGCAGGAGCAGCAAGAACGACAACAACAACAGCAACAGAAGCAACAGCAGCAGCAGCAAGAACGACAACAACAACAACAGAAGCAACAGCAGCAGCAGCAGCGAGAACAAGAGCACGAACCTCCGCCAAAACAGATGGAGTCCGCACCTCCCTGCACCCCTCCTCGCAGCCCCCAATGCCTCACCCCCGCCATGCAGCTCATGCACCGAATAAGCGCTGCCTCTAGCCCCAAAGCACTGAATCACACCAGCACGCCCGCCCGTGCCAGTCCCACAGCCACGCACGCAAAGGCACGCATTGTCCCTACCGCTGCCGCACACACAAGTGCACACACCGCCCCTACCACAGCCACACACAGCCACACTCGCGCCTCACCAGGCCATGGCACGCGCGGGGAGGAAGACCATGCGCAGCTTGCATGCTTCACCGGCAGTGGCCACCCCACCCACACACACCCTAGCCAGAACTTCCCCCCCCACACACATACACACACGCATCCTAGCCAGAGCTCCCCCCCCCACACACATACACACACGCACCCTAGCCAGAACTCCCCCCCCTCCACACACGCGCACCCTAGCCAGGGCTCTCACGTGTCCCTAGGCAACAAGCACGCTCCCTTGCATGGCAGCAGCGGTCAACGCACGCACTCACACGCGCACACCCGCGGTGTGACAGATGTGCCTCCTCCTCCTCCTTACCCTTCAGTGGCACATACGCCTGCTGCCGTAGGATGTGGGCTATCAGTCAGTGCTGCTCGATCCGCGCCAAGCACCTCCGCCACTGAGTGCAAACTGCCTGTGCTACTTGAGCCCCCCCCTTACCACAAAGCATCGCCACCTAGCTCTCACCACCTCAACCTCCGCCATCATCATCACAACCACCAACAACAGCAGCAGCAGCAGCAGCCTAGTGCCAGTGGCTCTCTCCCGGTAAGAGTGTGTGTGTCTTTGTGTATGTGTCCCTGTAAGTCAGGCCCACAATTCCTGTTTGATAAAACAAACCTGCACGCTTTTCCACTTTTAAGTAGTCAGGAGCCTTAATTAGACATATATAAGCACCCCTGCACACTCAGTTTGAGCAAATGAGTGCCCAGGTGGGCAGGGTGGAAGTCCCTGCCAGAAAGTGGATTTCCAAAAGCTCCTCCCCGGTGCCATCAACTTACCAGGGGTGTTCGCAATAATATTGAGGATTTTGGTGAAGGTCCGGGGGCTTGTGGTGAAGGTTCGGTTTTGGACCCCCCTTTTGCCGGGAAATTTCAAAAAACCAAGGCTTTGGGCAGGATGCATGGATTGCAATGCTGATTTTTGCGATGGGCAGCGTACAGTAAAAGCATTTTTATACATGAGGATCCCATGGCCTCCTGAAGTGAGATCGTCATTGTTTTCAGTATCCTGTAACAAAGTCATCTGGTCGGGTCGGATTTGTAGTTAGACAGCTGAGCACACATCCTTGTTTTTTTTTAATCTCAGCTGTCGCTGCCCACCACGACCCATATCCAGCATTCCAGACCATGAAACTTGACAGGTCATGCCCTGGGAGCATTTTGAAGGACTCCCGACACCCAGGCGGTGGTCAGAAAGCGTGTTTCCAGGGTTTCCAGAAATGCACCATTTTTGCCCAGCAAACAGGCCCACGCACCAAGTCCTTTGGGGGCTAATTTTCACCCCCCCTTTTTTTTGCTGTAATGGGTATGGTTTAACCCAAAACGTGTCTGGGAACAAAAGAATGGTAAAATTTGGATTTTGAGTCACATTTCTGTACCCATGCATGGGTACAGAGTTTACAGAGTTTACATGCATGAGTATAACCCCCCTTTTTGGCAGGTAAATGGCACAAATCCAGCCCCCGACGCATACAGCGGCCCCCATACCCTTTATTCTGTCGCAGAAGTGTTTCATATGTTATTTCTTACTACCCTGAACCATTAGAAATTATGTCAAAAAACGATGAGGTTCGTTTTAGGGACGAAATTTGGCTGGTAATGGTGGGCCTGACTGTAAGTGCGTGTTTCTCCCTGCAAACGTGTGCATGCGTCACCCAGTAATTGTGTGTGTGTGTTTGCATGTGTGTGTGCATGTGTGTGTAAGTGTGTACGTGTGTGTGTGTGAGTGTGTGTAAGTGTGTACGTGTGTGTGTGCATGTGTGTGTAAGTGTGTACGTGTGTGTACGCGTGTGTGTGTGTGTGTGTGTGTGTGTGTGTGTGTGTAAACAAAGCATTGCACACGTGCACATATGCACGTGCGTGCCACAAAGCGTGTGGAGAATACGCTGTTCATTGGGCTGAAACTAGAGTTGGCCAGAATTGTGTGTATGCACCGTATTTGACCGTATATTTGGTGGTTTCCCTGCCCAAAATATCGTGTATACACCGTATGTACATGGTTCTGGCCAACCCTATATATTTGGTGATTTCCCTGCCAACAATACCGTATATACACTGTATATAAATGATTCTGGCCCCTAGCTATGACGTGCTCAAGGTGTGCAAGCCCGGACAACGGTTGTGGTCATTCCCTTTTTTCTCATTCATTCAATTGTCTATATATTTATTGGCACCTGTTCTCCTGTAGGTGCCCATTACATTTTTATTCACTCTTTTGTTTTGGTATTTATTTGTGGCACGTATCCTCCTGTAGGTGCCCATTCCATCAGTGCCCTTCATTTCTGCCTCCCCTACTTCGGCCTCCAATGGACTGAGCAGCTCGCATGACATCTGCGTATACAGGTGTGTGTGTATGTGTGAGCGTGTGTGTGTTATCCGTATACGTGTGTGTGTGTGTAAGTGTGTGTGTATGTGTGAGTGTGTGTATGTGCGTGCATGTGTGTGTGATCCTTATGTGTGTCTATGTGTGTATGTGTGTGTGAATGTGTGTGAGCATGTGTTGTGGGGGCTCTTGTGCACTCCAAGCAAGCTGACAATGACTCCTGCATGTATGTGTTTGTGTGTGTATGTGTGTGTATGTGCGCCTATGTGTGTGTGACCCTATCTATGTGCGTCGGCTCATGTTGTGCACCTAAGCATGCACAGGCACTTCTGCCCCACTGCAAGGAAACTCTGTTTTACACGTGCAGGCGTGAGTGCAAGTCTTTGCGTGTGTGTATGCCACGCACGTGTATGCCACGCACGCACACACGCACGCACGCACGCATTCACGCGTGCAAGCGTGAGGTTTGAGGTTCAGTCTTTGCGTGTGTGTATGTATGCCCCGCACACACGCACGCACGCACGCACACAGCGTATGGAATGCTCACACACTGCCATTTTGCTTGTGCACTCTTTCTTGCACATTTTCACTTCCTTTAAGATGCAGCTTCCTTTCCGTGCTTCTGCGTATCGTGCAGTTTCAGAAGCCCAGAATCTTTAAGGAGGAGCCAAGACAGAGATCGTCCCAAGCTGCCTGGTCAAAACAGCCAGGGTAGCAAGGTGAGCAACAAAAATGTGTGTGATGAGCAAGATCACGCACACTGTTTATTAACAGCGAAGATGCCTGGTCGCGAGGGCCATGGCAGTGAGTGTGAGTGTAGTGAGTGTAGTGAGTGTAGCGCATCGGCCAAAAGAAGGTAACTCAGTAAGGTAACTCGGTAAGGTAACTCGGTAAGGGCCATGGCCGTGAGTCTAGCGCATCGGCCAAAAGAAGGTAACTCAGGAGATATGCAATAAGTGGGGTTGGCCAGAACCGTATACATACACTGTATATGA
>Ga0307951_1002547_pt1 | contig 11391 bp, 16 predicted proteins | sample OrgLakmetagen374_FD_201842 | JGI IMG/M metagenome (GOLD analysis project Ga0307951, IMG submission 201842) | Saline water microbial communities from Organic Lake, Antarctica - #374 | ecosystem: Environmental > Aquatic > Non-marine Saline and Alkaline > Saline | place: Antarctica: Organic Lake... | reverse complement strand
GGGTATATACGACATTATAGGCAGGGATACCACCAAAAATACGGTCATACGGTCATATATGGTGTATATATACGGTTCTGGCCAACCCTAGTCACAAGCGGCGAGCGCCCAATCGCAAGCCTTCATGGGAGCCCAACTACTGCTCGCGGAGTGCCTAGATTAAAGGAGTCGTCTTTGTTTAAGTCTGAACCAGTCTGCACATTTTGAGGGTACTTGCGCTGGTGCAGCCTACACCCCCAGCTGACCCCCATGCTCACACGTGCGTGTACCCTTTCACAACATTCCTTTTTACGAGTCTGCGTGTTGCCCACCTGCTGAGTACGATCCAACAAATTGCTGGCTGGAGAGGGAGGCTGACTCGTGCCCGCTGCCAGGGGCAAGCTTGCACGCAAGTGCATGTCCGCCCAAGGGGGTGAAGGAGGAGGGGGTACCTCACTGGCACGCACGCTCGATTCCCCTCCCCCTGTCTCGCCCCCCCTCACACCTCTGCTGCCACCTGCTTGCTGCTGGTGTGCACGAGCCTGCTGCTGCTGCTGCTGCTGCTGCTGCTGCTGATGCATGTGAGCTGCGTAGTTTGGGTCCTCTGCCATCGCTCTCTGCAATTCCTCGCGCGCCCTGCGTACGCATGTGTGTGTGTGTGTTTGTGTGTGGGTAGGTGAGTGTGTTTGTTTGTGCGTGTTTGTGATCACGTGTGTGTTTGTGTGGGTGGGTGTGTAAGTGTGAGTGTGGGTTTGCGTGTTTGTATGTGGGTGGGTGGGGTTAAGTGTGCATGTCGGCTCTAGGTGTGAGATTGAGTTTTACAAGAGACATCCTTTTTGCTGTTGCTTACTGAAGTAACTCTCGTACCCTGTGTGTGGGGGTGGGTGGTTGTACTGTGGCCTGTTTGTGCTCTCTAAGGGTGGATATATAGACGTGTGGGGGAGGGGGAGGCGTAGATAGGAGTAGGGGTTGTGTGTGTGCTGTTCATTCTTTGTCACAAAGTTTGTGTAAGTGGATAGGTGTGTGTATAGGGGTAGGTGTGTGGATATTTGCTACATGCCAAGCATACATGGGTCTCACACACACACTTACACACACACACACACCTGCTGCTGAGGCTGCTGCTGCTACTGGCAGCACTGCCGGCGCGGGAATGTAAAACGGGGCGTGGGACGTGTGTTTGTGGAGAAGCAGCAAACGTGCTAAACCTGTATGTATGTTGTGTTCGTGCGTGTTTGTGTGTGGCGTGTTTTGTGTGTGTGTGTGTGTGTGTGTGTGTGTGTGTAGGTTAAGGCGCATGCTGCAATGCAATTCTGCATCAATATTATCTCATGCCTGAGCACATCAATTACTCTCTAAGAAAGGAATATAAAGTTTACGCTGGCAGTGCTTAGCACCCCCCAAACATAGTCTGGTCAGGGCAAGGTAATGCCAAATCAAAGTCGCTCCTTCACCACGTCCCCTACAAAGGCGGCAGATCTGGGTGCTGGACAATGGCAACTCCTCAATGTAAGATGCAGGAGAAGGACCAAAAGAGGCGTATAGACATGGCACTATGCTGCTATTTTGTTAAACATCTAATAAGATGGGCACCACTAGCCCACTGACGAATACTGTAGATACCATGAGATGCCATTTCCTTTCATTATTAGTTGCTTCCTTTCAGTTACACATCGCATCTTTACAACAGCACAACAGCACAACATCATAACATCACAACATCACATCAGCACAACAGCAGCTGAGTGCTATACCTAGCCATACACCTCTGCTTTTGTTTGATGCCCATCATCGGAGCAACACGTGCCATAGGTATACCATGGGCCACACACACACCTCAATTCCTCTCTTTCACACCCACCCACACCCACCCACACCCACACCCACACCCACACCCACACCCACACCTCAGTTCCTCTCTTTTGAATCCAACTTGCTCTGGGCTGGCAGGGTGACCTGATGATGAGCCTGCGGGGCTCTGCCAAGCCTGCACGCCATTTGTGTATGGATTGGTGTGTACGTGGGTATGCATGTTTTTATGTTTTTGCACAAGGGTGGCATATTCTGAAGGAAGTGAGATGCTTATAAGGTCACATAAGTCAACGCCACACAACAAAGGTCATGTGCGTGGGTGCATGCCACGCATACAAACGCATACAATAAGTAAAGATCTCTGCATGAAAGCGTGAAAGGTGTGTGTCAGCAAGCGAGTGTGTGTGAGTATGTGTGTGTGTGTGTGTGAAGTCACAATGGGTGTTTGAAGTGGCTCGGTGACTGAGCTTACCTGTGAGGGATGAACACCTCTGGTGAACTGGGCATTGGGGTCTGGGATGACCTGGCTGGGTACGGTAGGAATGTGAATGGCCGGGCGGGCATGAGATTGCTCATTCGCTTGGTAGCCCTCATCCTGTGTGTGTATGTACCAGGGTTCAGTTTGAGGTTCGGCCAAAAGTTTGGGTTCACGCATTTTAACGAGCTTTAAAAGTGCCGTTTGAAGTTCGGTCAAAGTTCGACAAACTTTTAAGAGTTCGACAAACTGTACAGCATGCATCTGTCAAAAGTGCAAGGGACAGCAGCTCCCCCCAGTTCAGTCCCACTCTTTCCTACGCAGTAAAAGTAACATGTTCAATGATTATGATCTGTAATCTGTATCAGGCCAGGAAGTTTCCTTGGTCTCGAGGCCAACTTGTCACTTTTCTGAACTGCTAAGCATTTGTACAACACGGCACTTGCACTTGTACAACGCGGCACTTGCACTGCACCTGAAGGTTCTCCTTTTTCTGCTCTACAATGATGATATTGACCCATTCCGGCCTTTTTTTATTCCTATTTTTATCTGTAAACAAACATAACTAATTGGGAAGATTTGAAGGTGGGGGGAGGAGCCCAAGGGCCCGTTTCCCAAATTTGCACATTGAACCCTTCGAACAGTTTGAGGGTTCTAGAACTTTCACGAACATTATCGAACCCTTGCTCCCAACAAAACAAACTGAACAACCATGGTATGTACATGTGTTGTTCAGCGTGTGTGTGTGTGTGTGTGTGTGTGTGTGTGTGAGAGAGCGTGTGTGTGTGTGAGTGTGTGTGTGTGTGTGTGTGTGTGTGAGAGAGTGTGTGTGTGTGTGTGTGGACTTGCACAGTGACGCTTGTGGATCCAAAAGCCACCTAGATCTGCAGATTGCAAGGGGAAGCTCCCTTTACATGCAGCAATGCCTGCAACTTGCAGAAGAAAACGACACGGCAGCGTCCGTGCAAAACAGTGCAGCACAGGGCCCTGCATGTCTGCGTGTTGACCTGCAGGCATCTTGTTCGTCACCGCCACGACAGCTGCTGCTGCTACGCACGGTCCATTCAAAGGTCAACGGGTCCCTTTTCTCCCCCAATATTGCATATGCTACTTCTACCTGTGTCTATAACAACTTCGACCTTGATCGCTGTGTGCTCAAAAGCTCCTCTGTCCTCCCCATTTCACTCTTGGCCCTCATTTCCAGGTGACAGCCGCTGCTCTTGCTTCATGCACAACTCTCAAACATCTCAACAACGTGCCCTTCTTACACTTGCCCGCCCAGATCGCCACGCAGGAGTCCCTGCTTTCTCACGCGCACCTCTTCGATTCCTCGATCCCTCCCCACCAACACACCTGCACGGCCACCCCAATATCATCACATGACAGCCGCTGCTTCTTCACGTGCGCCTTTTCTGGGCTGGCATCCGTGGCTCCTGCACCAGCGGAGGCTGGGCGTGCGGGTCGAGATGGTATCGGAGCCACGTTTGGTGGCAGCCCTGCCTCACGCTTTGCGTGCTCCACCTGCGCCTGCAGCTGCCGCAGCTGCTGCCTTTCTGTCTCAAGGGATTCGTCCCCGCTGGAGGCATCCCCTTGTTGCTGCTTAGGTGCCACAGACACTTGCTGCGGCAGCTGCTGCTGGTGTTGTTGTTGCTGCTGCTGTTGCTGCTGCTGCTGGTGTTGGTCCTGTCGCTGCTGGTGCCACTGCTGTTGCTGCTGTTGCTGTTGTTGCTGCTGCTGGTACTGTTGGTACTGTCGCTGGTGCTGCGCCTGCTGTTGGTCTTGCTCTGTGCCGTCCTCACCCATAGGATCGTCCAGTTCAGGGGAAGGGGCCCAAGCCTGCTTTGGCTGCTGCAGTGTGTGTGTGTGTGTGTAATTTGTGCGGATTTTGCATGAGCGTTAACTAGTACTAACATAATAGCTGGCTAAAAAATGTATTGAACAGCGATTCAGAAGGTGGCTGCACCTTATTACTATTACCAATCCATAAACTTATACAACGCAACCTGTGTATTGTGCCTACATGCAAGTACACAAATCGACCACTGCCCTAATAATGACTGAGAACGATTTGCTTGAAACTGCCAATGGCTTAAAACCGTCAAATGCATGTCTGCTGCAACTGCTGCTGCTCACACCTCAGACACCTTTCACACCTCAGACACATCATATGGCACAGACTTATTATCCGATGAGTCTATCAGATATGAACCTTTTTTCTCACATTGAGTCGATCATATGACACACCTCAGACACATCATCTGTCAGACACCTCTCACACCTCAGACATAACGGACACCTCAGACACCTCTCCCTCAGACACCTCTCACACCTCAGACTCCTCAGATCACTGCCACAAAGACACCAACAAGGGTCATATGGCCTACAACATTGCTATATCGCACACTGTACTTTTTCCTGAAAGATCACTGCCACAAAGACACCAACAAGGGTCCTATGGCCTACAACATTGCTATATCGCACACTATGGCCTACAACATTGCTATGTCGCACACTGTACTCTTACCTGAAGCTGCTGCTGCTGCTGTTGCTGTTGTTGCTGTCGTTGCTGTCGTTGCTGTTGTTGCTGTTGCTGCTCATGCCGCAGGGCTCCCCACGCTTCCTGCCCAAAATGGCCCCTGCTCAATGGAGCATTTCCAGTGCCTTTTTGCCCTGTGCAGTCGTTGCTGCTGCCCGCAAGCGCCTGCAGTGCAGTGTAGATGTGTGACAGGTTTTGTGTGTGTATGTATGTGTGTGTGTGTGCGTGCTCACACAATTCAGTTCTAGACAGATCATTTTCAGGCACCAAATGTGAGAAAATGGTTCACCTGCTATCTCACAACTTCACAAGATTTCTTTCTACCCATCACCCATCTGCTGCTGTGGCATAGGCCACCACCCCATGCTGCACAAAAACGAACCCACCTGCTGCTGTGGCAGTGGCCACCACCCCATGCTGCACAAAAACGAACCCACCTGCTGCTGTGGCATAGGCCACCACCCCATGCTGCACAAAAACGAACCCACCTGCTGCTGTGGCAGTGGCCACCACCCCATGCTGCACAAAATCAAACCCACCTGCTGCTGTGGCATAGGCCACCCCATGCTGCGCAAAAACACCTCCTGCTGCTGCTGCTGCTGCTGCTGCAGCCGAAGCTGGTGCGGGTCCTGCTGCTGGTGTTGTGGTGGCTGAGAGGCGCCCTGTGGTGCAGCCACAGCTGCGGTAGCAATAGCAGCGGCAGCTGCCGCAGCAGCGGCGGCGGGTGGGTGGCTGGCGGCAGGGTGAGGGTGTTGGTGTCCAAGATTATCGACACGGGCCTGCGGATGAAGGACATATATTTGTGCAGGTCACCCACCATAGTATTAGCTGTGGATTTAAAAGATGAAAAGGTGAAGAGATATGGTATAAAAGCGCCACATTCATGAATTCAGTGGCTTAATTGCACATGTATGTACACACAAACACAAATGCACGCACAACACACACGCACCTGCAGATGCATGGCTAAGGTGTGTACAGCCTCGTTCAGTGGCTTAATTGCACATGTATGTAAATACACATAAATACACACACACAACACACACGCACACCTGCAGATTCATGGCTAAGGTGCGAACAGCCTCGTTCTGTGGCTTGATTGCACATGTACGCACACACACACATGAATACACACACACGCACGCACCTGCAGATTCATGGCTAAGGTGCGAACAGCCTCATTCAGTGGCTTAATTGCACATGTACGTACACACACATAAATACACACACAATACACACACACACAACACACGCACCTGCAGATTCATGGCTAAGGTGTGAACAGCCTCCAGAGCAGCAGCCTGCTTGCTGTCGGGGCCTAGAATGGGTTGGGAAGTTTTGTCAGGCTCAGAGTCGCTCATGCTGGCATGACCACCTGTGTTAGTGTGTGTATGGGTGTGTGAGTGTGTGGGGGGGTGCAGGTGCGCGTGTGTGTGTGTGTGTGTGTGTGTGTGTGTGTGTGTGTGTGTTTGTGAGTGTGTGTGCGTATTTGTGCGCACGCTTATATGTCTGTGAAGACAGGGAGCAGTGGTGTTAGGATAAAGCAGTAGCTTATCTGCCTTTAATATGCACGTGTGAGTTTCCAGGCATCAAACAGCACACAGACAGACTTGTACACCATCAAGGGAATTTGGAGTGTGACACCTCATTTCCAGCAGAGTATGTCATTGTGTCATTTCAAGCAGAGTTTTACACAGGGCACACAAAAGGTGCACCTGCTGCTGCTTTGCTGCTGCGCCGCTTCTTGCCAGCTCTGCCAGCCAGGCTGAGGGGGTTGCCCATGCGATTTGCCACCGCCACTGAGTCAGCGTCGAGCGGTCTCGGCTTGGCCTTGTGTGCGTGAGCCCTGCATCAACACGTCAATCAAACGCCTTGTGTGCACAAGCCCTGCACCAAAGTGCTACCTAAGCATAGTGCAGTGTCGTTCAGGACATTCTTTTTAGGTGATGATAGTCTGTATTATGTTATCGTGAAGACACCCCTCCTGCATGACCTTGTCCTCGTAAGATCTACAGCCCAACCGCAGGCGTAGGGGGCTGCTACAAGGTTATCACGGTCTGCGGTATTCCTTTCTCTTCCCTAAGAGACCTCCCCTGCTTGGCCTTGTGCTCATATGATATCTGATATCTGCCACCAAACTGCAGGTTTTGCAGAGGGCTTTGCTACGAGGTCATCGCGCCTACCTAGATGATGACTTGTAACTGGAGAAAAAACGATGCAGGCAGCAAGAGACCAGTCCTCACATTAAGGAAAACGGAAATGCCTAGGCTGAGTTTTGTTCCTAATTATGCAACACACAATTCCAGAGAAATAGAAAATGTGCCTTATCATGAACAGTTGCTGGCCTGGTCTTTATCTGGATCAAATTGCCTTCTAGCAAACTTGAACTTTACAATTGCACGTTTCTGGTTGCAACCGCTCAATGTCAAAGCACCTGTAAAACAGGCAGGTACACACACACACCTACACCTGGAAGCACGCACACACACACATGCACCTGGAAGCGCGCTGCTCTGCCTTCTGCTGGCTTGCCAGCCGTGCCCTCAGCTTTGCAGCATACTCCACAGCACTGGCGCGCCTTGCTGCCAGGTCAACTGGCGGTTGCTGCTGCTGCTGCTGCTGCTGCTTGGGCGGTGAAGACGCCTGCGCAACAAGTAGAAAAGAAAAACATGTTAAAGAGGTCTACAGGTGGAATGGCAGTGAAGAATGCATGATCGTTCCAAGCACTAGACAGGGGCGACCATTTGTGCACATCAGGCAAGCACAACCACGCAGCCCAATACACTTGCACTTTGCCTTCTTTCTGTGACAGTATCATATTGTTAACAGTAAATTAACAGCACTATCAAATACCATACCCGTCCTAGAACAAGCCGCTGACGACACCCCTGCTTCATACTCAAAAAGGTTAGTTGATAGTTGTGCATCCAACCGACCCATTTCCTGAGCACCGACCCCGCCCCAGATTGATTCCTCACACCTAGGGTTGGCCAGAACCACGTACATATTCAGTGTTTACACGGTATTTTGGGCAGGGAAATCACCAAATTTACGGTCATAGACGGTGTATATGTACGGTTCTGGCCGATCCTACTCACACCGCCTGCTTTTTCAGTTAAACGAAAGCAAGCACCCAGCATGTAATACCACCGTACACCACAAAAAGTCACAGCCACCTAGCGCCCCCCACGCACCCGTGCCTTAGCTGCCGCCGCCGCGAGGCGCCCACGTGCAGCACTGCTGCCTTCGCTTGCGGCCAGAGCAGCTCTTTTTGCTTGTGAGGTTCGAGGTGGAGGGGGCCCTTCATCTTCGGAGTCATCGGCGGTGACTTCCACCCAGGGAGCACGAGGAGGGGGGGGGGGGAGGTGGTCGGCATCAAGGGCATGCTTGCGCGCACCCTGCAATGCAGGGAAACGTGTATTGCTTTTGAGTGGCATCACATGCCAAAGAAATAGGCACGGTGGTCGGCATCAGGGGCATTCTAAGCACCCACTGCACCCACCTGAATAAAGCATGGTAGCTGAATAACGTACGGTAGCTGAATAAAGTATGGTAGTTGCCATCAGCACGAACTTCCATTGCCTTCACTTGCCTTCCGTGAGGTTTCTGATGTCAGCTTGCGCATACTCAAGGGCCTTTTGTGAGCAGCCTCTGCCTGCTCCCTGGACTCGTGTGCGGCTTTCATGTTCTCGCTGCGCTTCTGAGCGATGTATTTCTGCAGTTCAGAAGACAGTCACGGAGCATTGCATGAATGTTTGCCTGCATGTCGCAGATTACGCGCTTTTGCCATGTTTGAAGCGACATACCACTGCACGATGAGTAAGAGAGTTATGCAATGTTGTATGTTTGATCATATGCAGCAGGTTTGGCTGCGCTTTTGAGCAAGGTCTTTTAGTGTGAAGGCTACACTCACATTGGGCATGGATGAGAAACATGCTTGCCTACAACTCAAAAGCAACTCTGTAATAAGTAATGGGGGAATGCCTGCTGCAATGCGCAAAGGACACGCACGCAAAACAATGAAAGTTGAAAGCACTATAGGCTGCTCACCCCATCTCACATTTCACACACACGTGCATACGCCTACACATACACACATTCATGATTCATGATGCTTCTGCTAGACGATAGGTAAGTTCACAAGCATTTGAATACAACACGAATACGTACACACTTTCCTTACCTGTACTTCAGGGTCAGGGGCACGTGGGGGGCGCTGTGGTTGGGAAGGGGGGGCTTCCTTTTGTTTTCCCATATGCTGCCGCCAAGGCCGCTCGTAGGTCTTGACCACGCCCACTTGCTCAGGTGACTCTGCTGGCATGAATGATGACACGAGCGAGCATGGGCACGAGTGTGCATGGGCAGTAGTGTGCATGGTGCACGGGTGTGTTTATATAAGTGTGCATGGTACAACAGTGTGCATGGTGCACGAGTGAGCATGGTACAGATCAGAGGGGCCAAAGATTGATCTAGTATGCCAGGAAAGCCATTAATGTTCCTGCTCGTGAGTCCCTGCTCGTGTTGCTGTGACGTGTGATGCCGGCCAGACTATTATAATGGTCAAATCTGTGAAACCCTCACACCTAATATCACAATTATAATGGTCAAATCTGTGAAACCCTCACAAATTATTATTATCACAATTAAAATGGTCAAACCTGTGAAACCCCCACAACTAAATAACACAGTTGTAATGGTCAAATTTGTGAAACCCTCCCAGTTATTCCGCTGGGCAGCCTCCCTATACTAATGAGCTCATGAGCAACAAGCGCACGACATTCGTTTCTAAGGAAAGATCATGCCATCCTCATTACGTCTGCCGCCTGTTTCTTTGCTGAATGCAGAACCAGTCTGCATCAAGGCCTTCCTTTTGCAGGAGGCATGCTGCGTGGTCTTCATTTTGTTAAGCCTGAGCTGTGTTTGGTCTGATTTTGCGATACATGGACAAGGGAGCTGCTTCTATCATGGGTCATGGACTAACCAGCCACAACTTCTAAAATGAGATTGTACTTAGCTCCAAGCCCATCTTCTACGACCAAATCGGCAGTAAAGCAGGCTTAATACTAGTCAGCAAGCACGCTGCACTCACACAAAAATTTATGGAAAGAAACAAGTATACACACATACACATGCAGGCACACACATGTACAAACACACATAAGCTCGCACAAACACGCACGCCTTCAGCCCCACCTTGCTGCCGGCCCATGTCCCCCTGGATGTGCTCAGCCAGCAAGGAGGTGGTAGCCCCTCCCTCCCCTCCTGACGTGCTGGGGCCTTGTTGTTGGGAATGAGGAGGGTGCAGGGTAGCAGCAGTGGTGGCAGAAGTGTCGGAGTGGCTTGCAGGCTCCGCCCCTTGAAACACCGTATTACCGCTTGTTGCCTGCAGGAGGAATGTTGCGATGATGCCAGTGTCCTTGCCAGAGGGTCGGCCAGAGCCATAAATGAATGCATTGCTTACACTTTATCTTCCGCTAAAGGATGGGGATACCTACTTGTATGGTGACATACACGGCCATATGGCTATAACCCTTTTCTTGGTTGCATCACCGCTTGGTGCCTAAGGGAAGAATGTTGTCGTTTTTGGTGCCAGGGTATGTATGGTTGGGGTTGCCCGGAGCCATAACATAGATTCGACATTTACATGGTATTGTAAGGGAAGGGGTTATGTAGTTATGTATGTACAGTCAGCTATGCACGGTTATGGGCTATCCTACGTACGGATGAGGCTTGTAGGCCTATGGCCACTCTGCAATGCCTAGAGTCGGCCAGAACCATATATAGTACACCGTACAGACTTGGGTTCAGTCCGCAGCCCCAAAAAAATATTTTAGTTTCACACTCCCGCATCAACCCCGCACCCTGGAAATATTTAATTTACACCAACCCCGCACAGGGATTTTTGCCTGACAGGCTCCACAATACGCCAAAAATCCCCGTTTTTCAATCCCGCACCCCCAAAATAAATAGATAATTTTCGTGCGCGCAGTCATCCTGCAGGGCAAAAAACGATATTTTTGCGCGGTGATATAAAGTCCGTACGGTATGTAAGGTAACTGAAGCAGGGAGGTGTCCAAATGTACAAAAATACGGTATAATACGGTGCATATATAGGGTTCTGGCCAACCCTAGCAGTGCCTGATACTTGCGAGAGAGTCATAAGAAAACTCATGTTTGTTTGTCTGCAAAAACACTGGTTGTCGCATGTACTAGGGCAAGCTGAGGTATTACAAAAAGAAGGGCAAGCCAGGCTGCAAATTTCTTATATGAAGCGGAGGATAGGCCACATGGCGTCACGTCGAGAGGGAGGGGGCACTAGCTTCTACTACATGTGGGAAAGAAAGAAATGCTGTCTGGAGGCCCCTATTTTTAGATAAGCAAAGAAAGAAGGTGTGAGGGCATCCCGCTTAGTCACCTGTGTGGAGGGAGCCCCCAGGGTTTGTGCCATGTAGGAGGTGTGCGTGTGTGCCCTGGCACTTGGGTGCTCGATGGCTGGGGGAGGGGGTTCCTGTGACAGTGCAAGTCATGGTGGGTTTGAGCGTGAAAAAGGCGGAAAGCAGTACCTTTGTTGGCGTGTGGCATTGAAACA
>Ga0307951_1002544_pt1 | contig 11404 bp, 10 predicted proteins | sample OrgLakmetagen374_FD_201842 | JGI IMG/M metagenome (GOLD analysis project Ga0307951, IMG submission 201842) | Saline water microbial communities from Organic Lake, Antarctica - #374 | ecosystem: Environmental > Aquatic > Non-marine Saline and Alkaline > Saline | place: Antarctica: Organic Lake... | reverse complement strand
AGGGGGGCCTGTGTGTTGTTTGCATTTGTATGTTTGTGTGTGTGTGTGTGTGTGTGTGTGTGTGAGTGTGTGTGTGTTTGTGTGTGTTTGTGTGTAAGTGTGTTTGTTTGCAAGGAGAGAGTGGCTGGTGAAATTGCTGTACGAGGTGCGCTGATTGGCGTTTGGACATGATCTTCCTGACAATATATTAACTTCATCACCAGCAGCCCTCTATACTTCCTTGCCCTGTTTCCTTCTCCTTGTAACTCGTAAACTTTCACCTCTCATTTGCATCTCACAGCCTATAGCTGAGAGTGTGCGGCCAACGTCACTCAATGTATGTCTCCACCTTATTCAAACACCTTTTCACACCCTCACCTGCAGCTGCGTTTGTAGCCACTGTCATCTGTTTTATGCTCTAAACCCCTCACTTGTCACCTTCAGAAATCAAGCCCTGTTCCCCTTACCTGCATGTGCGCCCCCTGCGCCAGCAGCTAAGCGTGCAGCCACTTGCTGAGCCATGAGCACTGCAGGATTGACACCAGGAGGGGCAGCAGAGCCCGCCTGCAAGCGTGCATTTTAGGAGAGATGATGTATGATGGTAATGATATGTCGATAGGCTCCAGGGTGACAGCAGAGCCCACATGCAAGCACGCAATTTGAGCCAGGTCAGGGTCATGATGGCGCTGAAAAAGCTGAAAAAATTCCACTGAGGGTTTAGGGTCCCTTTGCAATGGAGCTTTTACGGTACCCGGCACCGCAGTGCCTCCTTTTCCGTAATTTATGTGTGGAGTGCTTTGTGACTGCCTGCATAGGTTGTTTCTTCTTCTAGCACTAGGCTGAACCTAGTGGCCAAACAAACCAGGTGCGCTGATCGTCGCAAGATGTTTGCACATTCTACCTTCCAGTCAATGCCAACAAGTGGTTTAATAAAATTGAAGCTCCCTCTACCTTATTTGAAAGACGTGGTTTGGTGCAGTGCGTGAAATTGCATTATTTTTGTACATGCCCTAAGTTCCAAACTGCGAGCCACCCAAGGGGTCTTTTTGCCTTCAATTTAGGCTAGTAAAGAAAACAAATAGCCACCCAACACAGCTTTCTAGTCCCCAAACAGTTGAATGATTGGGAGTTATAGCCAATATAAGGTATTGACGTTGTTTGGCTGGGAAGGGGGAGGGGTTGTGCTTGGAGACAGTCAAATGTACTCGTATTCGAGAGAGTACGATTTGAGAGAGTACGATATCCTTCCCAAAACATACGTTTGTCCATACACCTAAGCAGCTCTGACCAGACCTATTCATAGCCAATGGGTGTGGGGTCTGCATGGGCTGCTTAAATTTTTGACGGCACGCACGCACTCAAGTGCAGAGCTCTTGATCTCCATTAATCAATTTCTCTTTGCTCTTTCTCTTTGCAGACTATAGGAGGAATTTTTACAGTTCCCGGTACCAAACTGGCTCCTGTTCCTTTATTATATGGGGCGTGGTTTTCACTGCCTGCGTAGTTTGTTTTCGGGTCAGAGTGCTTCCGTGAAAATGCCTCCATATAGTTTGCCTGCTGCAAAGAAGCACTGACCTGTGGGTGTGGGGTCTGCATGGGCTGCGGCTGAAAGCCCCCAGGACCCCCAGCAGCCAAAGAAGATGAAAGAGCGGGCTGTGAGAGGGCAGGCAATGACACGGCTGCTTGGCGGCCAAGTGCAGCTGCAGCTGCTTTGGCAGCCTCCTGCTGTGCGACAGCCATCTGTGTAGAGGTGGTGCAAACACAATAACGTGACTTGCAAATTGTTATAGCAACACAATGAAAAATGACTTTTGTGGGTGCAGCGTTTGCTGGCATTTTATGGTAAGCATTTAGCAACAACATTTGCTAATCACAGTTTTCTTACTCTAGTCAGGTATAGTATAGCCTTTTCTATCAAGAAGAAAATCACATGTAGGATAATAGTCACATGAGCAGCTACACGACATATGTGTAGGTTTGGCCAGAACCGTAAATGTACACCGTATATGCCCGTATATTTGGTGCTTTTCCTGCCAAAAATACCGTGCATATATGCACCGTATACATATGGTTTTGGCCAACCCTAAACATGTGCCTGGGTGATCCTTAAAGTGTGGCAAGCCTATGCTTGTGCTGTGCTGCCGTCTGAGTCCAAGCCCAACCAGGTTCTGGCATTTCACAGCCAAACAAGATTAACAAATCAATGAGCTATTTATAGTCTCCTGGTGCCAACACAAACACTCCACTGTGTAAGAATTTACAATTGAGGAAAAACACACCTGCGCTTGATGCTGTGCTGCTGCCTGTGCAAATTGCTGCTGGTGTGCTTGGAATTGCAGGGCAGCGGCTGACCCCGGCTGCAGGTCACTCGCAAAACGGGGAGCTTGCTGCGTTTGCTGCGTTTGCTGCGCTGCTCCTGTGCCTGCTGCTGCGGCCTGAGTGGCTGCTAGCTCCCGCTGCTTGGCTTGGGCTGCTTGTACTGCAGCCACGGCAATGGCCTGCACACAAGAGGAACCAGCTCAAGCATCGTCTAGCACAAACAGATGGAATGCTGTGCACACATTTCTTCAGCTTCTAGCATAGCAGTGGTAGCTTCTAGCATAGCAGTGGTGGCTACGGTTGCATTAATCAGCGCACGTCATGGGAGGAGCCACGTAAAACTAAACCGAGAAAGTAGCAGCAAAGACTACGCCATGGCCTGTTATCTGGATAACGTGAAGTAGATGTTTTAACCTTGGCTTACCAAAAGTACAAAGGAAAAATGGCACACGGTATTTTTGCTTTGAGGCTTTCACTCATCTGCTTGCTTTGATTCAACAAACTCTGTTATACATGAAGAAAAGTCACATGAAAAACATCAAAAAACACATTTATTTCTTGGCTAGTATGAGTGGTCAACAGAGTGGCCAAAGCACAAGTCCTACCTGTGCGCTGTCCCCCTCACCACCCTCTCCAGCAGGTCCTACAGCCACCTGTGGAATGTGTGAGCGGACATGGTGTTTGGTTTACAGTGAATAGTACTTGGCAACACCACAGAGGTAAGTGAATGGCTGTGCCTAGACATTGGCTACATGTTGCAATCAAGGAATACATTACGTCTGTAACCTGTGAATTGCAAATTTACATGAAAGCTATGGCCTGTTCTGTATTTCACACTGTACTCTAAATTGTGATGCCATGTCTCCCAGTCATAACGCCATCCACTTTAAGTCCCTGAGGATGGCCATAAACAAACCTACGTCCGTTCCTCATCCAAACAGTCATCCTAACCTACGTCCAGACTTGTCAAATCCTCACACACACACACACACACCCTGATCTCATCATCACTGGAGTCGCTTGCAGCACCCTGGTCCTCGTAGCCATACCCCTTGGCTGCCTCCTTACGGGCCTGCATTAATGATAAGTAGGGGGAACAAAAATGAGTACACAGCTTCAGTGTGAGAGACGAGTAACTTGCCGTGCGTGCATGCGCCAGCAGTGGGGAGCATAGATGCATATACGCACAGATATGGGCCGCAGGAATGCATCCTGCGTGCCTGGAGATAAAAAATGAGGAGTCTGACACAAATCCAAGTCACAATCAAAGACTGGTGTATCTATTAAGATAATGCATCTCAACAGTATGCGTGTCAATTGTGAGAAATCAATCAGAATACAACAAAGGATGAGGACAGGGAAGAACATCAACTTTGAGTTCCCAAATTGCGTGCTGGTTGGCCTGTTCAAGACACTATGCAAGGTCAAGCGACTTGGAACATTAATTGTAACATGTTGCACCAGTGTTGCATCATATCCAGATTCCCTGGTGCAATACTACGTCATGGAAGTTGATTATGCCACATGAAATGCAGGCATCCTTACACAGTGTCATCCGAAACAATGCACAGTATTTCTGTGAACCATTGCACATGAGGGGGACGCAGCAGAAAGAGACCCTGAGAAAGCGGCCGGAAAGAAAGAACAAAACAATGTACAGTTCGGTATATAATATACAATTTTGACCCCCTCGTGGTTGCCGCAAAGCTTGCATTGGGCCAAATTAATTGATTTTGTGAGCATAAGCGGGAAGACCTCTTCCACAGACAGCTTGTTGTGGGCAACTTATAAAAACCCACTAGCCGGACAGCAAGTCAGAAGGTGGCAGAAGAGCAGCAAGCAGGAGACATGTGGAGGGCTGGAGAGAACAGGGCAGCAAAGGCAGAGCGGGAAGCAGCAGCAGCAGCAAAGAAAAGGCCACCTGGAGGCCTACACTGACCTCAGGCATCAGCAGCAGGGGGGTTCTTTGGGGAGAAGCAGCAATGTAGGGGTGTGCCTTCCTTCACATAAACATGTACGTGTGCGCACAAGCACGCATACGCGCGTGCATGCGCATGCACGTGCATACATGCACACACGCGCATGCATGTGCATGCACACACATTCACACGCGCACACAAGCATGCTCACACGCGTGCATATGCGTGCACCTGCAGCTCAGAGGGCCAAAAGGCCCTCGCATAGGCTCGCATTGGGTTTAATATTTAGGTGTTGCCTCCCTTGCATTGCTCGCATCGGCGTTTATAAAATTGGGTTTTAACAAACCTCACATTGTTTCAGTATGAAGAATATAACATATCGCTTTTGACATGTCACTAGGCCTTGTTGCATACTTGCGTCATTTATTAGCGCCAATCTTCCAAATAAAGTAAGTTAGATATATTCTGGCCCATCCATTCGCTGCTTGCTTGCTTTCTATTGTCAGCTTCGCACTAGATAGACTTCAAGTCACTTACAACCTTTACCCACCTGCTTTGTTTTGTCAGCCTCTTCCCTATCAAATTTGAAGCCTGTGCCTCCATATCCAGAGCCATGTGCGTTGACCAGGCCAGCTTTGCGCTTGGCTGCAAAAGATGATGCCATTACCTCCAAGTCCTACACAGATTGTAGACACACAAATTTTCTTTAACGAAAAGAAGGACAGGCTAACAGTGCATGCATGTGTGGGGCAACAGCGCACTATGGCAATGCCACATATTTATCTAACAAAATATCACAATGACTGCGTAGGCCGAAGGCCACATTAAGGAACTGCGTCAGACATTTTTTTACAATTGCAAGCTTCGCATTAAAATAATGTGATAAAAGATGCAGCCCGCAATTCATCTTTCCCCTCATACTGCCAGGTATAACAGCTGAATTGAAGAAGAAAGCCAATCAAATCTGGACTTTTTTGGATTTTCATAGCAATGTACTTATTAAGTTTCAAGCTACATCACAGCCACAAACCTTACATCTACCCTCCCCCTCCCCCAAACACACAGACGCATTTGCAGCACTGACGCTTTGCTCTCTGCAGTGCATTCATAAGATCAGGCCTTAACAGATTGAAACGGCACCATCATCAAAGACTTCACAATTCACCAACACACCTGTGGCACTGGCGCTTTGCTCTCCTGTAAGGCCTTCACTAGATCGGGAGCATACTTGTCGTCGTCAGGATTGATGAAGGTGATGGCCGTGCCCTTATTCCCGGCACGCCCAGTGCGACCCACCCTACATGTGCGTATGTGTGAAGGTGTGTGTGCGTGCGCGTGCGTCGTTGTGTGTATACATACATGTGTGTGTGTATGTATGTGTGTTTTAAGTGTGTGTGCTTGTGCTAGTGTATGTACTTGTCTGTGCGCATGTGTGCACGAGTACGAGGATGTATGCGCATGTGTGCACGAGTACGAGGATGTATGCGCAGGTTATGCTCAGAAGTAAAAGTGGTTATAACAATGGTGCTTTTAGAGTGGAGGTAAGTAATGCAGCGTGCAAGGTCCTGCAGAAGTATACAAGTATCAGTATGCTTTGTCAGGGCAATTTTGAAGTTGGGGAAGGAATCATATATCTGTGTGCGTTCAATGTCATGAAAAAGGATGCTAGATTATCTTCACAGGCAGCCAGCTGGCTCGCAGGGACCACCTTAGCACATGAATACGACTGGATTGCGCAACAGCTTCCAATGTAAGTCAAGGAATAAGCTCGAAGTGTCCTTCTGCATTTCAATCTAAAAGTGTTCATCCAGATGCACTAGTGTGTATGTGTATGTGTGTGTCATTCTTCATCAGCACCTTCCACATAATACCAACTCATACTCTCACCTGTGCACGTACTCCTCGTGATGGTTAGGTGTATCATAGTTAACCACCAGCACTAACTCTTTTACGTCCAGCCCGCGCGCAGCAATGCCTGTCGCCACTAAAATATTGCAAACAGCACCCTGTACAGACACCAGTGTACGAGTGGGTGTTTACTGCTCTGAAAGAAAGAAGTGTTCATGTGGTGCCAAGTGTTCATGTGGTGCAAGTGTTTATGTGGTGCCAAGAATGTGGTGCCAAGTGTTCATGTGGTGCCAAGGCAAGTGTGAGATAACTCTTGGAGCGGCATCGACTCATCAGCTGCCATTTCTGTACACAAATAGACAGCTTTATCTAACCAGCAGTATCTGAGCAATTGTAAGCCATGCACTTCCAAAGGAGCATACGTATGGCACAAGTATGCAAACAGACACAACCAAGAACCTTGAAGTCTGTGATGGTGCACTCTCTATCACTCTGGTCCTTGCCCCCATGAAGGCTCAGACAAGGGTAGCCCGCCTTCAAGAGGTCCCGGAAAAGAGTGTCACACTTTTCCTGTATGAGACAAAGTGGTTGGGTGGAAATGATAACAAGCTTGGTGACGGAAAAGAATAGTGACGCAGCAGGAGGAGGTGATGTGTTCTTCGTGGCACAGCGAGAAGTTCCATAGATCTCAAGGTACGAAACGCCGACATTGCTTGAAACTCAGTAGCAGGGGGATCCAGCAAACCCTAGCTTTTTGATCAGGGTCACAGGAAAGAACAAAAGGGCCAAACCATCCATGACACAAATCACACAAATATGAAGGCATGCAACAGGTGCTGCCTAAAAGCCCTTTCATTGCAAGTGTACGCCATTGCCCCCACCTGAGAGGCCACAAATATGATGAGCTTGCCCTTCTCATACCACTCCCCTAAAATCTCCAGCAGACGCAGGAAACGCTCCTCATCAGGTCGAATCTCAACAATCTGCGTTCACATACATTGTTTATAACAGTGTTACGTTTTGTGATATGCCTCTTAGGCCATTTCTGATGTGACCTGTTTAAAGCTGAGAAAAGCTGCGGTCAAATGCAAACAGGAGTTAAATCCACTACTTATTTCTCAATGATTTTACGTTCAAGCAGTCGGCAAGATTTACGTGCAAAAGATACAGGTGACAAATTGAACGACCAGGGTTAAATGCAACATCTTACAGTGCCAACAATCATTGTATGGCCCTTTGTTACATCAAGGTGAAGCTCCCGTCCTCCCCCATCCTCCGCACAACCCCCCAAAACTCCCATGTTTTAAATAAGACAGGCTTAATCTGTTTTGTGCGAGATTTGCTATGGAGCAATCTTCAACATAGGTAAAAGCTTAACAAAAGACTACGAACAACTAAAAACTTGCAGCTGACAGAAATGAAACCAAACCCAGTCAACATACCTGTGTGATGTCAGGGTTCACAACAGAGCGGCCTCCTACCAAGATTTCACATGGGCTTACAAGGACCTGCAAATCAGATGAAGTGTTGCGTTGATTGTGGGTGGTGTGTGCACAATCCTTTGCTGTGAAACTAGAAGAAATTTCTAGAGTTAAACTGGATAAGAAATACAGGCTGCTTGGCTCCAAACGTGTGCTGCGGTAAAAAGAAAAACATAAGGCAAGGAGCATGACCACACATAGCAAACCTTTCGGACTAAAATCTCCACTGATTTTGGAAAAGTAGCCGAGAACATTACTGTCTGGCGATCAGGCCGGATATTTTGGAGGATCCTCATGATCTGTAGAAAGTGAAGGGCACAGAAGAGTAGGAATTAGATGATAAATGGGTTGATCTGAAAAGAACAGGGAGTTAGAGAAAATATATTTGCATCAAGAAACTGCAACAGTAATGATAAAGGAGGTGATAAGGGAGTAACTATCAGGGCTTGGGGTCAGACGTACCAGGATATCTTTAATACGTAGGGTGGCCAGGTCCGTATAAGTATAATTTAAGGTATTTTACAGGATGGGGGGTCCGTATCCAAAACTTGTATTTTCCGTATCAAAAATGGATAGGTATTATACGGCATATACACGCCGTATATACCTACATATTCCGTATATACATACGTATTTCCGTATAAAAACACATCCCTTTGCAAGGTGGGACCACTTTCTTACAAGGTATTAATTTTGATCAATGTTTTATTGATGGTTGGAGTAGTTGGGCTTCTTTTTGCACTGGAAATGGCCATCTTGGGGTCTTTTGGGCTCTGGACAGGTCAAGCCCTTCAAACTTTGATTTTTGGCACAACCAAATTGGATACAGGCGTGCAGCTCTTCAAGAGCTACAAAATGAGCCCATCCTGATTTAAATCTGAAGGGTACCAATTTCTCCGTACATACGGAATACGGTTTTATACGGTATAATACGGTACTTGAAAAGGTGATATACGAATCTGGCCAACTCTATCAATACGAAATAAAAAGGGATATGTCCCAAAATGATCATCAAACTGGGGAATTGCCGCTCCCAACAGGGAAGTTTTTAGTAAGTTATCCTCATTTCAGTTAATAACATGACTATAAAGAGAATGTAACGAGCAGTCACCTTTTCATGAGCATTTGTGCAGATGATTGTGCAAGCAGAAAAGAGACGTGGTAATCAGTATCCTCACTCCCTTTCTTCATTACACACATCTTAGGGTTACACACATAGTAGCTGCCCTACAGCAGTGCTGTACAGTGTTATAGAGCACTACTGCCCCTGCACTTGGAAAGAGCATTCAATCCATATATTAGACATATGCTTTCCCACGCTACTTGCAAAACAAGCACGAGTCCTTCAACAACCAACATTTCAACTCGTTGCTGAGTTAGCAAACACACTCTTTACAATCCTGGCACAGAGCCTGAGCCTGCCTTGCCTGGCCTGGCAAGACGCAGTGAGCAGCTGTCACACTGCATACCTGTCTGGGCAGGGACAGAATAGAGCATGCTGGACGCTCTAGGAGCAGCAGCGAAGCGGTAACAACAATAGCAACATCTCCTGCTGTGAGGCAGCAGGAGTGAGGGAAGCAGAGGCCAATGGCAGCCGCAGCAAAGACAGACACAAGGGGCATGGGCAGGTACCATGAAATGGTGGGTGGCAATGCGTGCTGGGTGGTAGGGTGTAATAGATATGAGGTGGTTGTACATGGTGACTGGGACAATTACGCTTTTTATTTGCATAATTAAATGTGTGAAAAAGGACAATTGTCAAGCATGCTTACTCAATCATGTTCTTGTGCCGGCGTGCTCTCATATATTTTAGTATTCTGACCGTTTGGAAGTCATACCTGGTATGCCCACCCTTTCTACACTTGTGGACAAAGCACAAGCGCATTTGGCACTTTTGGCCTCGATAAATCATGTCTACGTCAAGCACGCAAAAAAACCCAGCAGTTCCCCCCACTTCATTTTGCATGCTGAGAAATGAACACACAAAAGTGTAGAAAGAATATTGAAACATGCAAAGTACCAGAACACTAGAATAAAGTGGGAATTTGCGCGAATCAATGTCATGGGTAAAACCCAAGTAAAGTCTATAATTGCCAGTAAAAACACATATTCCATGAATGCAGGTCTCACACACCTGTGGCTCAAAGCCCATATCAAACATACGATCTGCCTCGTCCATTACTAGAAAGGTCACACGCCTCAGGTTTGTGATTTTCCCTGCAACAGCAGAAGGGTGGAAAGAAGGCAAAAGGGTTGCATGCAGGTGCAGATTGCAAGATGTATAACGAAAGTCCAGCAATTCAACGTGCTGTCATGCAAGCACAAATGCTAGCCTCTTGTTAAAAAGCTACTTGTGCAAGCTGTGGAATAAGCCTTGCAAAAATTTATTGTTGCAGCAATTAATTGTTATTTCCTAACGAAAGACAGCAAAAGTCCTTGAACCCTGAAGAATCTTGCAACTGGCACTGTCAAGACCAGCACGCTGAAGTTGAATGACTAGATGTGAATGCGAGGGCAATGCACTGGTTGTGTAGCAAGTAGAGAAAGAGTGGTGCGGAAGAGAAGCTTCAATTCATTTCATCATATGGATATCAAACTACAAAATCCAGAAACGCCAATTTCCATTACAGCCATGTAAACAACTATTTTTTTAGGTCACACAAATTGGGAGATAACAGTTGTACTTCATTTAAAACCAAACCTAAGATGTAGCTGTAAGCTTGCGCCATCACCATAAAATAACAGCAAACAAGCCGACAAAGCAACAATAATGTGAGGGCTCGGCTGTACAGTAATGGCCTTCACCACACCTAGATAGCGCAATTAGAACCTAAAGGCTTAAACAACGCACCTCCTGAGGTCACCAGCAAATCAATCATACGCCCAGGAGTGCAGGCAACAATCTGCGGGTGCACAGGCACGCACGAGGCATAAAGTGGGTGACGCTTGTTTGTCCACGCTTTCTTCTTTCTGGCTACATAAAAGACCAGGAACATATACAAGCAGAGCAGCACTAGTTTTGCAAGAAGATGCTACTTTTCCTACTGCAAGTGCAAAGGCAGCGCTACAGCAGATGCAAATTCATCCACACCGAATTGTCGGTTCAATATTAGTATTTTCTTACCGTACATTAACTACATCACCGCCCTTCAGTAATGTTTTGGGGAGTGGGCGGTGAATGAATGCTAAACAAGATAATTTATTATATAGTTATTTCAGGGATGGCGGTTCAGGGACGGTAGTGTAAACGTTTTACATTAAAGCAGCAAAGTAATGAGCGGTCAGGGATCCCCACCCTTTCCGCCTGCCCCTTCCCCCCCAACTTCAGCCCCTGCAACAGCGACAGCTGAGCAAAAAGCAGCAATGCAGCAGCAAAAGGAGCGGAAGCGGAAAGCCCACCCTGTCTGCCTGCAGCAGGCAGGAGTAGACCGGGCTGAGCATGAGGCAGAGGAGCGCGAGAACAAGAGAAAGCCAGGCAGGCCCACAGGTAAGGGGAATTGAATAGTTGGCGTTGCATTGGCACTACATTCTGTGGCCATGCAGCAAATGATGTTGAGAAACAGCTATGCAAGCATGCTCTCATGCAGCAGCAGAGCAGCAGCAGGAATGACATGCACGGGGGCACACATGAACATGCACACATGCACACGCGCGCGCACGAGCACACACACACACACACACACACACACACACACACACACACACACACACACACACGCACACGTGCGCGCAGGCACCCCTGCAGAGGTAGACGCCACGCTTGAGCATGTGACTAACAAGCGCCAGGACTGTGCCAGCCTTTTTTAGAGGGGGTACTTGCTGAATTTTACTTAAATCATACATATATCTAGGGGTGGT
>Ga0307951_1002541_pt1 | contig 11418 bp, 8 predicted proteins | sample OrgLakmetagen374_FD_201842 | JGI IMG/M metagenome (GOLD analysis project Ga0307951, IMG submission 201842) | Saline water microbial communities from Organic Lake, Antarctica - #374 | ecosystem: Environmental > Aquatic > Non-marine Saline and Alkaline > Saline | place: Antarctica: Organic Lake... | reverse complement strand
TTCTTTATTTTACTTTACTACATTTGCCTTCAATTTACTTGTGCAGAAGCTTCCCAACAAAAGCACATCAGCCTATCATTTTTGATCGCCCTTACAACATTTATACAATGTATGGTAAGTTATAAGCAACTTACCTTGAGTTCTTGTATTTCACACGGATACCGCCGACCTATTGCACCTCCGTAATTTGGCAAAAGACTTCACCACCACGGTCCTCTGCAAATGTGTGAGCAAACAAAAACTGTTTTAATACTGACTGGGGAGCGCTTGTGAGCTTACGCGTGCAGGTTTACTTGTACAAGACTGTGCAGCCCTATACAACGCAATTGGTGGGGGAGACTCACAGCACTTCGGGCTAATGTATCGTCTTTTCCTTATTGATGCAGGGAGTGTTTTGCTGTTTGCATAGCTTTATTACTTTTTATTCCTTTTTTCTACAACGCACATTTAAGACTAATAGCACCTACCATCCTCAAAGGGAAGTTAGGAGGGCTTTCAGGCTGGCCTTGTCTCCCCTCCACTACATATTTTTTCTTTTCCCCCCACATGCCCCGTCTTGCTTCTGGCAGGGATGTTTTTTTGTTTTGCTGGTAGCTGTACTTGTTTTAGTTTAAACAAAAATATTTCACTCCAACTTCCGCTACGTTTTACGTAGCGGAAAAAATGTAAGACGTATGCAAGTGCCTTTTGTCATACAATGCATGAACAGAAGACCTGATTGAGCTAGGAGCTGTGGCAAATGTGACTGGCACACTGTTTAGGATGAGGAACATATTTTACTGGACTGTCTGCATGAACATCTGGCCAGCCTCCGCACACAGCACCAGCTTGTTTCCCACCTCAGTATTAGTAATAGCCCAACTTGTTTGAGGATCTTTTTGAACCAACCAAATGCATCTGGCGTTGCCTCTTTTGTGGCCGAGTGCCTAGCCCTTTTCACTTGATTTTCTTCTTGCGTCTTTTTTGGTTTGGTTTCAGGCTTTTCCCAAGATTCCACTCAGATGCGGCCCCCAGGGGCATATGCAGCGATGTAACCTCACCTTACCGGGGGGTTTGATTTCAGCACTGCCGTGGAAAACAACCCCACCTTTGTACCGTACTGCCAAACAAAAACGACAGCAACAACAACAATAACAATGATGATGATGACGATGCGGACGTTCTCATGAATGAGCAGGTGGGTATACGGGCAGGCAGACCCCGCAGTCCTACCTACAACACCAGAAACACGCGGCAGAATGCTGGTCAAGGGAGCAGTGGGGACACCAACAGCTGAGTACGTTGCCTTCAGTCAGGATTGGAAATTCTAACCCTAAACCCTTAACCTTGAGATTTTGAGCGTGAATTGTGATGGCCTCCCAAATGCTGAAAATTCAATGAAGTTAGAGGAGAGTTCCTGCCCCACCATGTTTTGATTGGCAAGACAAATGTTCCTGATGAGAGCAATGGCCGCAAGGGATACGGAGTGGCACTCTTGGAAGCATCCAAAATTGCTGATTCCATCACGTTTAGTAGAACGTCTCCTGAAACGCAGACTGTGTGGGCTAAGTCTAACAAAAGTTTTTGGTGTAGAGAGATGTAACATTGTGCTCCGTATACATTCCTCCTGAAAGAAGGGGAGACAGAACGGAGATAGAGAACTTGTATGCACATATACAACAAGCTCTAATAGACACACCCTGTCTTATAGCCTGCGGAGATTTAATGCACTCATTGGCACAATGGATGAAATTACGGACACACATTTTGACATTCTGGCTGCCTTTCCTCAACTGGTTGAGAAAACGTGTTACGCATTGCACACAGACAAATCAAGCTGGGCGCCTCTTGATTTGACATTGCATCCGACATGGACTATGTGTACTAACAACGGGCAGGTCCCCTGGTGACACTGGTCCACCAACATTTGTGGGGTATGACGAAAAATCGAAAAGCAGGCCAGATCATGTTCTGGTTTCCAAGGCCCTATACGCACATGTCCACCATACTAAGATTGCTCAGCCCCACTGGCTGGACCACTGCTTCCAGTCAATTACCTTCGCCACTGACAATCACGTGCCGGAGGTTGAAATGCGCTTGCAACACGACCCCATGTATGGACCCGAAGGGCACTTTCTCAGATTGAAGCCAGACAGAGCTGTTGATTGTGTTAGGTACCTGGAGCAGGATACCCCTGCCAGACAAAGGCTGTACAGGGTCGTGAGAAATGAAGATGTGGAGCAAACATGGACATGCTTTAGATCATGGCTCGTTGATGCAGCTGTACAGACTGGCATGACAGCTTCAGGTACTAAATTGTGCAAACGCCCAGCCCAAAGAGAAAGGGCAGCCTGGTTTGATGACTTATACCAAAAGAAGAAGAAGCTGCTGCTGAGTGCTGTTATGAGAGGGGAGGATACTCATGTGCGTGAGCAGCTGCAGAGGGAATACAGAGCCTACACCCAGATTTGCAAAAGGCGCTTCACCAATTCCGATGGCAACGCTAACCAGACAGGGAGTACACAACAGAGAAATGTGAGACTTTGGACGGGTGCTGTGTCAGCCATGGACCACCTGATTCCCCTAGGAGGCAATGCACACCCTCCTGGCCCTCGTCCCTTCCACATTCCAGATGACAATTGGTTTCCAACCACATTTCCGGTATTAAATTGGTCATAATACCTTGTCTGGTTTCGACACAATCACTCCAGCATTCATAAAATGTGCGTACAAACGCGTGCCCAAACAACATGAGACAGGGTGGGAAAACATCAACGTGCTTGCCCCCCACGTCGCTGCCCTTTTCAAACTGCTCATTACGAAAGCGAACGTCCCTAGGGCTTGCAAAGAGGCAAAGCTCACTCCTATACACAAGAAGTGACAATCCCAGGGAACTAAAGAATTATTGCGTTGAGTGGGACACTGTACAGACTTTATGCCAATTTGCTACGTTCCACAGTCCAGGACTGGTGTGCCCAACACAACAAGCGGAGGAAAAGAAGCTGACAATGGTTCCCTTAGTAATAACTGTTGAAATGGGAATAGCCCAACTATCCGCTGAACCTTAGCAAAAAAACAAGATGCCGGACACACAATTTGGATTTTATCCTGGCAGAAGCACGCTGCACCCGCTGTTTTCCCTGCGACACCTCAAAGATGCAGCACAGAAGATGCAGAGGGGCTCATCACGGCTGTACACAGCCTTTATTGATTTCAGATGTTACAAGGTGTTCACACCCTACGTTTTGAGACAGCGACATGGAATCAAAGTGTGTGATAATGATGGTGTCTAAGATGAGCAGCATGTTCTTCTCCACTGCGCCAATCCCCACGTGCTTTCTCTCCACAGGAAATATGCATCTCTGTATCCCCCAACAGGAGCCCACGATGTGTGTACTTTTTTAAGCCTGAACAAGCTTTATTTTTTCCTCCATGGACTAATCGATTTTTATGAGCAAGCTAGCAGTCGCACTTCTTGACTGATTGCCCTTTTTGGAAACCTTGTAAGCCTTACCTTTGGGGATTGCTCCCTGGCTGGTGGAATGAAAGAAAAGGAAATCACAAGTCTGTGTTACCTATCTACCTTCGCTTGGATATTTCCAACAATCTCAGCCTTGCACTTTCTTGCCTTCGCCTTTCTGGCCATAACTTTCTGGTCTAAAGAACGCGTCATAACAGGAAAAGAAGGCCTTATGAGCTCAGGACCTGTGACAAATGTGACTGGCACTCTGTTCAGGATGAGGAACACATTCTGCTGCTGGACTGTCCGCATGAACATCTTGTTAGCCTTCGCACACAGCACCGCCAGCTGGTCTTCCCACCTCAATACATATGAAGATATCCCAACTCGTTTAAGGACTTTTTTCAACCAAAAATATATGGTGTGACCTCTTTTGTGGCTGAGTGCCTAGTCCTTTTCCCTTGATTCTTTCTAGTGCCTGTTTGGCAGAGGTGGTCATCTGAGGCCCCAAATGGGGGTGTTTTTAAAATGTGAATTGAGTACTGGTCACCATACTGGCTACAATCAAGCTCAGGACTCAGAGGTAGTGCTGATAAACTTGAGCTTGGTTGTAGCCAGCTAGGAGACCAATGTCCAATTTTGCGCTGCGTGAACCCTATTTTTCACCACCATTCTCTCATATCTCATATCTCACCACTCACTGACCTGAGTTGTGTCATTCTTATACGAATCGTCTACGTTCAATAGAGAATACCATTGCAACAAAAATGGGGCAAAACAGAACAGTACTTGGCCAGATACCCCATTTTGGCCCATTTCCCTTAAAAAAAACAGCAAAAGGGATGCCAAAAAGAGACCAGGGATGCCAAAAAGAGACCGAGTTCCACCAAATCTGGTTTTCAGCATTCCAAACGACTCCTCATTATGTAAGAAGTACTCCTGTCCTATTTTGAGGTAAAAAGAGGCCCTGTGTAGAGTGTGGTGGCTCAATACGTGAAATCTCAGTGCCAAAATTTGAACTGAGATTCTGCCCAGGCCATTGGGGGAGGCCATTTTGCCTTAAACTTTGTGATCCATCTATTTATATTATTTGAACATGATTTGCACCAAAAAAAGTCACATTCCAGGACTTTCGCTCTGATGACCACCTCTTATCTTTTTGGTTTGATTCCAGGCTTTTTCCAAGCTTCCGCTCAGATGCCCTCCAGAGGCATATATAGCGATGCAACCTAACCTTACCAAAAGATGCAAATGACCAAAAAATCCTGGGACGAAGGTATTCACGAGGATCTTAGATAATAAGATAAGAAGCAAGGCGGTTTAAGTGGTATTACACCGATTCACTGCGGCAGCAAGCTGGAGTTCAAGCATTACACCATACTTGTATTTATAATTTTGGCGTATACACAGGTCAGGGGAGATATTATATTTTCTTAATACCAGACTGAAGACAAGCTGAGACAGACGGAAAAAAAGAGCAAGAGAAGCGCCCTGGAAAGAAGAAATGAGAGGGATGCAAATTGATGTCGTAGACTTCAGATCTGGAAAAGAGAGTTATGACATACACGCATACAAAGGCAAGAGAGTGAAACAGCTGTGCACTTGAACATTGAATGTCTATGTACCAAGATTTACAAGATGTATATGTACCAAGGGGCTATAAAACAGAGAGAAAAAGAACAACAGGCAGAGCGAGTGCAGATCCGCGCACATCCAAAACCTCAAGGCATTCAACAAAAGGCAAGGGAGCTAAGAGTAAGCCAGGGTAAGAGCAGTTAAGCCATAGTGACAACTGATGCGCCAAAATTAAAGTCTCCTATTTAGGTTTCAGCTAAAGAAGCGCAGCTAGTCGCTCTCAAAATTCAAGTCCATAGTGGGAAGGACAGGAATAGAAACAGTGACCTAAAGGGTGGCCTATGGGTGCAGGCTTCACTGCTAGGAAACGAGGACAAGGGGGAGGCTGGTTTGCCTATACCTAGAAACAGATGGCCGACCGAACTTAGCAGTTGCAAATTAATAAAAAGCAAAGAGCAAATTAATAAATTGCAAGGAGCAAAAACGAATTCCAGTGATAAAGCTTTGTCCGTTCCTCCAGGTCTTGCTCAATCTGGAAACGTTCCACTTTTTAACAGGCCCCTTGTGAGACAACTTCAGCTGATGCACATTCAGCATTGCAAGCATTGCTAAATGTGCTTTGCTGTCCATCTTTACTGATAGCACAGACTGGGTCATACACCTGAACAGGCAACATGATGTCAGAGTGAGACGTTCAGGTTAATTGCTGTATGAAAATGTACATATGTGTCTTAGCGTGGAAACTCGTGGCTACATATATGGAGAGTATTTGCTGCTAATCCCTAAACGTACGTGCGCACAAGACAATTCTATAAATCTGAAGGGTGATGCGACTTGTGCCTTGCATAGGTCTAGCGACACAATGTAAAAGGCAAGCCCTTCTTGTATAATCGTTCCACTAATTGGTCGATTTCATAGAAGCGGCAAAGGCTGTGGAAGCCATGACATACACAAGTTACATATGTCTGTGCTTGCACTACCACAGCTCCTTACCGTGATACAGAAGCAATCTCCATCAGGAGGTGAGCTTAGCACTGGTGGTTGCTTTTCTTCAGAAGCTTCATCGGCAGGATCATAGGCAGTACCAAAGGCTCCACATTCATCTTCAAAAAGTACAAACGCATCCTCGCAGTCCGCAAAGCACTTGTTGAGGAAGGTCTTTACAGCCTTGGGATTGCGTGTTGAAGCACACACAGGTTCTTGTATCTGGAAAAGAAGTCAGGTGTTTTGGTTTAATGTGGCCAAAAAGCCGGTGTTACGGTCTAACGTCACTTCTTGTAACATGTAGCTTATTCATGTCATACCTGAACGCATGGACAGGTGTCTGCCCCCCCTCCACTAGGAGAATCCTCTGCACCACCAAAAAAGGTCGGTAACTGTGAAGATATAGGCGAGGGTGGTGGCAGGGTAGGAGGCAAGGGAGGGGTGGGGATGGGTGGCAAAGAAACATTCCTGCAAGGTGCCGGCAAAAAAGAAACAAGCGCTTAGAGCCTGATCCAAAGGTTTTTGAGGGGCGTTGGCTTGTGTGAGCGCTAGACTGAAATCCTTTACAATGCATGCTGATCCGTTCTACTGTTGCTTTCACTTTTGGCAAGATGCTGCTGTCCTCGCTAAGCCACACCATTTGGAAAAATCCGCTGTGCAGGTGCAGTTGTTGCTAGTTAAGTACTCCTTGATGATTGCAGCTCGTACATCTTCGTCGACCTCTGCTCCTGGTTGCTTGAGAGCCCTTGAATTGCGTGCTGCTTGTGTGCTGCTTGCAAGCATGCACAATACAGCGATGCAGGCCTTTATCTTGTACTGCCCCATCATCTGTACAAAGCTCCTGCAAATCATAACACAAGTAGTCGACAAAAAGTGATGCTCTCAGCTGAGAGGTGCTTTCAATTTTACTTGGCAGGCTTGTCAAGCTTTGTTGCGTAAGAAGCTTTTTCACAGATGCAGGCGATGGGCTAGAAGATTGGGGCTTGTTATTATAAGTAATGATTTTAGTGCAGACAAGTGTATGCAGGTTGGCTCTAGCGGAAGTTTCCTGTGTGTGGCGGACCAAATGCCGCCTGTATAATGCTAAAACGTTTTGACCACGAAGTTCTATCTCTTTGCCGCTGGTTCCAGCTTGCAGATAATAGACCCAAATACTTGTAAACATACACATCTCAGGGATTCATCAGCCTGCAGAGCCCTTGGGCCTTCTCTTGAGCCACCTGAACGTCTTGAAAAACATTTTGCTGGGCCATGCATGCATGCACAGCGAACAATCCCTGCCCCCCGTTCACCAACTTCACGCTCACCTTTCTTAAATTCCTGTCAGTGCAGAACAAATGCCTGAGCGGGGGAGGAGGAGTGGCACTTCAGTCGGCTCGTTCCTGCAGCAGCAGCAGTAGAAGGAACAGCTTAAAGTTCGACGATTAAAAACGCACACGAGAAGATGGCCGCGACAAGCAAGCAAGCTACGCCGGGCAAATAATTTGTCGGGGCAACGTGCAAGCGCACCCAAATGACACACACGGTGATGAGCCCTAGATTACCTTCTAAAATTATTTTTAAATGATTCTTGTCTGGACTGTGTGAGTTGTTTTTTGGGGAAATCTGCTTTTGTACTTATTGCACGGCTGTAGCTTGTAATTTCCCGGGATTGTATGGTCTGATATGCTGAGATTGTGGGAAGTGAACTAGGGAGGTACTCACTCCTGAACTTAAGAAAAGAAAAGTAAAGACCCGTTGCTGGTAGAACTTGCCTGAACCCTGAATTTGTGGCTTTCTTCTTCTCTCTCATGTGGCTTTCTTCTTCTCTCTCCAAACTCCTTCGTCTTCAAATTTTTTTGCTTTGACTTTGCATCACCCGCCCTGGCTGTGCTCTCAAAAGGAGGAGGAGTGTGACCCACGTATTCACAAGAGTGTGACCCTCCTGCTGGACTGCTCAGGTCTTAGATGCTTTTCAAGGATGGCAGCATCATGATTCATTTGTGCAAGCAGTGCGGCAGGGTCCTCCAATCTACCGACACAAAAAAATAATTAGTTTTGCAATTCCGCACCCAATCCGCACCCCTTTGAGTAATAATTATTATCCTATCTGCACTCTAGTTGCTTAAAGCTCGTTCCAACTCTGTGTTTGCGCGCAACTCGTGCAACTTGTGCTCGCATCCCAATTGTCTAACAATCTAGTCCATGCCCTCTCCCCCCTCACCCCCACTGCCTCCCCCTCGCTCTCTTCCTCGCTGCCCTCCCCATCTTCCTCGCTCACACTGCTCTCCCCCTCATCCTCGCTGTCATCCTCAAAAGTAATTAATTAACTCGCTCGAAAATAATTATTATTTAATTTCAGCCCCAAAAATAATTATTCTAAGTAAGCCACACCCCTCAAACATTACTTTTGTGGCGTGATATATTCTCTGTACGGTAATCTTTATGTCTGAGGTAATCTTAATCATCATCAGTGCCTGATGTTGCTTTCTGCTTTCCAATTTTTGTAATTTTAAAGCGCAGCAACAAAAACGTTGAAGGAGTTTCTTGCAAGTGACGCACGCATGCGCACGCGCACAAACACACACCCACACCCACAGCCACGCCTGAATAAAAATGGAAGTTTATACAGGTCTGCTTTTACAGGGCTCTACAGCAACTGTGCGTTTGCAGTCTTGTGTGTGCAAAAGGAGAGCTGTCGGGGAAATTTTGGTGCTGCGAGCAAAGTACCAGCTACACAAGGAATTGCGCAGACAATGTATGCAATATGAAAGCTCAGCAGTACTCAATTCCATCTGCACACACATTTGAACAGCAATGGATCCTATCCGGATAAGGTTTATTAATTTGCCTCCACAAACCGAACATACTATTTGCACTCATCCCATGCCCAAGGATGTTCGTGAAGATAAGCTGCCACTGCGGATCGAAGCCCAACGTTTGTGACAAGGCTGTCGACTGTAACTTCCACTGTTCGAGCCACAGGGTCGTGCTCGCCATTGCGCGCTATGTGCTCAAGAAGGGCTGCCTGAAAGGTGAGTAGTTGGAGAGGAGCATGTTTTAAATCATGCAGGCATAGCACCAAGGAAAAAACCTGATGACATGCGTCTAGTCTTTACCGCCCTGCTGCTTGCCCCACTTTCAACGTTTACAAACCTTTTTGTCTATCCCTAAGCGCTTACTCACTCGCTCATAGCTATTCCCAGCGGGTGTGATGACCGGCTCACGGAAGATTGACATGGTGAGAGGGCACTGAAGTGCCCCAGGCACTTCCTTTGGCACATCACCTGTATACAGGTTTATTGTTTAGCTCAGAATGAAATGATAAGCTTGCAAAATGCAAGGGTGGCAAAGGAACACAGAGCAATCCCTTCATTTTTGACAACCACATGTCACTGCACATCGGCATTGCGAGAGGGGGTTGTGTGAGCAAGAATGTGAAATTGTTTAACTATCTGCATCCAAGGGGAAATCAATTACACATCACTCCGTCAAATGGGAATCATGTCAGCTCTAAATTGAAGCTTACACTGCAAGCTACCAGTGCACGAGCTCAGATGTATATACCTACGTTGCCTTGCGTGCGGATGACAGGATTAAATGCACTCAAATCTCAACATGGTGCTGCATACCACAAAGACCCACCACTTGGTCTTTCACATCATTTGTTTTGCAGTAATCTTTGTTTCTTGTTATGGCTCTAAAAAATTCTTGTTTGAAGTTGGTGCTGTGGGTAATCTGTTAAGAAAGTGTGGCAGCGAAGAGTGGGGTCCACACCTCAAACTTGCACCCCATGACTTTCCTTTTTCAAGCTCAGCTGCTGCGGTTGCTGAGTACCAATGTCAAGCTCAAAAAGTGCTATCTTATGGCCCATACACCAGAAACATTTGAAAGGCATGCCCATTCTGGCCCCAGATAACCCCCCTGTAGCTTTGCTGGTATTAAATTCAGCCTAGATGACGAAATAAGGGAATTTATCCAGGTCTCTGCACTAGGTAAGGCAACGGTATAAAGAGTGAGAATGAGAAGAACTTAAAGAAAAGACGCAAAAGCAAGAACAATAAACCAGGCTTCCTCCGTATTTTTCCACTCTGAACAGACTGACCTTCCTCTGCAGCCGTGAACAGCTCGCTCCATGCCTCTGGTGACTGGCCGCACGATGACGCAGCACCCTGCTGATAGAACACACAGCAGTGAGTCACATGGCAGCAAAGTAAAACAGCACATCACCAATTATTGCTCATGCCAGCATAAGCACGCTGGTAATAATTGTTTTAAAATCACAGATAGATCCTTGGCGCTCTAGGGCTGATGCTGCAAAGAAAGATACTTACCAGTAAAACCATACCAGTCTAAATTACGTCTGTATGGGTTCTTTCTTGCACCAGCACTCAAGTAATCTGTCTGTTCTATTCTTGGGTGTGCTAGAACACAGCCGTACAAACAACTATTACGGCTAAGCGGCTCTTCTTTCTGTGGTTTCAGTGATTATGTAATGCTTTGCAGTCTCCATTTAATTCTTTTTGATTACCTTCATAGGTGAGCCACTTTGACCACATAATTACTTTACCGTACCTTTTTGATAACACCCTGCATAAATTTCGTTTTCTGCCGTGCGGGATTACTACGGTCACTTATAATATGCCGTTTGCCCTCGATCAGTTCGGATATTAAATAAGGCTGTCCCCATGAACGGCCCACCCCTTTGCAAGCTAAACGTCCCGATTTACCAATTTTGGCCCTATCTCCCCTTTCCCTTCACCATTTCGGGACCTGAAAGTTGCATTGAATAGCTTGATTTCTTTCTTTACACGCCTGCAAAAAAAGCAGGCAAAAAGACCCAGTGTGCTAATTCAGATGAGGTATAGGGGGCTTTGAATTGGGTGGAGAGCTAAGTGAGACTGGTCGGGGGGGGTTGTTCATGGGGACAACCAAAAACCAAAAACGAAATTCTGTATCAATTATCAGAGCCCTCTCCATTTTAAATGATGTTTTTGGGGAAGGAGCCTGTTTAAAAAACTCTGACAGTCACATGTCAATTTTGGGCATCTGGCCCAAAATACCCCCCTCCCTCCCAACCCCCCTTCATGACCCCCCACACTTATAAAAAGAGTGTCAACTGCTCAGAATGTGAGCAGCTATCTGCCTGTACACTTGTCTTGCCAAATAAATTACTAAAGATGAAGAGTTATAGGGTGTAAGGCAACCCCATCATATTATTACCATACCGTACTTTTCCAAACTCACCCCGGGTAAATAACGTTTTTTGCCCTCCGGCGTGATATCGGTATCATATAATATATGTTTATTCAGAGGCTCCGGGGTTTCCAGGGTTTGGCAAAAATAAGTTTGGTGGGTGACTGAACAGCAATAAGCGGAGAAGACCCCCCCGTTCCCTCCGCCCCCCCCGCTCCCCTCCCAGGCCCCGCCCCAGCACCAGC
>Ga0307951_1002534_pt1 | contig 11437 bp, 13 predicted proteins | sample OrgLakmetagen374_FD_201842 | JGI IMG/M metagenome (GOLD analysis project Ga0307951, IMG submission 201842) | Saline water microbial communities from Organic Lake, Antarctica - #374 | ecosystem: Environmental > Aquatic > Non-marine Saline and Alkaline > Saline | place: Antarctica: Organic Lake... | reverse complement strand
CTTTCCCCTCCTCTTACCCTCCTCTCACCCTCTCTGACCTCTCATTACTCCATTCCTCTTTGCCTTGCAGGGTGCCAAGTTCTTAAAGCTCATGCGTGAGGTTTGTGGAATGCCCGGGATTTTTTTGTCCTTTACCACTTAAGCTAGATCAAGCGCTGCAACAACTTATTGTCTTACATTGTCCAATTTTTTAGGCAAAGCTGATTGGGGGTAAACTTGATGCTCCCAAAGTGGATGTTGTATTTATGCGTGCGTCCAAGGCTGGAAAACGGATCAACTTTGCTCAATTTCAGGATGCCGTCGCACAGGTGAGCCGTTTGGGGCTGCTTTTACGCAGCAGGCGTTTACAGTTTCATTTCAGGTGTCTGTCGTGCCTTGAAATATTGCATCAAGGTGCATCCCTTTTCCTTAAAGTGGAAGGTGTTCAAAACGGAAGAAGTAAAAGGTTATGTTGTGGTCAACGACTGTGGCTTAGTTTTCTTGCAAGGCTCTTCCACACTTCAATTCAGCTAAAAATTGCTTCAAAAATGTCCAACAAAGCTTGATCCAGTGGCCTTGAGATAGGTAGAGTTGATGGCACGTGTCGGCTGAGTTTGATCAGGCCAAGATGTATGGAAGTGATGGTTATGATTTAGAATCTAGGACCGAGTTAAACGCAGAAAAAGGGAACTTGTAGCCACCAAAAAGGCCTCTGACGTGACCTCCGGAACTTGTTGGACGCACCTCACAAGTTCCTCTTGTCTCCCCAAATTAACGCCCCTGAGCTCTCCAACTACCATACGTACATGTACTCACCACCACATTTCCAAAAGAATCTTTTTTAAAGAATTTGAAGATCTGGAAGATTATGTGGAATAAATATTTCACAAAAGTAATTTGATCACCGCCTTTATCCCCAAAAAATTGTGATCAGTATTTCAGAAATTACTAGGTTATCTAGACACCTCTGCAAACCTGTGCTGGCTAGTCCTGTCAAAATGTTTCCCAAAAGGATGTCAGGCTAACATTACGCTGAAAACAAACTATGTGCTTGCTTCTCCACTTCTCGCTGTTTTGCAGGTTGCTGAAATTAAGGGGTTGACTGTGGAGAACATAGCTGCAAAAATTGCAAGCGCAGATCCCTCAACCGGGACGACTAAGACCGAGGCTGTGAGGCACCACGATGATAAGTCCACTTATACAGGGATGCACGTCGGGAAGTGAAGTGCTTCCTGCCAGCCCGGAGGCAAAATTTAGAATTACTACTAATTTAAAGCAGCATTTGCCTTCTTGCTTGATAACGTGTCACATACCTTCTGTAGTTCACAGTTGCATCCAGCTTTTCACATTAATTGTTCATATGTACAGGTTTATTGTGTCCATACTTTGCTGATATACTTCTTCCAATGTAATTTGTAGTCACCCGTTTTGCCATTCACTTTCTTGGGGTGTGTTTGACGTGACATATACTCTATTTTGTGTGAACGTGCTTGCTTGATTTTTATTTGTTTGATCTGATCCAAACACGTTTCTGCTGGGAAATGCTGCGTCAATGATGGAGGATGAAATAACAAGATCCGAGTCAACTTGTTCATGCCGCTGCTGGCATGCGCGTACCAACCACATGATGATTCTGTTAGCTTAAATGTGGGAATTATAAGACGAAATTGTCGGTGAAGGTGCAGCAAAAACGAACACTTTTCTATCGGCGCGCTCGTTTGGTTGGTTTCGGTTTAATTGGCAGCAAAAAACTTGAATTATAAATTAGAGGAAGGAAGGCATTTTCTTCAGGAATGTAGGAGTGGTCCTATGTACAGCTTCCCAAAGCTGCCTGACGAATACGAGCCTCAGGGACATAATGATGGGCTGCCTTGCCATGAAGCTCTGCAGCTCAAGGGCCATGAGGGCCCGGTGTTTGTAGTCCGCTACAACCAGCAAGGCACATACTGCGTGTCAGGAGGCAAGGTGGGTCTACTGATTACTGCAGCAGTAGTAGAGGAACGGCACGTTGCATTGCGCCTGGGATATAGATTCACAAAAGTGTTGCACACGCTTGTGCGTGGACGCATTCATGATGATGCTGCGCATACTTGTGCCACATGGCCATGCACGACCACCACCAGGATCGCAACATCTGCCTCTGGAATCCGCTTCGTGGAGTGCTGGTGAAGAAGTACAGCGGTCATGGCTACGAGGTCCGAGATGTGTGCGTGGCCAGCGACAACAGCAAGTTTGCCTCATGTGGCGGGGACAAGCAAGTGGGTTCCTCTTTCTGTGTGACCCTGCTGCTTGTAACATAACGCTAGCTGATTTTCGTGGCCACGCACAAGAAGAGGCGTCTCTGCTGCACGTCAATGACTGGGTGCATGAAAGTGTTGCGTCTGTGTTAGCACATCAAATCCACCGCTTCAATATCACGAAAACGTACCAGAGGGGATTATATGAGCATAAATCCAAACATGCTCAATTCTGCATTAAAGGGGCGACAACCTACACATTAACTCGTCAAAACGGACCCAATCTAGCTTCACACTGATGCTGATTTTATAAGCTACCAGAGCATGTGCTCGAATTTAGTTGTATCGCCCTTCGTAAGAAATGACAGGATTATATGCACACGTCGTATACCTATGCCCTAAATGGGTGCTTTGCATGGGGAATGGCGCAGTGATCTGCATATCTCGCCAACCACTTGGTGTTTTTGCCCCATTGTTTTGCAATGGTTTTCATTTAATCCAAGGATTCCAATTTTCACTTAATCTAAGGACTTCAAAACACGAAAAATCACTCAGTTTGGTGCTCTGGCTGGTCAGATACAGCATATGGCTGCTCAAAAAGTAGGGTTCACGCCGCGGCCGATTAGGTATGGGCCCCCTAACTGGCGAGTTTTAAGCTCAGCTGCATTGAAATCCCACATATCAGTGCTGAGCTTGAAACTAGCCAGCTAGGGGGCCCATACCCTAGGAGCATGCAAAAACCATACCCATTATGGGCCTCAGATAACCCCTCTGAAAGTGTCCGCGCAATCACAACTATCCACTCACTGCACCAAGGGGGCTGTTGTTCATCACCTTTTATCCTCGTTCTGACCCACTCAGGTCCTGATTTGGGATGTCAGTACGGCTCGTTTTATAAGGAAGTTGAGAGGCCACGACAGCACTGTCAATGCGGTAGGTTCAAACGTGTGTGTGTGTGGTGTTTTCTATCTTATAGCCTTACAGCACAAGCTCTAGTTTTGATTTGAATAGATGCCGGTCCACCATATAAAACTGGTGGTTGATAATCTAATCAGACTGAAGCTCTTAGAGATGCGCAAGAACAAGATGGACAATGAGAACAGAACCAAGTACAAGATCTTCAACCTGAACTATGTCTTGCTCAAAGCATGCATTTACTTGACAAAGTAATCTTCTGTGCATCATTTGGAGGACTACATTAATGTTCCGTCTCCTACTGTGCAAGTACATCCATGAACTAATCAACAAGTCTAAACACGCGCACAGAGCCCTGGCTTGTACTTTACACATGGGTTCACTGCAGGTCACGTATGCAGCAAACGACGACTGCTTAGTTTCAGCTGGCTATGACCAGTGTGTAAAGATCTGGGACTGCAAGTCCCGCTCCATTGATGCCATGCAGACCATGAAAGCGTTCAAGGTACTTGGACCTGGTGAATGAGGGAGGTAGTTCGTTTGTCTAGGTACAAGTGCACATGCGCCCAACACAAACTACCTGGACAAGGGAGCTGTGTGTTTCTGGAGTTCAGCTTGGATCACGTGTGTTGATGCCAAGATAGAGCCATTGTGCCTCATTAACAACATATGGGCAAATTAATAAAGCCAAATAAAACTGCTTGGCTTGATATTGTGTGTGTGTGCTCAAGGAAACGGTCAATAAGACACTCAAATTGCCCACCTCACAGGACAGTGTCACTGCTGTAGTGGTGCGCAACGCTGAAATCATAGCCTGCAGTGTGGACGGCAGTGTGCGGCGCTTTGACATGCGCATGGGCCGTATGTACGTCGATGAGCTGCACCACCCTGTCACGAGCTGTGCAGTGTCGCATGACGGGCAGTGCTTGCTCGCCGCGTGCCTGGACTCCACTCTTAGGCTGCTGGACAGGTGAGTGCGGTTTAGGGGTGGTGAGGAAGACGTGAAAGGGGGTGGTGAGAAATTGTGTAGAGTTTGGGCAAAGAGCGTGAAAGGGAGCGAGCGTGGGTGGTATCCCTATGTTTAAAAAGTAGGTGTTCGGTTGTGGGGTGATCAGCGAGTTCAAGGTCGTTTGTCACCTCTGTCTATGATTTCCAGGCTCAGATAAAGGATGCATTCAAATCTCCACAAGGGGGATGGATGGTTGGGCCTACTTATTTGCACAGCAATCTGCAGCACATGTTTATAGAGATTCCTCAGCACTACCAGACATCATAATGAGAGGAGGTCCTTACATATAACCATGTTTTTAATATGTGCCCCCCGCCAAATCTGACCAGCCGCTTACATGCAAGCATTGACGTCATTCGTAGGTCAAGCGGGGAGTTGCTAGCATCTTACCAGGGCCATGTGCATGAGTCTGTCAAAATGGACGCCTGCCTTACACCCTCGGATGCGCATGTAGTGGGCAGCTCAGAGACAGGTGAGATCCGCTTAAATTTACGTACTGGCATTTTTGTTGTTGTGTTGGCGTGGAAGCCTGCTGCACACCCTAGGTGCGCATGTTATGGGTAGCTTAAATAAGGGTGCAATGCGTGAGGGATGGTCCCGTCACATATTGTGCAACCTGACAGCTGTATGCAACACCCGTAGGGTACAGGAAACTGGAGTGCAGCAGTTATGTGAAAGATTTTGGGTCACGTTGCATGCTTGCGGGACTGAAGCCGTGCTCAAGCTTTGGCTAGGTCATGAGGCTTTTAACAAGGAATATCACTTTCATGGTGAGGAATTGAGCAGCCTGCAAAGGAAAGGTCTAATGCCACGAGCAACAACTGGAAACAATCCTTGCATGAGTCATGCATGTGCACGCACACTTCATACACACAGAAGCACACAATCATGCGTCCAGTAGCCTACACTGACGTGAAAGCGCGTGTGTATCCACACACACAGCACCATTACACACATGTTCACAGGGGAGGTCATGTATTGGGACCTAGTGGAGGGTGATGTGGTCAAGAAATTCAGGGCCCACACGGGTGTGGTCTGCTCCTTAGCAATGCATCCTCAGGGCAGCCATCTGCTCACAAGTGCGCTTGATGGGGTGGTCAAAGTGTGGGCAGCTGAGGCCCCAAAATCTGCAGCTCCGTGAGTCAAGTATTGCGAGTCTAGTTGAGTAGATTGCTTTGCAAAGAGCCTTCTAGCTTCTTATTGCTTTGGGTGGTACACGTTTAAAGAAGTGAGTGCTTGATCTTTTTGTCTAGGTTAAAGAAGATGTGCGGCTAGTTGGTTTGATCACCTCGTAGAAGATGCGATGGTGACACAGTCTGCTGTACTTTGAGTGGCCATTTCTGTTAAGTGGTCTTCATCTGCACAGGTTATAATGTGTCCTTACCCTAAACACTTTAGTCTGCCGTGTTCTTTGTCATGCACTGTGCCAGTGGCTCTTGAGCCTGTCAGCAGCATAGCCTAATTTCTAATTCAAACTATGAGATTAGACAAACAATTTTGGTACGGCCGTGTCAGGGGTCTTAATATGTGGTCTCTAGTTATGTGGATAAAGGTTATGATCCTCGGAATAAGAGACACTTAATATAATTATAGTATGTATTGTTTTCATTCTTTCTCACGTCCATCAATTTCAATGTCCTATATATTGTTTGTATCTGCACGTATCTACTATTATATTTGCTTGATGTCAGATTACGATCCCAGTTGACTGAGTGATGACGCAACGGCCTTTAAAACACCAGAGGGGGGACACTGGGCAAAAGCCAAAACATGCTCCTTTTTGCATGAAAGGTGCAACTTCTCACACGTCACTTCATCAAATTGGACCCAACCTAGCTTCAAACTGATGCTGACTTTACAAACCAACCTGAGCATGTGCTTGGAATTAGACAAGTCGCCCTGCGTACAGAATGACAGTCGCCCTGCGTACAGAATAATTAAAAGCACACGTCGTGCACCTGTATCCTAGATCCCTACAGGCACAGGGCGTATTGGGGGATTGTGGAGTCATGGTCAAGGGGGGATGCCATTTTTCCTTAGTGACTAGGGCCCATTTTTGTAGGGCGGTGATGATGTGGGTAAGCATACGTGAGAACGATTTATAAATCTTTTGGCTTGCATGTCTGGAGGTGCGGTATCTTTGTGTGTGATGAGGCCCACGAGCTCCAATGCAATACTAAATTGGGAGCGGGTGAATGTTGTCATGTAAGCCGCTGTATTTTGCCTTTTCAAAAGCCCTTAGTAGAATGTTGAGGCGCTCAGGGTTGAGCGCATGCCTTTGCATTTTCTGTCTACGTTGTAGATGCAAGCTACGGTGGCAGTGTACACTTCTGGAAGTATAGGGTCGTCTGAGGGAGATTCGGTGTCATTTCCTTGGTGCTTCATGAGATCAACGTCAGTGATCCAGCACTTGCACTGCCCAGTGGCTACAATGTCTGCTTGAGGGTTAGTGGGCTGCCTGGATGTCATAATTGACTTTGTTCCGAAGTTTCATGTCATAGGGCTGGTGGGGGGTTCCTTTCTTGGTTGGCTGAAAATCCTTGTATTCGGAGATTGCTTCTTAAGGTGTGCGTCTGGTGCAGGTTGCAGTAGGTTTGGTGCCGTGATATGCTCTTTCCAATATCAACTCCAGAAGCTGGCAATAACAACAACTAGCTACGCCAGTAGAAATCACGGAAAAGTATCCAATCGTTAACCGACCAAATTACCCCGAACCACACACACGCACCTGCCAGACTTAAGGCGTGACACTTAATCATCTTTAATTCAACGGGTGGAAAAGTTTTCGCCGCCTGCGTAAAATTTTTCTAATAACAACGGACGGCAAATGGCACCCCAGCAATCATGTATTGAACAACGTCCTTATGACTCAAACATTTCGTCAATAGATGCTGAAAACGATTGTTCCACAGCAGAAGGCAGGATCTCTTCTCGGAGCCAGCTCTCTAAACTGCAAGCTGCTTGCTCCCACCTTGTATCCTGCAAATTTCCGAAAATGAAAGGCAAGAAGATGCAACCAGAACTCACTACCGCCAATTGACATGACATATTTGAAATAGAAATGCTGTTGTGTAAAGCAGCAAAGTCAGGCAGCCAAACTAGACAGGAATGGTGTCTCAGATCAGGCACCGTTTACAACACATCTTGGACCAGAGAAGTTTGACTCTCTATAGTTACCGACAAGCAAGGTTGCAATGTCTGTTGCAGTATACCTCAAGCCCTGTGCTTTCCGACCCTTTTCCTGCACTCACCAGCATGCAGTCATGGGCCATTGATTTGATGATAACAGGCTTCACCCTGTACACGGCAGCAAGCTCCTGGATTGCTTGGACATCTACCACCTGCACGATGTGAATGTCGGATTGAATTTCAGCTGCAGGCACCTCAAGCTGCAGGGACTACAAGCAGACAATTGGGGCATGAGGAGGAGGATTTCTTTTCATGTTAATCACTCGCGATGTCTCACTCCCCCTCTGCAGCATAGAGGTGGTCGCCAAAAGGAGTTGTGCAATACTCGTGCATGTTACACCCAACCCCTCGTTTTTCTAGACGCAAAAGTGCCATATCAGCCATCACCATCTTGTCATCCTCTCCAACCAAGTCACTGCTGCTCCATACCTTGTCATCCTCTCCACCCAAGACAAAGGCAGGAGGTGCGTGCGATGGTGGTCCAGGCAGAGGCACCTACAACAGCAAACATAAAAGGGCGAATACGTGTGATGCTTCATTTAGCTTGTAGCACGTCAGATTTGATGCGTTTGAAAACGCCTGGTTGAGGCACTGCTCTTTTCAGCTCCAAAGAAAATTTAGCAACACATAAGGCAATAAGCCTGAGCCCACGCCATTAACATGCACATTCAATGCATGGCAATCCTCTGTCCAAAGCCACAGAGTTAAAAATCAGCGGACCCGATGTAGGGTTGGGCGTTTGGCCAACCCTTTTCATATGACATGATATTTTACATTACAGAGCCAACACTTGCAAGTGGCAAGTTTGTTTTGATAGCCACCAGACTGGGAAAAGCTCCGGCTGACATACGTGCATCCACCATGAACACATGTGCATACATATAACATGCATAGAAACACACATGCAAACATATGCACGCACACACACTACCACACACTACAATGCACTGATAAAGTAGAGCATTGACACAACAAACACAGAGCTGTACTGTCGGACATGCGGATCTACTTTTTGGCTACAACTAAAACCGATGGCACCGCAATGGAGGGAGCTTTTCCAAACAACACCTGCTTGTTGACGTCTGACAGGTCAATGAGGCGAACCGGTGAACAGGCAGCAAGTTGTTTCCAATACCTGAAAAAAGTAAATAAGCAGCAACAAATTTGCAGGAGCAGAGTTGTAAGAATACTGAATTTGCATGTACTGGTAACAGCAAAATAAGAAATTAAATAGCTTTCAATTTTTTGATCATTTCAGGAGATTTATTCTCCTTTTGATAGCATAGTTTCTATCTTTCCAGCCAGCTTGATTAATCGGTCTTGATAAGCCCGTTGCTGAAGTCCGTAAAATATGATTACCTTGCACTTCACCACTATTGTAACCTTGCGACAGTCACCTTTCTAGATCTTGACGAGGTAGATCATCTGAGAAGAAAAGCTCCCGGCAAGCGTCAATGCTCTTCTGGAAAGACTTGAAAACAAAGCCGTATGTAATTTTCAGGCTGGCCCAAAGGTCCTTCTTGATAAAACGGACGATCATGTCTCTATTTCCACTGCATTTGTTTGTTGCAAGACGGATCGGTGTTATCAACGTTTGAATTAAGTCAGCGCTGCTCTCAGACCTGAGCGAGCAACCTTTAACATTGCTACATAAATAATGTGCCTCGATTGACATGGAAAATGGTCTGTCTCCGTCTTATCTCAACATCACATTACAAACCACCAAAAATTTCAAAATTATGCATCGTAAGCTGCACGCTAATTGTAAGGGCACTGTCAATGTTCCACAAGATAACACACACGACGTTAAAAGGGTATTGAAATTACATAGTGCTGTTACCTTGGAGGGACGCAGCACACAAAAGCCACGCCTGCCAGACGTGGCAAGCCTGTGCTGCCCTCGTAATTATCCTCCCGCATTCCGTTCAGGTACTTTTGAAGGATTAGGCCTCCGAATCTGTAAGGACAGGAAATCGGCATAGGGAGTTATGTTCAGCACTCGAAGGCACCTCTGACATTCCAAGAGCTGAAACGCAGCTAAAGCGGCAAGTCTTTTGGGTCCTCTGTCACACACACACACACACACATTAACTTACGTGCAACACTCCTTTTCAAACCATTAGCAAAATCTACGTAGCCCTTTGTACTCCTTAAAAAAAAGCACTCATGGTTTTTTTATTCTTTAAAAGTGATTACCCCTTCCCCTCCCCACAAGAAAGCACTCACGAGTGGCCCACTACCACCGGCTCTTGAGGGAAGGCAGCTACAAGGTCCGCCAAGTCTTGTGAATGGCTTTGCAAGGTGCCCGCGACGATGATGGGAGAGTCTTTATCACTGCTCATACAATCTGAGTTGCCCTGCAATAACCGCAGAGAAACCAGCATTTACTCAACTAAATGAGGTTTAGCTAAAACCGTTTATATATTAGTGTATGGCATTTCTGCCTAGTAGTATATAACACCGCTTACCCGCTTACACATTACTCTCATAAGCTTCATTTGTGCTTCAACTTGTTTTTGAGTCCTTCCAAAAGCAACAAATGAAGTACTTACCGGTATGCACTGGGTATGTGCTTGTGTGATTCCACAAACGTTGGCCAAAAAACGCAATAACATTTATTCTCAGCTTCCACCCCTTCCTTGCTTCCCAGTGCTTTGACCAAACCTTGCTATAACGATTCACAGTATTCAATTTGATTCTTGCATCTTTTTGCTACTATTTTTCCTTTCCCTCCGCAATGCTCCTTCGTTCCTTTGATTTCACAAATGTTCAGACCATACTTACCTGTGCACGTAAGCTGACTGCGTACGTGTTGAACCCTTTGGCAGAGAAGTCTGTTGTTAGGGCAGGCAGTTGCACACACTTGGCATGATATGAATTGGTGAATGGATGGCGTAAGCGGTGAAGTAAACAGGTAAACACGGACATATGCATCTTCGCTGCAGGAAATGAAAACACGTACATGGCATGAATCTTTCAGCCCAACACCACGCAGCATGGTAGGACCCATGGACGAACAAGAGAGGCGGCCGGCTGTTGCCTACGGCCTCATTCTGCACAAAATAGAGGTAAACAAGGGTGAAGAGAGGTCATCCCTGGTTGGTTAGTGCGCGCAACAGAGATGCCCAAGTGCACACACGATGATCACGGAGTGCACCACTTGCTTAGTGCGTCAAATCCAACGCTTGCAGTACCTCAGCACGCTGAAGCAGCAGTTCTAAGCCAAGTCCATCGGCAGTGATGTGTCGCAAGCTGGATATTCCGGCGGTGCTGCTGTGAATATTTTGGTTGAGGTTTGACTGAGAAGTGTACGCGTCTATAATTCAACCTAAGTATGTACGCGCGCGTGCGTGCGTTTGCGTGTGCACGTGTGTGTTTGCGTGTGTGTGTCTGTGTCTGTGTGCATGTGTGCGTGTGTGTATGTGTGTTTGTGCATGTGTGTGTGTGTTTGTATGTGTGTTTCTGCATGTGTGTGTATGCGTGTGTGTATGACCGTGTGTGTGTGACTGAGTGAGTGTGTGTATATGTGTGTGTGCGTGTGTGCGTGTGTGTGTGTGTGTGTGTGTGGGTGGGTGGGTGGGTGGGTGGGTGGGTGGGCCTTTGTGTGTGTCTGTGCGTGTGCGCGTGTGTGCGTGCCATTCCGTGCATCACGATACCTAGCGTGCACCCTAGTCCGTCTGAGGCTCGTCAACTGCCTGCCTCTGATGTGTGAGGAACCCTGTCTCACAGGCCTCCCAATTTGGCCTTTCCCGACTTGCATTGCTGCCTAAGTAAAGTACCACTAAAATATATTTTTTATAAGCATTGATTTCAATGAATATGCCTTTTATGCTGAGCTGGATGACCCGTTGAAGAATGAAGTATAGCTGTCAGCGTTTGGGGCTTAAGGATCGAAGTTAACTTTTCCATGATCAAGAGTGTCAGAGAAACCCCTCAGTAACAATTTACATCCATGATCTTTGCACATACCTACACACACACACACACACACACATACTCACACACATACACACACACACACACACATGCGCACACACACACGCGCACACACACACACACACACATACATACACACATACACACACTCACACACACAGACACACACACA
>Ga0307951_1002524_pt1:5000-11462 | contig 11462 bp, 9 predicted proteins | sample OrgLakmetagen374_FD_201842 | JGI IMG/M metagenome (GOLD analysis project Ga0307951, IMG submission 201842) | Saline water microbial communities from Organic Lake, Antarctica - #374 | ecosystem: Environmental > Aquatic > Non-marine Saline and Alkaline > Saline | place: Antarctica... | reverse complement strand
AAAAATAAATGGCAGAGGGGGGACACTGAGGCCCCAACGGGGTATGATTTTTGCATGCCTCAGGGAATGTGCCCATATTGGCAATTTTCGTGACTCTTTCAAAATTTCTGGTTTCAAAAGCCACGAAGCTTGAAAACGCCAGTCTTGGGGCACGTATTTAATGAGCCATAACGTACACCCTGTTTTTTGCTGCCAAACCTATTTAGAGATATCACCTCCTGCACAAATTCGATGACATTTAGAGTACTGATAAGAAGGAATGACATTGCCAAACTAATGAACTGAAATGTCAAGAGGCTGGCGAGATATGCAGATTCATATGCTGTATCCCATGGAAAGCACTCACTTTCCCCTCATTTCCAGGATGCTCAATGTGTGCACTTTGTCCTTTCAATATGTGCAAATAGTTACTTACATGGATCTGGGCACATGCTCTGGTAGCTTGAAACATCAGGTTTGATTTGGTGCTAGATTGGGCCCAGGGTCATGACTTGGTGTGTGAGTAGTTGCCCCTTTAATAATCAAGAGGAGCAGGTTTGGGCTCAGTGACCCCCCCTGAATGAATGGTACACTCAAATACAAGTTTTGGTCGACCCAACACATCACACACACACACACACACACACACACACACACAAACACACACACACTGCAGGTTATCCCCAACGCGTGTGCCACACAAGCCATTCTGTCGGTGCTGCTCAATGCACCCTCCTCGCTGCAGCTGGGCCCTGAGCTGAGCACCTTCAAGGAGTTTGCTGACCACCTGCCTCCAGATATGAAGGGTGAGTAGGGGTTTTCTGCTCCTACTTTGCTTCTTTCCCATTGTGAAGGGTGACGAGGCGGTTGCTACCCCTCCCGTTTCGAAGGGTAATGAAAGATTGGAGTGGATGAGGCTTGTGTGAGGGAAATTTTGATGAGAGGTGACCCTTGACAGAGGTGTAATATGCATAATCAATGTACAATTTATTGATCGTATGCTCCCGAGTTATCTCCTTTTGGCTGCCACTCAACATTGGTATCTAGCCTTGGCTGGGCATCCCTTGCGCTGTGAGGTCCCCACTTTGAAGCCTACCTACCGGCCCGCAAAAGCAATTCGAACTGGGGAACTCGCAGCGCGAGGGATTCCCAGCCAAGTCCCGATACCAAGCCAAGGTTTTGATGTGGAGTGGCGGCAAAGGCTTTGATGTAGAGTGGCGGCCAAAAGGAGTTAACTTAGGAAAGTGCAATAAGTTGTATGTTAAGTATTAGGGTTGGCCAGAACCGTATAATTACACCGTATATGACCGTATATCTGGTGATTTCCCTGCCAAAAATACCGTATACACACCGTATATATATGGTTCTGGCCAAACCTATTATGTATGCATGTTACGACAGGAAATTTGCGCGCGTGGCCAGAGACGTGGGGTTGGAAATGATTATCGTATGGGTTTGGAATGCATGGCTCATATTTGGTGTTACTAGTCTGCGGTTGCATTTATTGCTGTGTGGGCTGATAACTTGCGCGGCTAATGGCTAAGCCACGTACGTGTACGGATCTGCAGTGAACACATAGAGCATGCCTGATTAAAGCTACTGACTGATTGGAGGCACATTAAAAATGACCCGTGTTTGGTGATCTGATGAACCTTGCAGGGGAGCTCATCGGCAATTCTGAGGTCATTCGCTCCGTGCATAACTCCTTTGCACGCCCCGACCCTTTAATGATAGAAGAAGACAAGGACGACAAGGTGAGGCGCACGTGCGTGTGTGTGTTCTTTCATATATTGCCTCTCCTCTTAACTGAGGAAGAACAGGTCTTCATCGCACGCCACAAGTTCATTCACCATAAGCCTTAAACACACAAAACGAGACGGCTGAAAATCCTGTACCATATATGGTGAAATTCCAGTAGTTGGAATGAAAAAATTCGAAAAGTATACCTATCCAAAGGGGAGTCCCTGTGGAAGATGAAGCACCTTTGTGGGTGTACACGGACTAGATGATTGGCACCTGAATATAACAAGCATTAAAAATTGTTACTATTCATTATGACTCATATTTCATAATGTACACGGACTAGATGATTGGCACCTGAGTGTTACAAGCATTAACAATCACTTTTCATTACGACTCATAATGTTTATAATGTACACGGACTAGATGATTGGCACCTGATATTACATCACAAGCATTATGAATTACGGTTCATTATGACTCATAATGTACACGGACTAGATGATTGGCACCTGAGTATAACAAGCATTGTAGATTACTATTCATCATGACTCACTGCGTACACGGACTAGATGTTTGGCACCTGAGTAATACAAGCATTGTAAATTACTATTCATTATGGCTCATAATATACACGGACTAGATGATTGGCACCTGAGCATCACAAGCATTAACAATTGCTATTCATTATGACTCATAATAATGTACACGGACTAGATGATTGGCACCTGAGCACCACAAGCATTATGAATTACTATTTATCATGACTCATAATGTACACGGGGGGAAAAAGGCGTGTTCCACTTCATCGCGTATCACGTATGTGTGTAGGGCTGGCCAAAACCGTATGTATACACCGTATATGACCGTATATTTGGTGATTTCCCTGCCAAAAATACCGTATACAAACCGTTTATATATGGTTCTGGCCAACCCTACGTATGTGCCTAAGGGGGAGGCTCCGTGTGAGATGAGGTACCTCAAAATCGTAACAATTGGTAACACTTATGCTTTATGCTTTATCATTCATGCAGGAGGAAGGAGACGCGTTCCACTTCATTGCATACGTGCCCAAGGGAGATGCGCTGTACGAGTTAGACGGCCTCAAGCCTGGGCCCATTCGCTTGGCTCCTATAGCACCTGGGGTGCGTTGATCATGGGAACAGTTCAGATCGTCAGGCCCTGTTCTGGCTTGTAGGTGTCACAGAAGCACACTGCACCCAAGGCTTTCATATCGCCGGTATGATCATAGAAAGGGCCAAGGCTTTCATAGCGCCTGCACGTTCATGAAAAGGGCCAACAGTCACAAGTGATTGTACTGACCTCTTATGTATTATAGAAGCACTCTGCTGCAAAGGTACCCATAGCGCTTGGGTTGCATGTGTGTGTGTGTATGTGTGTGTGTGCATGTACGATGGAAAGGGATTAGGTCCAGAGGAGAAGGACTGTCCAGAGAAACTGTGTTGTGTTATTCTGGTTTGTTTGTGTCATGGAGGCACACTGTACGTCTTACTGTGTTTTGTTTTTCTGGTTTGTATGTGTTACAGAGGCACATTCTCACATTCTACATCTTGCAGTGCCCGGCGTGCTATTTCTTAGGGGACTGGGTTTTTGTAGTTGTTATGAGTGGACCAAATTCTGGGAAGCTTTGGCTTGTTACTCCGACTGTTTTCTAGCAGCCGGGAAGCCCTAATCACTCCTGCCGTGTAACTCCCACAGTGCGGTACTTGTCACTGTAGACCTGATGAGTTTCTAAGGGGTCCCAAGCACTTCACCCTATTTCGCCCTATTGTCACCCTATTTCACACCAAAGATCTGATGGTTCTGTAAGGGGTCCCGAGCACTTCACCCTATTGTCACCCTATTTCACACCAAAGGTCTGATGGTTCTGTAGGGGGTCCTGAGCTGTTCACTCTCTTGTCACCCTTTTGTCATTCTATTTCAAACCAAATATCTGATGGTTCTGTAAGGGGTCCTGAGCTGTTCACTCTCTTGTCACCCTTTTGTCATTCTATTTCAAACCAAAGATTTGATTATTCTGTAAGGGGCCCTGAGCTGATCACCCTGTCTGGAAATACTGCCTTATCACCTGCATCACCAATCACCACCACACTGCCTCATCATCACCTGCACCACCAATCACCACCACGCTGCCTCATCATCACCTGCACCATCAATCACCACCACGCTGCCTCATCACCACCTGCATCACCAGTCACCACCCTGCCTTGTCATGCTGCATCATCACATACCTCACCTCATATCATCACATACCTCATATCACCACATACCTCATATCATCACATACCTCATATCACCACATACCTCATATCATCACATACCTTAAATCATCACATACCTTATATCACCACGTACCTCAAATCATCACATACCTCATATCATCTCATACCTCGTATCATCACCCGCACCATCACAATACCTCACGCTGCCTCATCATCACCCTCTGCATGCATGCACCGTGCACAGAGCGACTGGCTGGATGTGGTGGCGCCTGCGATCCAGGAGAGGATGGCACGATACGCCACATCAGAGATCCGCTTCAAGTAAGGCCTCACGCACGTATCCCAGCATCTTGTGCACGGACTTAAGTTATTGCCGCCCTTTGTTTCAATGCTTTCAATTAAGGCCTCACCGCTTCAAGTAAGGCCTCACCAATGTGTAGGGTCGGCCAGAACCGTGTATACACACCGTATATGACCGTATGTATGATGATTTCTCTGCCAAAAATACCGTATATACACCGTAAATACCTAAAAATGTATGTTTCTGGCCAACCCTACGCATGTCTCCCAGCATCTCGTGCACGGACTTCAGTTACTGCAGCCCTTCGTTTCAATGCTTTGAAGCCCGCCTGCATGGCTTGCTGCTGGGTGGTACATACAACCACAACACACACACACACATACACACACACACTCACACACTCACACACACACAAACCAACTCCTCGTTTCATTTTTCGAGAACACACATGACACACACATACACACACACACACACTCACACTTACACACACACGCACACACGCACACACTCACACACACACGCACACACACACACACACACACACAAACCAAAGCTCCTCTTTTTCATTTTTCGAGAACACACTTGACACTCTGTGTCTCAACACTGCCCTCCCCTTTTCAACTCTTCTTAATTGCTTCACGCATGCCTGTGTTTGTTATATTAGTCATAAGGACCTCCATACGCGTACATACATTACATGTACGTCTATACATGTATGTAGGGTTGGCCAGAACCGTACATATACGCCATATATGACCGTATGTTTGATTAAATCCCTGCAAAACATACCATCTAGGTATACACCGTATATATATGGTTCCGGCCGACCCTACATATATTGTGAAATGTGCATACATGTGCCCATCGCATGTTCCTGTCAGTGTTGTGCACATACGGCGTCATTCAAAAATGGCACCGCAAATAACGATCGTATATAACAGCGTTGCCGTCACTAAACTCTGACGATTGACGGCTAAATTTACTATTTTCACCGTCAATTTGACATAAATTACGCCGTCAGCGTCATTTACCATTGACGCCGTCAAGCGTCAGGTGCACAACACTGGTTCCTGTTTATAGGTGCACCTTACATAACTGTGTACATCTTGAGTTTTCTTGCCTAGTGCAAAATCAAATGTATGCCGCAATGCATATAGGGTTGACCAGGACCATATATACAAACCGTGTATGACTGTATATCTGGTGATTTCCCTGCCAGAAATACCAAATATACACCATATATACCTATGAATGTATGGTCCTGGCCAACCCTACATATACATCACCACGCACTTCACGCCTCTTGGCTACATTGGTTTTCTTTGTGCAAAGACAGTGGTCGGCACACCGTGCCCTCCTTCAGCTCCACAGCTAACACTCTGCCACCATATTATATAACATAAACTAATCCTCCCTCTGCTCCACAGCTAGCACTGCTAGCACTCTATAATGCAGAATGGCCCTCCCTCTACTCCACAGATAGCACTCTGCCACCATATTATATAACATTAATTAATCCTCCCTCTGCTCCGCAGCTAACACTCTGCCACCATATTATATAACATAAATTAATCCTCCCTCTGCTCCACAGCTAGCACTGCTTGCACTCTATAACACAGAATGACCCTACCTCTACTCCACAGCTAGCACTCTGCCACCATATTATATAACATAAACTAATCCTCCCTCTGCTCCACAGCTAGCACTGCTAGCACTCTATAACATTGAATTTACCCTCCCTCTGCTCCACAGCTAGCACTGCTAGCATTCTATAATGCAGAATGGCCCTCCCTCTACTCCACAGCTCCACAGCAAGCACTCTACCACCATATTTTCTAACATAAATTGGCCCTCCCTCTGCTCCACTGCAAGCACTGCTTGCACTCTATAACACAGAATTTACCTCCCTCTGCTCCACAGCAAGCACTGCTTGCACTCTATAACACAGAATAGCCCTACCTCTGCTCCACAGCTAGCACTCTACCTTCTCTAATATACAATGGCCCTACTTCTGCTCCGCAGCTAACAATCTGCCACCATATTATATAACATTGAATTTACCTCCCTCTGCTCCACAGCAAGCACTGCATGCATTCTATAACATTGAGTTTACCCTCCCTCTGCTCCACAGTTAGCACTCTACCACCTCTAATATGAAATGGCCCTACCTCTGCTCCACAGCAAGCATTCTGCCAC
>Ga0307951_1002524_pt1:0-2500 | contig 11462 bp, 9 predicted proteins | sample OrgLakmetagen374_FD_201842 | JGI IMG/M metagenome (GOLD analysis project Ga0307951, IMG submission 201842) | Saline water microbial communities from Organic Lake, Antarctica - #374 | ecosystem: Environmental > Aquatic > Non-marine Saline and Alkaline > Saline | place: Antarctica: Organic... | reverse complement strand
CCAGGCTAATTTTTTTCAGGTGTTGGCTTAGCGTTGAGAGCTTGAGGGTTTAAACTTGGGATGTACGGCGTTTTTAAAGCTGCTGCTGCTGATTCTGCTGCTAATAAACAAACATCTTCTCTCTGTGTATGGCAAATTCGCGACTTACAAGGGTTACTTCCATTCACCACACCATGGTCACTTCAAAGGGTATACAAAGGGTTTACAAAGGGGGTAAATGACAGCCACGTGTGTTGGGCTGATAAGCATTGCTGGATCAGCCAGCGTAAAGTGAACATAAGGTTGTAAAAAAGTAAGAACTGGTCTCAGCCAGTGCCATTTTGTTCCATTTACCACACCTGTTCTGTCTCACCCATCATTAGCAAAACACCTAATTACTCCTATTATTACTCCTATTATTACTCCTATTATTAGCAGATCACCTATCATTAGCAGAACGATGGCGTTTTGATCCCCGGCCCTCAATACCTATCCAGCACTCACTGCTTACTCAGCTGCTGCTGCTTCTGCTGCTGCTTCTCAGGGCACAAACAGTAGCGGTGCAGATGTGGGGTTGACATCAGACCAGTGGGCTGACCCAAGCGTCCTGCAAGGGCTGTTGCCCCACATAGAGGCAGAGATCACGCAGTGAGTATGTTAACGTGTGTGTGTGTGTGTGTGTGTGTGTTTGTGTGTATCCGCAAGTAAAAGTGCATGCTGGAATATATGGAGGCATAAACGCTGTAACTATATACATGCCGTACCTTTCCTATAACACCCCGCATAAAAATTGTTTTTTTGCCCTGCAAGGTGACTGCGGTAAGCTTTCAATAATTTTTTTTGACCCTGTGGGGTTGTTCTGGATTTGTGGAAATTAAGTTTTTTGGTTGCTGCAAGTCATGAGCGACGAGAAGCCCCCCGGCCTCCTCCCGGCCCCCCCCCCAGCCCCCCTCCCGCCCCAGCAGCAGCGACAGCAGTGAGGAGAGTTAAGCTGCTGCAAGTGAAAACGGAACGGCTGGGTGACAAGAAGCAGCGATAAGGCTGGCAGGCCAGAAAAACATTGGTTGGAGGACCGAGCTGCAATGCTTGCGCACGCAGAGCAGATAAGAGCCCAGCAGCTAACAGATGAGCAGGTAGAGCAGGTGGTGCAACAAGCAAGGTCACGCACCAAGGCTGCCCGCACCCCAAGCTGCACCATCAGCGCAAGCACAAGCACCAGCACTCAGCAGCAGCAGCAGCAGCAATGAGGAGAGCGAGGATAGCGCCAGCAGCAGTGACAAAAGTCAGATGAAGTAGAAGCAGATTGTTGGGGGGGAATAGCAGCACAGACGTGGGGCAATAGCATCAAAGAGCAAATGGCTTCACCACATGCAAACAGCATGATAACTTTCCTTTTTCCTTTTGCGGTTCGTGGTGTTCTCTTTATCGGTGCTGAACAGGGCTAAAAGCCCTGCGGGATGACAGCGGTAGGGGCAAACACTGATTTATTTTGGGGTGCGGGAAAGTGCGGGATTCAATGAAAAATGTTCTGAAATTTGGGGTGCGGGTTGAGTACGGTAAGGTACGCTACATAACAGCTCATGTTACCCGCACTAGGTTCATTTTTTTATACATACATACACATGTAACAGCTTATGGTACCCGCACTAGGTTCATTTTTTTTTATACACACGTAACAGCTCATGTAACCCGCACTAGGGTTCATTTTTTATACCTATATACATAACAGCTTATGTTACCCACACTTGACTCATAATTTGTAGGGGCTGCGATTGTGCAGATGGGATTGCGTGCTCGGGGGTGACTTTGGGTTATGACTGTGGAAAGGCAGAACTCTGTGGTAGGCAGAACACTGTGGTAGGCAGAACACTGTGGTAGCCAGAACACTGTGGCAGGCGAAACACTGTGGTAGGCAGACGAACGATGTGGTAGGCAGAACACTGTATGTGGTAAGCGGAACACTGCATGTGGTAGGTGGAACACTGTGGTAAGCAGAACACTATGGTAGCAGAACACTGTGGTAGCCAGAACTCTGTGGTAGGCAGAACACTGTGGTAGGTGGAACACTGTGGTAGCCAGAACACTGTGGCAGGTGAAACACTGTGGTAGGCAGACAAACGATGTGGTAGGCAGAACACTGTATGTGGTAGGCAGAACACTGCATGTGGTAAGCGGAACACTGCATGTGGTAGGTGGAACACTGTGGTAAGCAGAACACTGTGGTAGCGGAATACTGTGGTAGGCAGAACTCTGTGGTAGGCAGAACACTGTGGTAGGTGGAACACTGTGGTAGCCAGAACACTGTGGTAGGCAGACGAACGATGTGGTAGGCAGAACACTGTATGTGGTAAGCGGAACACTGCATGTGGTAGGTGGAACACTGTGGTAAGCAGAACACTGTGGTAGCGGAATACTGTGGTAGGCAGAACTCTGTGGTAGGCAGAACACTGTGGTAGGTGGAACACTGTGGCTGTACAGTGGGTTTTCGACGCCCGACTTCAGCCAATCCATATGCCGTGCG
>Ga0307951_1002516_pt1 | contig 11478 bp, 8 predicted proteins | sample OrgLakmetagen374_FD_201842 | JGI IMG/M metagenome (GOLD analysis project Ga0307951, IMG submission 201842) | Saline water microbial communities from Organic Lake, Antarctica - #374 | ecosystem: Environmental > Aquatic > Non-marine Saline and Alkaline > Saline | place: Antarctica: Organic Lake... | reverse complement strand
CCCCCCTCTCTTCCGTTTGCATAGTCCCGGTCATACCATACCGTGTCTGAAGCTGTGTGACCTGTGCAGCGACGTCTCTTAAGGATTTCCGATCCCCATGGAAGTGGTGTGCCGGAAGCTGCAGCCTGAGTGAAAGTGTGGTGGTGAAAGTGTGGTAAGGTGAAAGTGCGAGTTGCCCCACAGAATCACAACTTCGACATTTGATGATAATTTTTTAATTCAATTAAACACATTGTGCACTCGCACTTTCACCTTAGACCTCGCAACACCTCCCATGTGAGTTTGTTTGACCGCACACCTGAGGGCATGGCTGGAATCGGCACAAAATCAGCTTTCTGGCTGTGCCATTCTTATGGCGTGGGGTGGCCTGGGTGGCTCAAAGCTTTATTCTTTCAGCGTGGTGACTCAGCAACCGGAATGAACTATAGGGGACTACGTCCTGGGGGGCTCCGCCCCAAAAACCAGCTGCTCTCGACACCACCTGCTGATGGCACCTTACACGTGTGTACATCCTGCTCCTGACCAGAGGCCTAATTGTGGGTAGCTTATTTGGCCTGCATGCACTGACAGTCACGCAGGCCAAATTAGCTGTCAGTCACCTGTGACTGATGAAAAAGTATGCACACACCAGCACACACGTATGTATATGCAGGTGGGCAACGGCGATGTTGTCAGCATAAACCGAGCGCATGAGCTCCTGCAGGAAACAAACTGCTCAGCAATTATGCTGGGCCGGGGAGCTGTCCAAGACCCCCTTCTCTTTCACAGAATAAGACTCAGCTTCACTCACCCGGACGATGTGCCATGGGAGTGGGATGAGCCTGAGGCTGTCTGTGCTTTTTTACGGGTGTACACGCAACAAGCGTTCCAAGTTGGCATAAACAACAGCAGCATTAGTGACGATCAAGGACATGGAGACGAGGCAAATCGTGCACCTGGTAGCAGCTTGATGACAGAAAGAGGGAAGTTTGGATGCATGAAGAAGGTGCGCTTCGCTTTTCTGTAATTTCGAGGCATTATCCTGTATGTTTAGTGTCTCTTGGAGCCTGCATATCTACGGCAGATGGACTCTCACCTCGCACCTGGGTCCAATGTCAGCTTTCGCTTTGATGCTTTGAGCCAAGTAAGCGGTCAGTCAATTGCATGCTGGTGACTAAGTGCTCGTTGCCTTCCAAATTTCAGATCATGCGCTACTTGTTCCGAAGAAACCCAGAACTTGCAGAGAAGTGTGAGGTGCTTCTGCGTATGAATCCTGGCCAAGGTGAGGGAACAGAACTAATTTCAATGCATTTCAATGTGCATGAACTTTTTTAACTTTGCGCAGCTCAAAGCAAATTGGAATGCTATGGAGTCTGTGATGTTGGTTGCAGCTGTTCCCATGTGCAGCTTGATGCTCGTTGATGCTTTAGTTTCATGTTTGCACATTTGTAAGTAATTATCTGGTGCCTGCCTTTGAGGCAGCATTTTAGTCCATCATCCTGTTTCAGTAAAAAGGCATTACAGCATTTAATCATTGACAAATGCATGCAATTTGACAATCCTTCTACGTCCCAGGCATGACGCTGGAAGACCTCCTAGAAAGTTGTTGCCAGGTAGGCAAGTACCTCACTAGGTTGGGTATGTGTATTTGTAGTTTCCCGTATGCACTTGCCACCTGCTTTGCATGGTTGCAGGTATTTGTGCGGTTCAAGGAAACACTTGCTTACATACCTGTGCAGGCTGTTTGCTCGAGCTGGCACTCGGAATCTGCAGTAGGTGGGTCGGCTGTAGCAAGGCTGGTAGGAGTTCGTGGCTAGATCCGAAGACTAAGGTGACCCACTGCCAGATTACTACTCTCAACACAGCTCAGGGCTGGGCTATTGTAATAGTCATTCTGCTCATTTATGTATGTACCTCGAATTTTGTGACATGGGCACCTGACAAAAGCAAAGCATTGGCAGTATTTCATAGTGCCTGTCCCAAAGTGCGTAAATACTTATATTCATTGATCCTGTTTGATTACTAAATTCTGAGTGGGCAGAAATGTAAGTCAATTTTTAGCTTGAGCAGAATGCAAAGCCCTTATTTTAGCAGTAGAAATATAGGGGGGGTACTTTATTTATCCCCTTCACAACCTCACTTTTTCCTTATATTTTGTTCTTCCATACCTTATACGGTAATTTCCTTGTTTCCTTGTTGCTCGGATTTTTAGTGATGAAGGGAAAGAAAAGACACCATAACAATATGCTTCATGTGGGGAGTGGCTTCACTGCCTGGTCGTTTCTTTCCTTGAAAAAACGATGCATAATTGTTTCCTTCCTTTACTTCCAACACCAACTATTTGGGTTGCCTGACACTGGGTATTTAGAGAGTTGTTAGATTACAAGAATTCGCTGAGTATGCACGAGGAATTACCAAGTGGGAAGGGGGCAAACGAATGTGAACAAAATATTCAATGACATGAAGGGCTAAAAAGAAAAAAAGAAAAAAAGGTAATTGGTTCGATGGCACCCATGGTGCCTGCTCGCAAAAGAAGTACCGACACAGCAAGGGCCAGCAAAAAGGCACTAAAACCAGGGGCACAGCACAGAAATAACAAAGATGGCTGAGATAGGGAAGCGTGCGCTTTGTGCAAGGGTGCATAACACATGTCAGCTGGTAAGGTGAGGTGAGATTATATTGCTATTTATGCCCTTCTCTCCCAATGCAAACTGCCCCATCTGCCCTTGCACTGATAGTGCGCTTCACATACTCTCAGGTTGCCAACACATTAGTAAAATGAGGAACATGATTATTAAACGCCATAATATGGTGTGCTGATTGTCCAAGCCCTACAAAAGGGACCATGCGGTGCCAACCAAATTGCCTACACTGACGTAGGCAGCGCAGATGAACTATCAGAGCAGAGCCTAGATCTGAGAAACACTGCCAGCAAAACACTTCCCTCCTGGTTGCTACCAAAACTAACAGCCTGCTGAGCACATGCTTTAGAATCCTCTTCTCGTCCTGACGCCATCCTATTTTCACCTAGCACTGTGTGCTCCTCTCGTAACCACCCGCAATTCAAATATTCAACAGCTTGCTAAAGACAAGAAACTGAGTCCAAACCAGTGGGAGATTCACCTGATTGGGTTTAAATTTTGTGAAGACACTAGGCCTGATCCCCAACTCCAAAAAGCAAAAGCACAGCACAGCCTGCTTATTGCTAACCTATTAAACAGACAAGGATATAGGGAAAGAAACACACAAGCAACAACAGTCAAGGATTGGATCTGGGTGCTACGGCACACAACCCCCCTGACCCACAGTAATTTCTTCAATTGTTCGCGGTGGGGGGGGGCCTGGTGCGGGCACCTAGGTAACCCCCTCCCCTAATCATGCTGGCTGTGTCATCACTACCAGCGGAGTCTTTTCTTTTTTTTACTTTTCTTTTATTTATGCCTCAGGGCGTCTGAGCGGAAGCTTGGAAAAAGCCCGTATACAATTAGCTAAACGAAAAGGGAAACGTCCGTGATCAGTGGCAGCGACAAATCGCGTGACAGAGCAATTAGTTGGTTGCCAGTTGAGAGATTCTGGTGTCTTGTTCAATAAGCTGGATGTGCCAGTCTTACCAATTAACTATACCTTCTGGATTTGATAGGTGATCAATTGACAACATGTGAGCATTATAAAAGGTACCATAAGAGGGGATCCTTAAGAGACCCTGTACCGTGTAAGAAGGTCTCTGATACACTGTTCGCCTAGGCATATTAACATGTAACACGATGAGACCGAGAATGTCTGAGTAAACGGTTCCAGCTCCGGGAAGGGACAGTGGTGTGGCAGCCAACCAAAGATGAGTAGTAGCACTAGCAGATAGACACACGAGTATGAGCAGAGTGCGCACAGACGTGGACGTACATAACTGGTTGAAGCGTTAGGGACCATTGCAATGCAAAGAACTCACTTCTCTGTTGGATGCTTTTTCCACCTTGGAAGCCTTCCTCCTTGGTCTGAAGGCGCCCCAAATTATCAATAAGACTCACGCACAACAACCAACACACCCCTAACCTGAATGGTTGAACAATGAAAACTTGGAGATCAAAACAAAATTATATGCAAATGTGAAGAATGGAGTATGTGGTAGAATATCATGACTTGGTAGTTTTTGTGGATTGGCAGTGGCCGAAATGGGTGGTCATCCCTGGTAGACCCTTAGCTTAGCTCTGCAGTAACTTTGCCTGGTGCTCTTGCTTGTTTGAGGCTGGTACTCCAGTCTCTTTGTGTCTTCTTTCCTCCTTTTGCTACTCTGTTGGACCTCTCTAACTGGGTCTTTTTTGTCTGCTGGTAAAGGAGTTTTCCGGTTTACCTCTCGGTACCAAAGTGGCTTTCTTTTCCTTAATTAATGTGGGGAGTGGTTTCACTGCCTGCGTAGTTTTTCTTTTTCCATTCTTCTTTTGTTTCTCAGTTTTTGTTAGTACTACTCAGTCTGTTTGTTCAATTCCGTGTTGCTCTGTGTAAGGTAATGAGCACACGATCAGCTTTTAACAACGGGGCTTATAAAGCCACCAATTCCACCTTTCCCCGGCCCACCAAACTTGATGAAGCCATGCCAACGGGTCTGACTTCCCGCTTGCTCGTTATGTGGGGTCCCCTGCATGCTGTAGACGGAAGCTGATATCCTAACACTCTAACGAGATTAGTAGATGTGCTGAGTCTTATACTTTGCAGTGACGGTGATTTGATCTGACAAAGAGGACTGAGAAAGACAGGTCTGGAGAAGAAAAGGAGAGTCGCAACTAAGAAGTTGGATGCCAGAAAACGAGAAAGCATTCCAGAAGTTTGACAGAAGAACTTCTTACAAAAAAGTTTGGTCTGAGCACGGAGATAAAGTTCTGAAGAAAGCAGTGCCAATGCACCAAAGAAGACACGCAGAAAGTCAAGCCAGGTGAACAAGAAGTACCACAACCAGGCGCAGCCAAGCAGACTCCGTTTCAACGCTTTGTGCAGAGAGCAAACTTGTTATCTACATGAGCCAGAAACCCACCCACAAAGTTGCAAGGGATCGCAGTTTGCCGCAACTTGCTCAGAGACTGAGCTTGCCTGATGATTTTATCCTCGCCTCCATCTTCATCTTGGTCTGGGGTTGGCACGATATCAGCTGTCTTCTTGGTACGGCTGGCTGGCACATGTCACTTGCCTATAATGACTCGAATGCTTCGCAGGCAGGGAAATATTTAGACCACTCCCCACATTATTAAAGGGAAAGGAGCCACTTTGGTACCAGGAACTGTAAAACTCCTTACCAAAGAAAAGAGAGAATTAGTATGAGGATCAAGAGGGTTGCAGGCTTGGCCTGAACCGGCTCCTGATGAATGCTGGTCATACCTGTATGGTACTGAAAAGGGCACGTCTGGTACGAACAAGTTTCGCAGTGTAGTTGACAGGATGTGTACGAAGCTTGGAGGTAAGTTGTTAGGTCGTTGAGAATCGCCAAATCCTTGGAAGGCTCCAATGTGTGAGTGTAGTAGATGGTGCCACCCATGCCCAAAAGGATGTTGCATTACGGAGATTTTATGCTGTTCCTGCCTGTTTGGTGCTCAGCTGGTTCTGAAGTCTAGATTGCTCTACTTGATCTCAGAACGTTAAAGAAGCTGAGATCTTTAGGTCGGTACATCCTTTCCGTGACATGCAGCACCTCAAGCTAGGTGGAGTGCAACTCGCCAGCAGGTTGCATTCACTCCCATGCTGGAATAAGCGGCGAGCAAAGCAACGCCAGCGTTTTCCACATCCTCTAGCAAGTGGTGCAAAGGAACGAAGTGGCTGGTGACAAGAGCTCAATATATGCTTTGTTGTCTGAAAAGCGTGCGATATGAACGAATAAAAAATGGTCAGCGCAAAATTTCAAAGCTCAAATGCAATAAGGTAGGGATAGTGGTTGACAAACAACACACTTTTATGCCTCCCGTTGGCCTAGTGGTTTCGAAAACGTCTTTGCCAAATAGTTAATGAACTCTCAAAAATTTGCAAGCACGCTCGCTTACAGACATGCACACACATTTGTACGCGTATGAACAAAGATCAGCAACTACATGGTTGAAATTTTGAATGTACCTGCTGCACATACACGCTGCAGCCTATTTAATAGCCTGCCGGGTCCAGCTTCACGCCCGGTGCCTAGGCCCAACTTCACGCCCGGTGCCAGCACAAGCAACCACCATCCTCTCAACACACCCACCGTGAGTTGTGTGCCTGTCCTCTCCTGCACTTTGAATCTGATGGTGTGTGCGCACCCCATCTACCACGTATCCCACGCAATAAGGGACATGGCAGCAGTGATCTGCCAGTCCATACCGCGTACACTAGCAGCACACGTTACGTTAATCCCTATGTCACTCTTACTCTTTTATCTCTTGCACTTGCCAAAATTGACTCACGTGATAAGGACGTGCATGTGCACTCTGCTAGTTAGCATGTCATGACCATCAATCATGATCTTCATCAATAATGCGCGGACGCACACATATTTACACCTGCCTGCCAGGCCCAGCGCTATCAACTCGCTGGCCTCTAGCAGCGGTTCACCCACTGTGCTGGTGAGTTTTTTCTTGCCTATCACAAGCGTCAGATTTGCCTTGTTGTGCTTGGATGTCTTTTCCTCTAATTATTTCCTGCTCAACTCAAACCTAATCCTACCTTTACTCCGACTGTTGACCCTGGATGTTGTTTTAAATCCCTGAGCAATGCTAAACCTGGTACCAAACCTCTTTATGCTTGCTTCTCAGCACCAGTGCCGGATGATGGGCGTGACAATGACCTTGCAACCGGCGTGGACGTAGTAGAGTTGCGATGGTCTTGCAATTGAGCACACAACTAAGATTAAAAGTTGTTAAGCAATGTCACCGACATTGTGGTGTTACACAAGTGCTTTTACTCTAGGGACAACCTCCTCTTTTGCCTTGCAGGTGGCGGTTATGGCAAATCCAGTGCCACTTTTCATGCAGCCCACCACCACTTATAGCCATCTAATGACTGAATCCACCAACGCTATGCTGCAAATGGCAGAGGTGGGTTGCTACAATGAATATAGAATGCAGCCCAATTCCCGCCGGAAGCACAACTTGTCATTTCGCTTTCTCACCGACTGGCACAGAATCACCGACTGGCACAGAATTCACCTATTGGCGCAGAAAGATGTCTAATGATATGAATTGTACTGCCTAGTGGCACAGAAAAATGTTTAATGACATGATTTGTACTGCACAGCTGCAACAGGTTCAGGCCCAGGACAACGTGCACAACTTATCGATCAAAGTTATTCGTGCACTCGTGAGTGAGTTTTTCTGTTTTGTCGTCTTCACAGCAGATCACAATGCCTTGAGCAAACACGTGCAATGATATCCTCATTACTGTCTCACTATGAACCGTCTACATCTTTCTTTGCAGTCATGTGTGGCTCTGCTTCTGGTTCTCTTTTTCAAGCCTGGGCCAATGGTGAGTGTGTACGTGTGCATGATCAGCTTGCGCAATTTAGTATTTAGAAACCTTCGAAGCCATCCATTTCATTAGAGGCAAGGGCTGTTAGTATGCAGAAGCAGAGGGCGCTTGCAAAAAAAATTGTTATAAAACAGAATACAGATACAACTCTCAATCACAACATGCAACCCTTTCCACGTAGGTATTCCCATTCGTGTGAGAGTCTTCCAGCCCCCCCAATGCTTGCCCCCTTTCACCTGATGCAGGCTGCAAGCAGTGAAGCCTTGAGCGAGTCGCTAGCACTTTTTTGTCATTCTTGTTCTGACACTTGATTCTCTTCATTCATGACCACAGCTGATGCAGCCAGAAGAACAGACAGGCGAGCACGGCAGGCCGCATTCCAAGCTACGGGGGAGCAGCCCTACACCATTTATTACAGAGATGGGGAGCTCCGCATTAATGATTGGAACAAATACGTAAAAGTTGGTGACAATCTACTTGTTTTTCCCTTCCTTTTTTTTTGCTGGTAGTTGTAGCAAACCCTTCTCACCCAAAGATACGGCACTTCTAACTGACATGACTTACTTTTGAGTGTAGATTGCCTCCAATATGCCCTGTGCATCCGCCCATTAGTCAATTCACAAATATTATGCACAGGCTACTTAACTCATGAACACACGCTCTCAATTTCACTGCTCAATTATGCACAGGTTAACTCATGAACACACGCTCTCAATTTTCACTGCTCACCATTCTCCTTTTGGCCGTAGAAAGTCCTCCAGAACCCCTCCGTATACACTGCTGAGGACAGACTGCAGGCAGCTTTACGTATGCTCACATTACCTTGTGTACAGAATTCCACCCAGTATATATACTGGTACACAAGGTAATGTGAGCATCAAAAATGACCCAAGCCTAGCGCATTCTGCAGACAGTAAACAGGCATTCCTATTGAAGGCATAGGATGTGACTGCCTGATGCATGTCAATAATATTTGTTGCCTGTTGCATGCTATAATAATAGTAATGTACACTATTGCTACGCTTTTTTTCATCTGTAGTCCGGAATACAACAACCGTCTGACAGTCCTGGAGCAAAACAGGGCAAACAGTATTGCAGCTCAAGTCAGAAACAAACGGGATGATTACATGAGGGAAGTGGACGCTATGCACGACAGCGAGCGACCAGACACAGGTAAGCGTGCCTGTACTGCAGTGCTCAAGTGAAGCTAGACGTATACAGTGCTAAGGACATTCGAGGATGTCTTGAAGGCAAGCGTAAACCTTCATGCCTTAACCTCCTAGCATAGGCATGCCATGATGCTTGGGTTACTTACAACATGCCTGTGCTGGGAGGGCTAGCTCCTCTCTTCAGTCAAGGGGTGCTTACAGTTAAGGGCATTGGACACTTAGAAGGGAGAGGAGTTGATGCTTCAACAACTCAACCAGCATGCACAGGCTCAATTAACCAAATCCATACATTTTACTAAACTTTACAGGCGGATCTACAGGATCCTACCGCAACACCCCCACGCGCTGCTGCTGCCTCCACCCCCCCTAACGCCCAGGTGTATGTGCATTGCATGCATGCATGTGTTTGCCTCGTCAGCCCTTTCTTATTTTGAAAAATCAACCCCAGCCCAAGCAAGCTTTCTGACTGGGTTTGCATTGAATCAGTGACAGTCCCTTACCTCCGTGCTGCTTCCCACTTTCTCCCCCACAGCTGTTGCTCTATTCCCATCACAACTCTGTGTGCAGGCCTCAGGTGCAGCAGGCCCTTCTGGTGGATTGGCTGCTTCTAGTCAGGTGTGTGAGCGCGTGCTTTTGGGGAATGGAATAATTGTGATCCATTAATTTACTGAACTTAGTTAGAAGGCCACCATCCAGATCTAGAGACAGAGGCACCTCACAGGCAGCCCTGCTCTTCTCCTCTTCTTCCCTCTCACACACCTAACACTCTGTTGCCCTGGATGCTCACACCAGGCTGCAGCTGCGAGCACAAGCGTGGCCCCTGGCGCTGGCGCCTCCCAAGGACAGAAACGAACACTGCTAAACGTCGTGACAACTGACAACACTCCAATGAGTGCGTGCCTGTGTGGTTGCCTCCTTATTCCTAACTTGCTTATGTGATTCACTTGTAGACCCCTTATAAACCCATGCCTTTGGTGTGCAATGGTGATGTGAAGAATCTCTACTTCACACAGCTGGCATGAACGCACTCTACCTCGCATTCTGAGTAGATGACCACTCCACACGAATACATGCAGGCACGACAGCTTTGTGTCCATCGCAATAGAGGCACGTGCAATGATGGAAATGGAAAACCTATGTGGAAGAAGGGGCCAGCTGGACCAAAGACACTATGTAACCCCTGCGTGCGGGCTAAAAAGAAGGAGTAAAGGAACCTTCTCGCTTGTTACAGCTACGACTGTGGCTGTGGGTGGTGAAACAAAGTACTTGTGTTAGAACCCCAAACGTAATTACGCTCTGTGCTTGCAATAACAAGGACCTCGTCTTGTGCACGCAGTTTTTGCCGCGGATTTAAAGCAGGATGAGGGATGTTTGAAGAGACAGCGAGTTGTGGGGCCCCTAATGCGCACAACATTAAAACAGTGCACTTGTACTACTTGATTGGTTTGCCTACCTTGCACAATTGAATGAAGTACATATTATTGGCAACGTTGCAATGTTATAATAGATGGAGACAGGTTAATTTGCACATGGCATCTGCGCAAATGGGCCTTTATCCCCCGCATCATATCGAAAAAAAAGGTGGAAAGAGCATCCCTGATCAGCACAGAATTCTCCCTCCCAAAATTGAGCAATTTTAAAGGTGCCTGCTTGCACATACTATAGTCAGATGAAATGTGTGGGGCGATTGTTGCTGAGTGCCCTCATGTGCATGAATAAATTCAATGATGTCTAGGTAGTTGGCGATAGCACCAAAAATATACTCATCTATCTGGAGATGGGTGATAGAGAAAACTTGTGGTTGCCGCCCATGAGCATCTGGAGGAGCAAAAGAGGACAGCACACGTTTGTGAGCTTCTCCTAGGAAAAAGATGCTGGTGAGTTCAGTTTAGTTTCTTGGTAAGGGCCCATCTTGGGCGGGCCGGGGTGGAACAGCAAGAACACGCCACGGTGGTATTGGTTACTTATTCCTTGTGCTACGAGCTGGTTTCACCAACCAAGGCAAAGTGTAACGATGTGAGGAATGAGAGAGTGCAATCTTGCTAAAGCCTCAGAAAGCACACAAGTGCTTAAGCATGTGGTTTGTGTCTAAGGCTTACGGAGGAATCTTGATTTAATGTATACAGAACATGAAGCAGTTTTCTTGCACGCTTGTTCGTGCTTCATGGCCTTACACTTATAAAGTTGTTAGAGCGGTTGTGTGCCGCGTCAGACCCATTTTTTATTTTGTAGTGATGCGTTATTACTTTTTAGTGACGGCATAATCCCCCGGCAAGCATGCAAGAGGCAATGCCATCGAGCGTGTCCCTCTGCCCACCTCCTCCTACCCTCCAAATTCTGAGGCCTATTCAAACGAAATTAGATGTGGAGGAGCGGGCGAAAAAGGAAAAACAGAACAAGGAGGAAAAGCGGAATCCAATCGGGAGGTCCAAGTTCCTTCCATTCATCAAAGCTGCCTTCACCGTTCCAGAGAAGCAGCAAGAGGGTGGCGCCGGACAACAGGCTGGACAGGCGGGGCAAAGAGACAGGTACATGCTGTGCAAGCATGCTAAGTTTTGGCGCGCACTTGACTTGCAGCCAGCTTGGCCCATACCCATATGGATGACAGAAGTGCTGTAGAACTGACGGTTTGCCACTCAGAGAACAAGAGCACTTGTGCAGCCATCACCACTCAGTAACTTACTTTCCACACCCCTCGTCCACACACAGGCCGGAGCCTGATGATGGAAAGGGGGAGCCTATTGAAATCTTACCGCTACATATAAGGGAGCACCTCGGTAAGTGCAGTCACACACACACACTCATAATTACGCACTCACACACACACACACACACACACACACACACACACACA
>Ga0307951_1002513_pt1 | contig 11481 bp, 15 predicted proteins | sample OrgLakmetagen374_FD_201842 | JGI IMG/M metagenome (GOLD analysis project Ga0307951, IMG submission 201842) | Saline water microbial communities from Organic Lake, Antarctica - #374 | ecosystem: Environmental > Aquatic > Non-marine Saline and Alkaline > Saline | place: Antarctica: Organic Lake... | reverse complement strand
ATGGTTTCTACTCAGAGTTAGGAGTATTTTTGAAGCGCCACCACGAAAAGGAACTCGTTGCAAAGCGCTTGTTCCGTGGTTGATAGATCGCTCACACACAGCTGTCTCGGAGGAGCACTCAGTCTTAACAGGGTCATGGATTTTGCTGGGTAAACGTCGCTAGTGACTCCATTGGCAGATTGGCAGTGCATTTTTGATAAGGGTATAGTGGTGTTCATGGTAGATTGCTACGGTATAGACATTTTCTAGTTTGAAGGGGGTGCATGTGTGCTTGCAAGGCACCATGATAAATGGATAGGTACTAGAGCAATCCTTGAGGTATGTGACTGGACTGGCTTGGGTGGTTTTGTATTATACGATATTCTTAGCATTCTTTTGCTGGATTTTGCTTTGGCAATGGATTGGAGGACACCTCCCTGGAAGTGATAGTGGTGGAGCTTTGGATGTGCGAGCTGTTTTTGGTCAGGCTATCTGCGGCTAAGTTAAAGTAGCTGTTAATGATTGCGGTTGCTACAGATGCTAGCTCTGCTCGTGAGATGATGTTGGTTATACCCATGCCTTTTGGGTTTACATAGTGGGAAAATTTATGTGAGGGTGGTATACGCCTGATCCGGTGTATTGCCCTACTTCATTCTTTTGGAGGCTGCCATCAGTGTAAGTCCAATCCTGCCAATCTTTTACCTAACGGGTAAGGTTTTGGCTGAGGCTGTTTTGGGGTGCTTTGTCGATATAACAATAATTATGAGGTAGGTCAGTGCTAATCAGCAGGGTACTGTTTTATCTGGGCCTTCTGAGGCTTGAGGGTGGTCATTGGGTAGCTTATAAAATTTGTTGAAACCTGAGTGTTGTCCGAAACCTGAAGCTGTTTGGAAGGGGATGGTAATGTATGTTTTGAAGTTCCCACTTTGCCTCAGGGATTTCTTTGGCAATTTCTTTTAGCCAGTCTTTGTTGTGAGCGTTGAGGCAGACCTTGCCCTTGGTGTTACATATGGCAATGACCTGAAATTCCCAGGAGTGTTTAGAAAGTGGTGTTTGCATGTTGTTCCAGAAGTGCACTTTTGCATACTGGAGTTAGTTTGATGGGATGGTGCCCAGGAATTTACACATGTGTGGGTATTTGCGGCAGAGTGATGCATAGGGATTTGTGGTCTAATCATTATTCCATGAAGGGAGAAGCATGGATATGGCTTTTTCCTCTGTGCTGACAGCAGCAGAGTAGATGGCGTGTCTTGTTGCTAAGAGCATGGTTTTTCATGGTTAATGGGATGGCAAGCCCTAGATGGTAGGAGCAAATTTCACAGCTTGTGCACTTAATTTGGCTCCAGGCAATAGTTTTCCTGGATTTGGGCATTAGTCCAACTGATTTTAATAGGGGTAGGGCCCATCTTTCAATATTCATGGGGGCATATTAAGTGTGGTATTGTTTTTGTTTTAGAGGTACAGCGCAGAGCATTGGCCAGCCAAGTAGCACAGCCTACACACCGCCCGCAAGTGTATCACCCGCAAGTGCGCCGTTTACAGCGGAGGAAGGCATAATGTCATTGGAGAACCCAGAGGACACTGTCATGCGCGCGGCCACCACCACATCGCCGCCCATTCCGTTACCGTCACAGCGCACGCCCTCGACCCCTACGCTGACATTCGGAGGGATGCCGTTAGGGCAGACTTCACAGCCCCCTCAGACACCGCATGTGTCAGGCGCAACACTGCAGTACCCTGGGGCGCCACCTGGCGGCGCAGCGCTAGCGTTCACACAGCAAGGTGGCCTAATACACAGCAGCAGCAAGGTGGGCACGCGGCAGCAGCGCACATACACAGCAGCAGCACATACACAGCAGCAGCAGCAAGGTGGGCAAACGGCAGCAGCGCCACAGGGGCATTCACCCCTGCCACAGTGGACAAAAGGGCCGGCTGCGCCTGGCCCTTGCAGGCCCGATATTCACACTGGAGTCCACCTAAGCACCCTTGAAGCTTCGTGTTTGGCGCTGGTCCACCATCGCCCTCTGCATTGGCATCGCCTCCCTCTTCCCAGCAGCCCTTCTCCGCACAACCCTCTCCTGCGCAGTCGTTCTCCATGCAGCTTTCCCCTCAGCAACCCTACCCCCAGCGACCCCTCTTTCAGCAGCCCCCTCCCCAACAGCCTTCTTTCCAGCCGATTTATCCCCAGCAACTACCTCCCCCGCAACCCTCTTCTATGCAAACCCTCCCATACACACCCCCCCAACACGACAGGCAGAGATAGCGGGGCACACTGCGCACACCGCAGCGATGCGTGCATATGCACACCTTGGGCAAATCACACCGCGTCACTACATAGGCATGAAAAAAAAAAAAAAGGGCAATGAACAATAAACACCTAGCGCGTCGCCACTGCGCATCTACAGACTTGGACCCTCCCTCGCTCGCTCGCTCGCTCGCAGCACCAATGTATGGGCACGCTAAGAGGTGCACTGCTCCGCATGCACACAACGTGCCGTTGACACTCCCAAGCGTTCAACAGCTACACCTTTGTACTGTTAATGCCAAGAATGCGGCGTGCTAGTAATAACACCTTAGCTAGAGAGCCCCTCACAGAAGAGCACAAGCTACTTCGCAACAATTAGGAGCGAGACAGGCTGACCCGCATCGCAGAAGCCATGAACCCTACTCAGGATAGCAATGTACAGGGTAGCCCTTACAACAGCGCACCGGCGCAGCCTAGCGCACCACCTGCACAGCCCGGCAGTGGCCAGTTGATTCTGTCGAAAGGTCTGTAATTGACACGCGAGAACCGCATCAATGGTGTCATTAAGGTTGTGCCACAGGGCTGGCGTGATATCTCCGAGGCCATTGGCAAGACATCTGGCTCACAATTCACTGCTGACAAGGCAACTGACATTAGTGAACGGTTCAGGGTCTCAATACCAGCGCCGGGTAATACTTTGCATGAGGCTGCCTTTGACGTGAGGGGGATGATGGACAAGCTGAATGCATCACTTGGGGGTAGGCTCTTGTGTGCCCTCCGTGCCAAGAGGCAGGGCGCAGGTGAGGCTACACTGGGCATAGAGGTGCTCAACTTTCACTTAGTGGAGCCGATCAACTATGAGGCACCCTCCACGCCTCTCGTATCTAACAAAAATGCAACAATGCCTATTGAGGATTCCCTGCTCTGTGCGAGATACTTAACAAGCTTAGCATGAACCCAAAATGCTACAGTGTAGGGCAAGTGTACGTATATGTATGCATTCGGAGAAGGAGAAAAAAACAACAATAAACTACATGCACGCCACGTGGCGCCGCATCTGTGCACCCTATTATCCCACAGTACGCACCTATGCACGTGCGCACACAGCCTGGTGTGCAATGTAGTGTTCGACGCTGTATGCACCCTGCGCTGTTGGGCCTACGGTGCACGCACTCTTGTGCGCAGCGGGCGTACCGTGTGTAGGTGTGAAGTGTGCGATGTGCGCTCCGCACCCGTGGCGACAAGGTTTGTTGTATGCGCGTTGTGGCCAGGTGCGTTGGAGGCTAGTGTGTCGCGACTGGGGGCGTTGGGGTGTGTGTGTTTGTGTGTGTGTTGCTACGGTGTATAAGCTGTGGGGATGTACGCTGCGACGGCGTAAACTGCATGCAGCGCGCCGCAAGCCTTCGTGCACACCACAGCATCACGCGGGCTGCGCCCGCAAGTCTGCTTGCAGCACGCTTATTAGGCTGTTCTGATTCTCAACGCTTGTGAACTTGGTGCCGACAACGCGTGCCTTGCTTGCAATCGGCTAAGCGAAGGCTGTGCAATTGCAGTTGACTCTGTACTCTACGCCACCGGCCACTGTACATGGATATAGGTAGGGTGTGCATAGTGATAGTAGCTCATGTGAAGCGTTGATAGGAAGGTGCGCTGTCACGCCCGGCATTGTGGCGCATCCTATGACAGCCGTGACAGTGTTGAACACTACGCCCAGTGCAGAGTTTGTCATCTTCCGTCCTATCAGCTTCGGCGTGGCCGTGGACAGTGCGCCACTATCCGACGGGCCGATTATACTCGCCACCTGTAGCACAGCATCGTCGCTGGGCGCCGGTGTGAAGGTGTCCATGCTTGTGTCTGCTGTGTCGGCGTGCCCCCTCGGTCGTGGCTTGCAGCACGCCTGTACAAGCGCCGTACACTCCCTCAGCCCAAATGTTGCCTCAATGCACCTGCGCACGTTCAGCGATTGTGCCTCATGCGCAGCGAACTGCATGAGACGTGCTATGATGTTGGCCACCAGCTCATGAACAGAGGTGACATTGTAGTCGCGTAGCTTGTAGCGCGCCTCAGAACGCTGCTGTGGCGCGATAGGCGCGCGCCGCCCTGCAGATGCGACCGAGGATGGGGGCATCGCTGCACTTATGCTCATGGCACGCATGCCCTCCATCAGGTGTGTTAGGGTGTCGATTGATTCCTTCAATGCTCTCACATCATACCGTGCGCATGTGATCTCTCGCATAGCTTCACTGCGGAAAGTGCGCAACTCAGCATCCATCGCATCCATACGCGCGCTAGTTGTCTGCACGCCAAGCACGCGCGATTGCTGAGGGCTGTAGCATCCGCAGGCAGTGTACTGGGCTCACCGGTGTGTGCATGCACGTATGGAGGAGGCTGTTGTGTGGGCTGCACAGGATGCATCGCTAGGCGCTGTGTGTTCGCGTGTATGCACAGTTGGCTGTGTGCGAATGTGGCAGGATACTAGCGGGTGTACGCTACTGTGAACGGCGTGCTGCCGTTCAACCTAGTGTGCATATACACTATCGGCATTGTTAGCATTCACATTTTCTTCTCCATTGACAGCGTAGTGCCACAAAGAGCACGGCACACCAGCTATGCAGAGCACACAGCCGCGCGGGCTCCCAGTGTACACATTAAGGGAGCTTTGGGCACGGGATGACAGTTATTCACTTGCTGCTGTGGCATCACTACTTGAGACCGACACCGCCACGAGCGTGATGGACACCGTGCGAAGGATGTTGGGCGTAGATGAGACGACGCCGGCACGGCTGTGCAACACCGACCGCATAGTGATTGCATTCTGCACTCTAGGGGACCACATAGTCGTGTTTCGGCTCGACCAACCGCAGGTGACAAATAAGACTGTACGCCTGACACTCCCAAGGCTGTGCCCAGCGCGTGCATACCACGTCCTAGCATCTCATGCGCAGCGTACAGTTGACGCACTACGCGCTGACTGCCAGGCGGCAGGCGTGGTGCGCAAGGCTAAAGTGCAATGCCAAAATGCAGGCGTACAGCTGATGCGAGGGCTTGCGCTAGCGGTGGCCGAGCGCCTACACAACGCCGATCCATCCATTGGCGTGACATGCGACATGCTAGGCGTGGGCAGCTCGCGCCTGTATGCAACTGTGCACAAGCCTGGCGGCATTGCCACTGTCATGTGCGCGTCGGATGCAACATTCCGCGAGGTGGTACGCCACTTACCCACGGGTATGGATTTTTCAGTGGCGTGGGCGGACAGTCTGAACTAACACTGTCGCGCACCTCGACCAGCCAGCAGCGGTCTAGCGCACACGGGGCACAGGGGCACGTGCAAACTAACCACTGTCCGCTAAGTATGGGCTCTAGGGGTGCTCTTTCAGTGACGGGCCCGGTGGAGGCGGTATACGAGGGATTTAGAGTGTTTTATACGGCGTTCACGCGCATGTGCCACAATGGAGGCATCGATAGAGAACTGTTGCTTACAATGACGCCTGAGTACACTGTCACCGATGTAGCGGAGTGTCTTGCGGGTGTCCAGTGTTTGTGATAGGGATGGCACCAGCGCCTGCGCGTACCATGCGCACAGCGCAGCCTATGCCCTACGCTGTACATCTACAATGGAGTGGATAGACGGCGGCGTGTACATTGGTGCACGCAGCCCACGCGCTTACTATGTACACGCTAGGTACCCCTCTCTTGATCTCCGCCCTTGGACTGTGGATGCAACCTCAGCGGGTATTCTTTCAAACGCGCTTACTATGTTATCTAGTATCCCCCACGCCGCGGACACCAGTTGCAATGACACTGACGTGCATACAGAGCTACCGAAAGAGTAGTCTTTGCATGCAAGGCATGCCACACACACACTTAGCGCAGTGGTGTTTGCGGGCAAGGAGGGAAGTCTATACTGTCTAGATGTAAAGCTGTTCATAAACATCCGCACAGTGTCATCCGTCCACCTGACAAGCTGCTCGGAATGGTCCATTGGCACCCCGCCATGCGAGCCTACATTGTGCCCGCCAGGTGCTGCTTGCGCACCATACTGCTGAATGGTCACAGGTACCTTGGACACCGCATCCCTGAATTCAAGTACCGGCTGGTGCATTACGCACGAATGCGTTTTGTACAGAGCGCACTAGGGTGTACAAACGTGTGTGGTCCAAAGTGTCGCCAAGAGTTGAGTGCAGCGTGACAGCGCAAGGCTGTTTATAGTCTCCTGTGGCTCGTTCACTGCTCATGGCGCGCCAGTTGCAGCCCCCTTATGTACGGCATGGCTAGCCCCATTGTACGCGACGTTGCGCGCCGGCATATCAACTGTGCTACATCCGCGAGGCGATAAATGTCCATGTCCAGCTCAACAGCAAGAGCGCAGGTAGCCTGTATGCACTCATACTCCTTAGCGCCATCGTCGGGCAGCACCCTACTCGCTATTTGGTCGTACCGGCCTGCACAGAGCGTAGCGAGCAGCGTACGCGAGGAGACTGGAGGGTGTGTGTTGCGCAGCTTGATAGCTACACACTTGACAACAAATTCCATCTGCATTTGATCGCTCATGCGCACCACTGTCTTTGGCAATGCAATCGCGCATTTGTCCATTCTCACCTCGAGCACCCTGCGCATAATGGCGTCTGTAAGCCAAGATACTCCTCTAGCGGCGTGGTGTAGTCAAGGCTCTGCTCAGTGGGGATTAGCGTGCTATTTATGCAGCAGAATGGCACTTGCGACATCGTACCCCTCCCTGGCAACTGGCGATCGGTGCCTACGGCAGCTGAGAAGCGTATAGTCCTGCTCTCATCACACAGTATTGCGCGCAGCCTAAATGATCCAACACATATGCTGACCGGTACATACTCTATGTTCTTTGCTAGCTTTGGCTCTGTCTTTTTTCTTGGAGGTGAAGAACCTCCAATTATCTATGTGTAGGATGTCCATTTCATCATAGTAGTGTGTTGATGGCCTCTGTGGGTGTCATTGAAAAGGCATTATACTTCTTGTATGTCCAGAGTTCTTGTTGAATATGCGTGGTGCGCAGGGGGGTCAGGTTTAGGCTAGGAAGGTTATTGGGTATATCGAGGAACTCACATCTTCATTTCCTTTGGGGTCTGCGCTGTGATGATGGTGGTGGGTGGTCTGCAACCTCAAAGGTTGGGTTCTTGTGTACTTGGTAAGTTATTGGGTTGGTGATATTGATTTGCTGTGTGGAAGGAGTGATAATTTGTGTGAACGCTTGTGTTGCATGGTGGTTGTGGCTAGTGATTTGTGAGCGTGTGGTGCGTTTGTTTGGCTGACTGTTTGTACGTTTTTCAGTAGGCTGAATTATACTAGTGAGTTAAATGCAACAGTATCTAGGATTTGAGTCAGGGGCGTATGTTGCTGACTTTCTGTTTGGCTGCGTGTCTCTTTCTGGTACCAGGGAGGGTACCTTGTGTATGCCGTTGCACGCTTGTTTGTCTTGGGAGAGAGTGGCCAAAAGATTAATGAGTGCAGGGTCAAAGAGGCGTAATAGCTGTATTGTGTGGCAGTGGTATTGGTGATGTGCTCATAGGGTCGTGGTTCCTTTTTGTTTGGTTGGATACCCTTTGTAAGTACGTCAGACATTTCAGGCCTCGGTTGAAGTGCGGTTGAAACGGTTGATTTCAACCACGGTTGAAATGCGGTTGAAATTTTGCCGATCAACCGAAGGGGTCGGTTGAATTTTTTCAACCGCGCGGTTGAATTCAACCGCTTCAACCACACTTCAACAACCCCCTTCCTTGAAAATAATATATTTGAATTGCTGAGCTCGTATGTGACTTTGGACCATTGGAACCTTTAGAGCTTAGGAGGTCAGGATTGCACTCAGGTCTTCTTTTAAGAGTAACAAAAAGAAAAGAGGGGGGGTACGTGTGTGTGTGTGCGCTTGCGTTTGTGTGTGTGTTTGTGTTTGTGTGTGTGTGTGTGTGTGTGTGTGTGTGTGTGTGTGTGTGTGTGTGTTTGTGTGTATGTGTGCCTGTGCGCAAGTGTTGTTGTATATGTGTGTGTGTGTGTATGTGTGTGTGTGCATGTATGTTGTGTGTGTTTGTGTGTGTGATAACGTGTGTGATTGCGTGTGTGTGTGACTGTGTGTGTGCGTATGTGTGTGTGTGTGCGTATGTGTGTGTGCTTGTGTGTGTGTTTGTGTGTGTGTTTGTTGTGTTTGTGTGCGTATGTGTGTGTTCTTGCGTTTGTATTGTCTGCGTGCGTGTATGAGTGTATTTGTATGCGCGCATGTGTATGTGCGTTGTGTGTGTGTGTGTGTGTGTATGTGTGTGTGCGTGCACGTATGTTTGTTTATGTGCTTGCGCAAGTGTGTGTGTGTGTGTGTGAGAGAGAGAGAGAGAGTGTTTGTGCGGGTGTGTAGGCGTGCAGTTGCAGGGCGGTTACTGGAGTTGACTGGAACTCCTTATCGCGCCCTCCTTGTTTTCTCAGGGATATCTACCCCACATTGTGGCAAGCGGCGAACGTCTAGTGGAGGTTGTGGGCTGGAGAGGAGAACGCGGCTTCAGGCGATTTGCTCCAAGAAATTTGTAAATTCACGAAATATATTAATATTTAATTGTACTAATCATATCACATAACAGTTGATTTATCTAAATGGGGTTGATGCACTCCCCCGATATATCGGAGAAAAGGTGATAGACAAAGTGCCCACAAGCCTCGCATTTCAGAGCTTTAATTTAATTTAATTTAACCAGCTTTAATATATTTTTTTACGCTAATGCGAGGTAGCACTGCTTAATATTTCTTCAAATTGGCCCAACCTTTTGCTATTTTGTCGAATTTTACTCCTCATAAGGATTTAATTTTTGCAATTCCTTTCCAAAACTTTGCGGTTGAAGTGCGGTCGAAGTGGCTGGTTTCAACCGCACGGATAATTTCAACCGCGTGCGGTTGAAATGCGGTTAAAATTGTTTCAGCCGTGTTTCAATTGCTTTTCCTGGAATTTTTATACCAGGCTTCATTTGTAAGTAATGGGTTCTTCAAACAAGATTTCTGAATTATGTTGCAAATTGTTTTGTGAAAATGCGTTTGAAGTTCGGTTGAAGCGGTTGATTTCAACTGCACAATTGATTTCAACCTCGAGCGGTTGAAATGCGGTTGAAAAAATTTCAGCCGTGTTTCAACCGCTTCAACCGCATTTCAACGAAGCCAGGAAATTTCTGACGTAGTGTTATGAGGGCGGAGTTTCTGCTCGTGGGAAGTTTGAGGCCCTGCCACTGTTGTGACGAGGGAATGTTGTGTTTGGGGAAGCTCGGTGCGGGATATGTTGCCATGTGCTGTGCGTTTTCTGGGTCAGACGCTTGCTGTTGTTCTACGTATTGTTCTATTGTATAAGAATCGTCTCTTTTTGGTTGTAGGTGGTTGTGTTTCTTGTGCGTTTGCGTGTGGAGATGCTCAGGTGCTGGTGGTCATCATTAGTGATGTTGAGGGGCTGTGCATACATGCTTAACCTGGTAGTTGGTGTTTTGGCATTCCATGACTGCTCTCGTTTCCTTGTTGGCCTGCCTAAATGGTACGCGTATTGAACCCATGTTTGTTGAGCAAAGGCGTTTTATTCATAGTATTGATGCCTCAGGCGCACCTGCTTTAAAATGTACGTTAATAAGATGTCTTGTCCGGGTGTAGGGTTAGGGTTTAGTGCCTATGTGCCCAAAACACACAATGACTCCACCTCTTTAATTACGGTCTGTTCGTCCTGGCAGATGCATGCGACGTTAAAAACAGCGTTATTTTTTTCTCAAGATTTGGAAGGTGCTACAAGACTGATACTAAATAAGTCACTCCTTACAATGTTGTACATACGCTGCATCAACTCGCAAACTAAGACAGCAAATAGTAACAAGTAAAAATACATGGAGGTATTTGATAGAGGTAAATAAAAAAAACTAAACCAAATACGAAAAGGAAGCGTTCTTAGGTTCTACCATCTCATTCCAAAGTGGTCAGTTTTGCTTTGCCTGTTGTTCCTCGGTTTCTCCGACTCCGTTTCCCACTCTGCTGCTGCTCTTGCTAACCACAGCCAGCACTTGGTGCTTCCAATTTCCGCTTGGCAGGGCCACTGGGCGCTGCCTCCGCATCACCACTGCCCTGCAGAGGGGGGGATGACAAAGCAATGCTCAAGATCAAGGCAGGGAAAAGAGTGTGCACGTGTCTTAGGCATACAGATGCGCGAGCTCCGCAAGGTATTATGATCGTCAGTGACACATGGCTGCTCAGACGAAAGGGAAAATAGTTAACATCAGCGCTCACTCAACTTCGCAACATGAAGGGCATGCATCAAGTGAGACATGAGCATCACTGCTCCTTGCGCACATCAAGGTGAGATTAAAGGAGCCTGGCAAAAAAATTGATGCAGAAATGTACAGCCCTTCTCGTACAAAAAGATGAGCTAAAAGATGCAGCTCATGTTCTCTTTGTAGGCAAACAATTGCCTACAATGCAATTGTTGAGAGGGAGGCCTTTTGGCTCTGCCTTGAAGCACACAATTTCAGACATGCTTGATCATGCGGCAGTAACAAGGAAGTGGACATGCAGCTCACACCCTCAGGGAAACGCACACATGCCCGAACGACAACGACAATGGGTAGCAGTACCACACCTTACAAAACAGGGTCGACAGCTTAAACTTCAAACCTCACCTGCATGCAGCACAGCACGGCTTCCCACGAGAGGCCGTCAGCTCCGTAACCAGCATCATCATCATTGTCTGCATCTCGTTTTTTTCCTGGTTTTGCCGAGACCAATTTATGTCTCTGTGCTCGCTTGCTTGCTCGCTTGATGCTGCTTGCTGATAGGTTGTGCCTCTTTTCTAGTCCTGGCTTCGGAGTCTGCATCGCAACGCAGAGGCAGCAATGCAGAGATCAGGGCTTGCACCCAAAATGATAAAACCGCCAGTTGCTTAAGACAGGAGAAAAACAATTATGATAACATGAAGGCTCAAAAACACCCACGTGCGTCATTCCCTCGTGAGAGGTCTGATAGAGCAGGCCAGGAAGGCCTGCTCGGGGGATTTCATATCACAGCCCATGCGATGAAATGATCAAACAAATAAGGCTCAAACACACCCATGTGCGTCATTCCCTCGTGAGAGGTCAGACAGGGCAGGCCAGGAGGGCCTGCTCGGTGAATTCATATCACAGCCAATGAGATTAATTCAGGTGAAATAACCAGACAAGTAACGGCTCAATCACACCCATGTGCATCAATCCCTCGTGAGAGGTCAGACCGTGCAGGCCAGGAGG
>Ga0307951_1002508_pt1 | contig 11489 bp, 16 predicted proteins | sample OrgLakmetagen374_FD_201842 | JGI IMG/M metagenome (GOLD analysis project Ga0307951, IMG submission 201842) | Saline water microbial communities from Organic Lake, Antarctica - #374 | ecosystem: Environmental > Aquatic > Non-marine Saline and Alkaline > Saline | place: Antarctica: Organic Lake... | reverse complement strand
CCACCACCCATCACCCTCCTGTCCAGGGCCCTCTCTGTCAGTCTTCCCACCACACACACACTCCACACATCGCCACCCACCCACACCCACACCCACACCCACACCCTCAGTTGCACCCACCCCTCGCTGTAGTTCCTGTGGCTCCACGCTCATCGCAGTGGCTTCCGCCGCTGCTCTTGCAGCACAGCCAGCAAATGGTCATGCCAAGCGCGTATCTCCCACGCGCGCCCTTGCAGCAGGCACTGCTGTTGCCCCTGCAGTTGGGACGCAGGCTGGCGTTACCGACGTGAAAGAAGCTGCTGCGTTTGCTGACAACAGCAGCGGTCGCAGGGCCCAGGGGCGTTCAGGGTCATTCGCGGGGCCTCGACGCACGCAGCATGCAGAGCACAGCGGCAGGGGGATTGTGAGCCTCAGCAGGGCCTGCAGTGTCCCCACCCATGCTGGCTCCTCATCAGCTGTGCAGCATAGCTCAGGGTTTCAGTTTGGGGGATCAGGCCTCCAGCACATGCTCAGGTGAGTGTGTCTGTATGGGTGTGTGTGTACGTGTACGCGTATGTGTGTGTATGTGTGTCTTTGTGAGTGCCTGTGTATTTGTATGCTTGTATATTTATGTGCATGTGCTTGCATGTTCGCTTGCAGGCCCTTGCTTGCTAGCAACACTGAGTAAGCGAGTGTGGCCAGTGGTCTTATATAAGTGCAAATGAAATTCTGCTAGCAACACGGAGTTGCGCAACTCTAATGTGGCCCCAAAAGAACGCTAGGACGCAGAAAGGTTTTAGCTTAGCAATGGTGCTTTACTGGCGCTTGTCTGCCATCGTCATGTGCTGATTTCCAAGGGGGATCGTGCCAACGTACGAACACACGAGCTTTTCGACTTTTTTTTTAAGCTTGTGCATGTGCTGGCGCATGTCCAGGGTTGGCCAGAACCATATATATACGGTTTACATACGGTATTTTTGGCAGGGAAATCACCAAATACACGGTCACAAACGGTGTATATATACGGTTCTGGCCAACCCTACACATGTCCCTCGGCATCTGGCATACAACGTCCAGATCCGTCAACATGCCTGGCGCCAAGCCCTAACGCCAATTGGCAACAAAGCATAGTGCAGAAAGTGGCAACGCTGTCCTCAAACCTCTCTGTTTCCCTGCGTGCCTTTGTGACGCACTAGTTGCATGCGTCTGTCGAATTGTAACTGGCCCCTGCGCGTATTTTAACTCAAATGCGTGCGCAAGTGTTGGCCAAATTGGCCTACACCATTTTGTTTCCCTGCACGCCATTGTGATGCACAAAGTTGTGCGCGTCTGTCGAACTGTTTTGGTCCCTGCGCGTATTTTTACTTACAAGAGTACGCCCTGTTGGCCAACCTGGCCTGCGCTCCCCTGCATGCATGTTGCAGCATATCAGAAGTGCACATGTGTGTGCCCATTTCAGCATTCCTCGCTCCCTGCGTGCATTCTGTGCATGTGCACGTGTGTGTACACGTGTGTACACGTGTGTGTGTGTGTGCGTGTGTGCGCAGTGGCGGAGGCAACAGCTCTTTCGGCCTGCTCACCACCCACACCAGCGATAGCTCCAACGGAGATCTGGACCCACTGTACGCCTCTGCCTCACAAGCCAGCTGCAGTCAGCCACTGACCCCACGCCAGTCCAGTGCGCCTCTGCACGCCTCGAACGGTAATCACAGTAGAAGCAACAGCCATCCTACCCTGACCCTCCGCACAGCCAGTATGCACTCCCTCTCACACCCCCATACCCAACAACTCCAGCCCCCCCACTCTTCCCCTCAGACTCAGCCTCAGCTCCGCCGAGCCCCTTCCCCTCTTCTGCGCAAAATTACGACCCACACCCAACAACACAGCACCGACACGAGCACCACCACCATCACCGAAGGCGGCATGGATTCAGGCTCCGTGCACCGCATCATCAACGATGTCAGCAGCAGACCAAAGGAGGCCGATGGAGGGGGCAGCTGTGCAGAGGGAGTACCTGTCGCTGTAAACAACCCCAGCAGGAACACGTCAGCGTGCAGTGTGACGTGGGCGGAGCTGCCTGGGGTGCAGTCGTTGCCTGCAGCATCGCCGACTGAGACGTCACAAGGACCCCAGGCAAATGAGCAGCAGCAGCAGCAACAGCAACTGTCTTGCGGGCTGTCACGCTTCAAGTGAGTCACGTGGAGCTGTGTGTGTGTGTGTGTGCGTGCGCGCCTGTGCGTGCGTGCGCGCCTGTGCGTGCGTGTGCGTGTGCGTGTGCCTTTGCGTGTGCCTGTGCGTGTGCGCATGTGCGCATGTGTGGCTGGCCTTCAGGCACTCAAGCTCGCGTGACTTGTTTGAACCGTGTTTGTGCCTACGTAAACGTGCTTGCATGTGTGTGTCTGTCTGTGTATGAATGTCAGTGTTTGTGCGTCCTTTAGGCAATCGTGAGTAGGTCGTCTCCGTGAAAAACTCACCCCCCTGCCAGCCAAATAGTGTCACTTAACTTTGCGCAAGCATATCTTTGCACCCATTCCACCATTCTGTGACCTAAGACATGCATTGGATAGCTATATTTTTGTTCTTTCAGCAGATGCTTGCATGCTGGGGAGAGGTGCAGAGACTGGGTAAATGTCATTTGAAGAAATGTCGGGAAGCAAAGCAGGCACCATTCTTCTCACAGTCCACCAATCCGCACCCTCTGAAATTCATAAATCATCATTGGTCTGGCCGCAACTCTGGTGTGAGTTGGGGGTCATGGACTAAATGGGAAGGCACAGTTGGAAAAAGCGCCCCTATGTCAAGTGGGAAACAGGGGGAAACAATATGCCAAAAATCAACCAGGCCACCGATTGACCCCATTTAAAATGTGTCGAAGTCATATAATTTGGCCGCAACGCTGAGAGAAAAAACCGCGATGAAGCTCGAAGCAGGTATGGAGCGACAGATTCTTCAGTCTTTTTCCCCTTTGTCCCTTGTGTGAGTACCTTCCACTCGCCGGCATTCCCAGTACCCCTGCCCCAAATTTGACATTGCTTTATAACATTTATAGGGTTGGCCAGAACCATATATACACGGTGTATATACGGCATTTTTGGCAGGACATTCACCTAATATACAGTCATATACGGTCAATATATACGGTTCTGGCCAACCCTAAACATTTATATTGCTCGTATACTGTCATATTTTAAAGCAGAGGTCGATCGGGGCAACCTCAGAAATGCACCTTTCCCCTGCCAAAGTGGGTGCAAAATACGCAGCGGGCCCCACAGAACCCCCCAGAATGCCACATTTCCAGCAAATGTCAATGACTTAAACATAGCATCAAGTATTTAGCATTCAGATGAGGTATAGGGGGCTTTGAATTGGGTGGAGAGTTGAGTAAGATGGTAGGGTGGGTTTTTCACGGGGGCGACCAGTAGGGTTTATCAAGCACCTTTAGAATTGCCAAGTGCACTGTTTGGTGTGTTTGTGTGTGTGTCCTCAGGCGGTCTTTAGTAGGGTTTATCATGCACCTTTAAAAGTGTCAAGGCACTGTTTCAGGGGCTCACCAGATGTAACCTCTGAGAGAGAGGTGACGGAGCCAAAGCAGGCATGCAGGTGCATGCAACAAGCCCTCACACGCAAATGCGCGCACACGTACTATCACACACACATGTACAACACACACGTACAACACACACGCACAACACACACGCACAATACACACACAGGTGCTCACGCTTACAGCTGAACGGCAGCTGCAGCAGCTCAGGCTCAAAAACGCTTGACACCGCCACCAACTCCACCCCCACCCTCACTCCCTTTCAAGCCACAGCAAACAGCCGTGTCAAGCACCTCACCCCCCCTACTTCTGGCAGCCCTGCACACTCCCCCCTTGAAGGCCAACAGCACTCTTGCAGCACCACCAACGGCATCACCACCACCGACACCACCATCACCTCTGCCACTGCCATCCCCACCGCTGACGCCACCATTGACATAGCTACCAACGTCGCCTCTGTCGCTCCAACCACGCCGTTCCACAGGTCGCTGAGCGGAGGTATGGATAACCCCTCATCACTGCAGCGCTTGCAGCAGCAGCACCAGCAGCACCAGCAGCAGCAGTCGCCGCAGCCTTGCGGAGGGGAGGGTCAGCAGCAAAGCAGTGACTGCAGAGGGTACCAGAAAGGAGGCAGCCACAGCAACGGACGTCAGCAGGTGCCTGCGTCCCCTGACACGAGCGCGTTCCTTTCTTTCTCCTCACCCTTCCCCTCACACCAGCGTCTTGTGTGTGGAACCTGCTCGGGGGTTCAAGGGCCCGTGAGTGGCCAGCCAGCAGCAGCAGCAGCAGCATCGTGTGCTGACAAAAGGAAAAAGGTGTGTGGCCCCTATGTTTGGCATCGGTGCCTCGGTGGTTGACTTTGCAGCAGAGGCGTGGCTGCTGTCTATGCTACGCGAGTGTGATGCGGAACCATTCTGTGTGTGCGTTGTTTTTGCGGTGATGAGTCTCACAGCAAAGACGTGGCTGCTGTCTATGCTACGTGTGTGTGTGTGATGCGGAACCATTCTGTGTGTTCGTTGGTTTTGTGGTGATGGGTCTCACAGCAAAGACGTGGCTGCTGTTTATGCTACGTGAGTGTGATGCGGAACCATTCTGTGTGTGCGTTGGTTTTGCGGTGATGAGTCTCACAGCAAAGACGTGGCTGCTGTTTATGCTACGTGTGTGTGATGCGGAACCATTCTATGTGTTCGTTGGTTTTGCGGTGATGAGTCTCACAGCAAAGACGTGGCTGCTGTTCATGCTACATATGTACATATGGATGGTGTACAGCCATGTTGTGCCGCATCGTTTTTGCGGTGGTACGTTTGCAGAAAAGGGGGGCCAATCTACTCGTGCTACGCACATCAATGGCAGTCATTGGTTTGGGAGGGCTTCAAATGCGTTCAGAGCAAAGGGGGGGCTGCTTTTGTTTTTCTCGCCTTGCTGTGCTGTGCATCTCAAGGGAATGGCAGGGTGGCTGCTTGCATTGCTCACACACACACACAACACACACATACATACACACACAACACACACACAAACACACACACACACATACATACACACACATACACACACATACACACACATCACACACACAACACACAACACAAACAAACACACACACAAGCATCTCACACACACACACACGCAGCTTACAGCTGCAGACCACCACACCGGCACCTCAGCAGCCGCGCCTTCCGAGCTTGCACACCAAAATCACCACCACCTCCACCTGAACGGCAGCAGCAGCACCACCAACTCCGAGCTTGCGCACGGCCCTGCCCACCGCCGCGGCCGTAGCCGTAGCGAGAGCAGTGGTACTTATGACACTGAGGAATCCGGCAGCCTGAGCAATGGCAACAGCTGCCGGCCGCCTCGGCAGTATCACTTGAGCATGGGGGACAGCAAGCTGGCCAGGGCAGCAGGTGTGGGTGTGTATGTGTGTGTGTGGTTGTGTGTGTGGTTGTGTGTGTGTGATTGTGTGTGTGTGTGTATGTGTGTGTGTGTGGTTGTGTGTGTGCATGTGTGTGTGTGGTGTGTGTGTATGGTTGTGTGTGTGTGTCGGAAGAGATGCTGTGCCTTAGAAATGGCCGTCACGTGTTCTGGATTGCATGTGAGCGCATGTGGACGTGGGGGACAGCAAGCTGGTACCTTGCGGCTAAATCTGCGACCAGGGCTTTAATAACCTCCTGGATAACATTGAGTGCGACGTTCTAGTATATTTAATTATACGCGTACTATTAATAATACGTACTAGTATATTTGATAATACGTACTAGTATACTCAATAACCTCCTGGCAAACATTGGGTGCGACGTTCAAGTCCGGATGTTCACTGAATCAGTCAAACGCTAAACTAGGATAGAGCCCCAAACCTAAAACCTCACCTCCTCCTGCCATTAATGAGCTGGGTGACAGCAAACTTGCAGCGGGTTGTTGCAAGATGTTTTGTATCCGTTGCAGAAACGCCTCTGCAACCCGCCATCCATTAATGTACGTACGCACAAACAAGGCACTTAAATACATGCACACATGCACACGCACATGCACGGGCTTGCATGCATACACACACATGCACACACGCGCATTGTACAAAAACAGGTACTTGCATCACGGTGCCACTTTGCAGGTTGTACAACATGACTCTGTGCACGTACACGTGCTGTACACACAAATACTATATATACACACACACGCACCACACACACGTTTGTACACGTAAGCTACACACACACTTGTCTGTATACGTACCTCACACACACACACACACACACACGCGCGTTTGTACACCATTGCAATGATGCAGCCCAGTCAGCGCATCCTAGCTAATTCATCTACGTGGCCGCTACACACACACACACACACACACACACACGCACACGCACACACGCACACACACATATTCATATGCAGGAGCAATTATGCAGCCCAGCCAGCGATTTCCTCTCAGCTCCATGTACGTGGCAGGAATGCCGCTGCTGCAGCAATCCCTGTTCCAGCTACAGGGCCTCATCAAAGACGAAGTTCCCAGGTAGGCGCATGGATGCGCATGGATATGGCTTTCTATGCATGATGCGTGTGAATGCGCATGTGCGAAAACGGTGCACGTGGATGTGTGGGTGTGGCTCTCTCTATGTATGATACGCGTGGATATAAGCATGGATAAGATGTGCTTGTGTGGACTGTGGGCCCTCTGTGCATGATGCGCGTGTGCATGATGTGCGTGTGTATGATGTGCTTGTGTGGACTGTGGGCCCTCTGTGCATGATGCGCGTGTGCATGATGTGTGTGTATGATGTGCTTGTGTGGACTGTGGGCCCTCTGTGCATGATGCGCGTGTGCATGATGTGTGTGTATGATGTGCTTGTGTGGACTGTGGGCCCTCTGTGCATGATGCGCGTGTGCATGATGCGCGTGTGCATGATGTGTGTGCATGATGCGCTTGTGTGGGCTGTGGGCTCTCTGTGCATGATGCGCGTGTGCATGATGTGCGTGTGCATGATGTGCGTGTGCATGATGTGTGTGTATGAAGTGCTTGTGTGGACTGTGGGCCCTCTGTGCATGATGCGCGTGTGCATGATGTGTGTGTGCATGATGCGCTTGTGTGGGCTGTGGGCTCTCTGTGCATGATGCGCGTGTGCACGATGCGCGTGAGCATGATGCGCGTGTGCATGATGCGCGTGTGCATGATGCGCGTGTGCACGATGCGCGTGTGCATGATGCGCGTGTGCATGATGCGCGTGTGCTCACCCACGGTTGTTGGTCATGTTCAGCAAGTACTGGCTCAATGATGCGTTTGATGTAATTGGTATAAGATTTCAAAATTATTCTTGTTGCCGTTACTTCATACATTGCTTGGACTCAGCCTTATCCCTTTATGACTAGGGTCGGACAGAACTGTGTATATACACCATATATGATCGTACATTTGGAGATTTCCCTGCAAAAATACCGTATACCGTACAGCTGCGAGGTTTGAAACAATTAATAAACCCCAATGCGAGCTTATGTGAGGGCCATACAATCTAATTATTTACCCCAATGCGACCTATGCAAGGGCCTTTGGCCCTTCGAGCTGCACGCGCATGTGTGCCTGCGTACGCGTACGTGCGTGTGTGTGTGCACATATGTGTTTGTGCGTGCGCATACGTGTGTGCGTGCGTTGTGTACGTGTGTGCGTGTGTGTACGGTTGTGTACGTACGTGTGTGCCTGCGTTGTGCACTTATGCGTGCGTGTGTGTGTGCGCATGTATGTGTGTGTGCGTGCGCGTGCGCGTACGTGTGTGTGCGCTTGCGAGTATGTGTGTATACGCGCATACGTGTGTGTGCGTGCGCATGTGTGCGTGAGTATGCGTACGTGCGTGTGTGTGCGTGCGCGTATGTGTGTGTGTGCGCGTGCGTACGTGTGTGCGTGCACTGTGTACATGCGTGCGTGTGTATACGGTTGTGTGCGTACGTGTGTACGTGCGTTGTGTACTTGGGCGTGTGTGTGTGTGCGTACATGTGTGCATGCACGTACGTGTGTGTGTGTGTGCATGCGGGCACGTGTGCGTGCGTGCGCATGTGTCTTCCTCTTGGTGTCCTTGCTCCCCAAAAGAGGGCCAGCCTCCCAAGCTGTTTGTCCACCTTGGGGGCCTTGAGGGGCGGCTCGGGAGGTTTTCCCGGCCTGTCTCCGTTCATGCTTGAAATCGATACTTAACCCGAACGCGAGCTTCGCGAGGCCCTTGCCACTTAGTTACTTAAATGCTCCCGACACACCACAAGGGGGTCAGAAATGTTCGCAGTACGCGGTAATGTACAGTCTGCAAAGTATACAGCGCATATATACGGTTCTGGACAACCCTATTGTTACGTTGCGTACATTCTTGTTCTTGCATTTTTATACCAGGAAGTCCAAGCTGCTGGTGCACAAAGGCCTGGAGGTGGCCATGCTCAGCACGCATTGCCCTAACTCCTTACTTGTTGCAATCTCATTCCGCCCATCAGGCTGTTTAAGCTGCTGGTGCACAAAGGCCTGGAGGTGGCCATGCTCAGCACGCATTGCCTTAACTCCTTATTTGTTGCGATCTCATTCCGCCCATTAGGCTGTTTAAGCTGCTGGCGCATTAAGGTCTGGAGGTGGCCATGCTCAGCACGCATTGCCTTAACTCTTTATTTGTTGCGATCTCATTCCGCCCATCAGGCTGTCCAAGCTGCTGGTGCACAAAGGCCTGGAGGTGGCCATGCTCAGTACGTGCTGGTTCAACACCATCTTTGCGTACTGCCTCCCTTTCAGCCACCTGCTGCGCATTTGGGACATATTTATGCTGGAAGGCCTCAAAATTGTGTTCAGGTGCGGCTTGGTAAAGCTCTGTTTTTACACTCTTCATGCTGAAGGGCCTGGGAGTGTCTGCTTTCAGAATGTTGCTGTCTATGTAAAGAATTGATGAGTGACTGTTGCCATTGCAGGGCCTGAAAATCATGTTTAGGTGCGGCCAATTGATGGTGCCTTTTTTGAGACGATTGCTTGCTGGAAGGGCTGAAGGGGGCTAGTCTTAAGAACTATGTGTGATACCGATGACTGGCAATTACGTGACATTCCAGGAAGGAACCATGTGATTCATATGATATGAGAGCTGTTACTATGAGCCGCTCGGTGCCTGGTTTGGTTAGCGATTTGTTCTAACAGCTGGAGGGCTCAAAGTTGTATTCACTTGAAGATGAAGTGGCTAGAAGCACAGGCACACAAAGCTGAAGTGGCATATTATATGGTTGTGTGATCTGGACTGATCTCTGCCACCCAAATTAATCACGAAAAGAGAGGACAGCAATTTTGAAGGTTAGCCTCCTAAAGCTGTGTGATCCGGACGGATCTTTGCCACCCAAATTTACAATAAGAGAGAGGACAGCAGAAAAAACTGTGCGAGCCATTTTCATGGTAACACAGGGAAAAAGGCCCACGTAGGCATTAGGTGTTGTGCACAGGGGAAAAGGCCCACGTAATAATTGGGTGTTGTGCACAGGGGAAAAGGCCCAATTAGGCATTGGGTGTTGTGCACAGGGAAAAAGGCCCACGTAGGCATTGGGTGTTGTGCACAGGGGAAAAGGCCCACACAGGCATTGGGTGTTGTGCACAGGGAAATAGGCCCACGTAGGCATTGGGTGTTGTAAACTCCCCTCCACTCGTCAGCATGGTTACATCTGGCGAGGTGGAGCCAACTTTGGGTGCGTGGCAGGTCCAAGTAACGAATCCTTTATACGTTGATTATGTCGCCAAGTCAAAACTCAGTGCCGTTCTGATGCCTCCTTGAGGTGGACCTCGACGTCTCAACCCAGGCTTGGCATCGCGTCTGTCTCGAATCCCTTACACACAAAATAAGCATAAGCTTCCATTCCTCTGACATTAGAATGTGCACAGGCAAGGTACTGCACCACCAAAAAGGGTTCTGCTCCTTTCCCACTCTTCTGACCTGCCTGCTTTGATTTCCACACACACAAACATGTGCAAGCTTTTGGCACAATGCCACCCCACCGCTTCACAAAAAGAGTGCTGCTCCTTTCCCACTCTCACGACTCTTCTCACAACATCACACACACACACACACACACACACACACACACACACACACACACACACACACACACACACAGACACACACACACACAGCACAGCACAGGCAAGGCACTGGGCTACCCCACATGTCACGCATAACGAGTGCCGCACATTTCCACTTTTCTGTCCCTCATGCTCACGTTTCTCGTCATGCTGCACAAGTTTGGCCTTATGCTGCTCAAAGCTGCAGCTGTTTTCTCTCTTGTTATTCCAGCACACAGGTCTGGCTTGTCATGCTGCTCCAAGCTGCTGCAAATACCTTATTTAGTACGGTGCTGCACAAACCTGGCATCGTGCTGCTCAAAGCTGCTGCAGATTCCACGCCTACCACGATGCTGCACCGGTCTATTGCACGATGCTGCACGGGTCTATTGCTATGCTGTTCCTAGTTTTCAAGCTGCTGCAAATTCCTTGTCCATTACAATGCTGCACAGGTCTCTTATTGTGCTTCTCAAACTTGCTGCAAATTCCTCGTCTGTTACGGTGCTGCACAGATCTGGCATCGTGCTGCTCAAAGCTGCAGCTAATTCCATTTGTTCATTGCGGTGCTGCACAGATATGGCATTGTGCTGCTCAAAGCTGCAGCTTATTCCTTTTATTCATTGCGGTGCTGCACAGATCTGGCATCGTGCTGCTCAAAGCTGCAGCTGATTCCTTTTGTTCATTGCGGTGCTGCACGGATCTGGCATCGTGCTGCTCAAAGCTGCAGCTAATTCCATTTGTTCATTGCGGTGCTGCACAGATCTGGCATCGTGCTGCTCAAAGCTGCAGCTGATTCCTTTTGTTCATTGCGGTGCTGCACAGATTTGGCATCGTGCTGCTCAAAGCTGCAGCTTATTCCTTTTGTTCATTGCGGTGCTGCACAGATCTGGCATCGTGCTGCTCAAAGCTGCCGAGAAGCGGCTCTCTCAGACTGGCAGTGTGGACGGGATGGTGGAGTCTCTCAGCGCAAAGAACATTCCATCGTTGCTACCGCCTCCCAGCACGATGGTCAAGGTACAGATACGTTAGTATAAGGACGTATAAAGAATGTACTTGGCAGATAAAGTGTGTGGGCGTCAAAAGTGAGGGCACTTGTTATAAGCTCAGCAGCTGCTTGGTTCAACAGCCCTCAGGGAGCTCCTGCCAGATCAAATCTATTACGTTTGCATCGTGAGATGGCGGTGGGTTATTTACAAAGGCAAGTCACAACTGCTAAGAGGCTAGGTCCTCACAGCTACCCAGAATGGGGGAGGGAATATAAACATATAACATTAATAAAAAAGGGAGAACAATTAAACCCAAACTAAGAAATGATAGCATTCGTGAGGACCAAGGAAATAAAAAGGTGGAGAAACTGGAGAGGAGCATAGATAAATAGCAAGAGTGATATGGGTAAGGGTGGGTAAATAG
>Ga0307951_1002504_pt1 | contig 11497 bp, 10 predicted proteins | sample OrgLakmetagen374_FD_201842 | JGI IMG/M metagenome (GOLD analysis project Ga0307951, IMG submission 201842) | Saline water microbial communities from Organic Lake, Antarctica - #374 | ecosystem: Environmental > Aquatic > Non-marine Saline and Alkaline > Saline | place: Antarctica: Organic Lake... | reverse complement strand
ACACACACACTCACACACACACTCACACACACATACACACACACACGCACACACACACACACACACACACACACACATACACACACACTCATGTACAAACACACACACACATACACACACGCACGCACACACATACACACACTACACACACACTACATACACACACACACATACTTACGTACAAACACACACACATACACACATGCACTTCACAACACACACGCACTCTCTTACACACACATACACGCACACACACAGCACACACACTGGTACACACACACACACTATTTAAACACCCTTATGTAAAAAAACACCCTTACTACCCATCATCAAAGTTAGCCTGGATCGTCCACATCCTCAGCCTGCAAGCTTGCATTGCAAATTGCAATGCATTTTAAGCAGCATTGGATATTATTAAGAGCAAGCAATGATAAAACGCAAGTTGCAATGCAGTGGAGAATCAATGTGAGGCTGATCTGTTGTTTCAGTTGAATGGGTTGCAGGCGCGTGCGTAGTAGTGAGCTCCTCCCTTAATGCCTGCTAATAAATCATATCCCATGTTCAGGATGATTCATTGCCACAACAAAGTCATACTCTCAGCACATTCAGTACTAAACTTCTCAAAACCCTAGTCACGCCCTACTGCATCAACTGCAACCGGTATCTCATCAGCACATCATTTGTTGCTGCCATGTACCACACGTGACCCTCTTCCGGACAAGCACCAGCAGAGCTGCGTTTCTTCTTTAAATGAATAACATCAACTTTAACATCCTTCTGTCAGGTCAGAGCGATGCAGTCAAGAACGCCCTGCTCCACATCCATACAGCATTTGCACTTCGTGTTCTTCGAATATTTCTCATCATTGAACCTGTTTTCTTAATTTCTTGGCCAGCTTTTTCTCCCAGCTTCCCTGCTGGAAAGTAAGAGGTAATGGGTTGACCTTCATGCACTCTTCTTGATCTGAAGCTGGCGCAGGAGTTGTGACCTTTTTATTCTGTTGACCTTCACACACACAAAGCACTTTCACCATTTCAGTAGTTTCAATAGGCTGAGATGATATCAGCAATGTACCAGGTAGTAGCCAAAGAACACTTACCGACGGAATCACGTCGACTGATGCGCCCGCACGTAGCAGCATTTTTGCTGCGTCTAGTTTCTGCCTATGGCAGGCGGCAGCTAATGGAGGCCAGCCCTCCTGAAATCACGGTGGGGCACATAAGGCAATGCAATTTAAATCACTTGAAAGAGGTGAGATGGTGTTTGGGAAATAGACGGGAAACTGAGCGGGGGGTGCACTTTTCTTTCATATATTCAGGTGAAGGAGGCACTATTACAATGGTTACAATGGTTACAATGGGGGGTGACCTTCAGCCAGGTAGTTTGGCTGATCGGCTGAGGCACTATTAAGCAAACCATCAACACACGAGTATGTGCACATGGTTGTGGAGGAGCAAAAAAATAACTGGAGGAGAGCAGTGAGGTAAGGCACGCACACATACACGCATACACACACGCACGCACGCATACACACGCACACACACGCACGCACACACACACACACATTTGCACACATGCACGCACATACAGACACACACAGCCAGGGTGTAGACACTGGACTGCTCAGCATGTTTTGACCAGCACCTTCTACGACACACCTCAGGTTAAAATTCGTCTTTGTACAAACCAACGTTTGGACCAGCACCTTTTACACACCTCAGGTTCAAAATCCTTCTACTGGATGTCGTCCAATCACACATCATCTATAATTGTTGAAGACACCAACGATTTCCGGCATAAAAACTATCCCATAATTGAACAAATTGATTTAATACGTGCGAGCGCCTGATTAACGATTTCATGCTCACCTTGTTTTGCTGGTCGAGCAGTGGGCCCTTATCAATAAGTAGCTGTAGCAGCTCTAAATTTCCACCTCCAGCCGCAACGAATAGCGGGCATATCCCTGCCTGCGGTGACCAACCAACAAGAGGAAACTGATAGAGGGTCACGCAACGGGGTGGTTGTGATGCACTGACATATGAAGAACACAAAACACACGAATGGCACGACAAACAGTGGGCAGATTTGTGCAGATTGGTGCAGATTGGTGTGCCTGGTGCAGATTTGTGCAGATTTGGCAGATTTGTGCAAAATTGTGCAGATGTGGCAGATGTGGCAGATGTGGCAGATTTGTGCAGATTTGTGCAGATTTGTGTGCCTGGTGAGATTTGTGCCTGTTGGATCAAACAAGAAGAGGTAAGCCACAAGGAGGATAACTAGGGTTTTGGCCAGAACCATATATATACCATATATACACGGTGTATGTGAGGTATTTTTGGCAGTGAAATCACCAGATATACAATCATACACGGTTATATATGTCATACACGGTGTATATATAGGATTCTGGCCAATCCTGAGTATGACAGGGCAGGGGGTGAAGGCAGGGATACGATTTTAGATTGAGCTATAGGAAGGTGTTATAGCATTGTGACACATTGTTGTAGCATTGTGAATTGTGACACTTTGTTGTAGCATTGTGTCACATTGTTGTATAGCATTGTGACCCTTTGTTGTAGCATTGTGACACTTTGTTGTAGCATTGCGAATTGTGACACTTTGTTGTAGCATTGTGAACTTTGTTGTATAGCATTGTGACACTTTGTTGTGTAACATTGTGACACATTGTTGTATAACATTGTGACACATTGTTGTAGCATTGTAACACATTGTTGTGTAACATTGTGACACTTTGTTGTGTAACATTGTGACACATTGTTGTAGCATTGTGACACTTTGTTGTGTATAACATTGTGACACTTTGTTGTATATACAACATGTTGTAGCATTGTGACACTTTGTTGTGTAGCATTGTGACACATATTTGTAGCATTGTAACACATTGTGACACTTTGTTGTATAGCATTGTGACACGATCAAGGTCTTGTAACATTGAGACACGATTAGAGGGCGTGAGTAGGTATTATGCCATCACTCTGCAGCAGGAGTTTTGGGTAATCTAACTGATGGATGGTTGTTTAAAAGGGTTACTGGGGCACTCTACGATGACTCTGATCGGATTCAGAATCATCTGAATTACTTTGATGATAAATCCCAAAATTTCTGCATTCTGTTTAGGCAAAAGTAATTCACCTACACAAGTTGCTTGACGACAAAAAAAAGGAACAACAAACGCAGGCAGCGAAAGCAGCTCCCCTCAGTTATAAAGGACAAGGAGCCCCTCAAAACCCGTACGAGCCGCCCAATCTTCCAGGTCTATGTCAAAAACCCATACATGTTTTGTGTTCCCTTGTACTGTCGCCCACCTCGACCACTGCCGCCAAAAGTGCCTTTATCCGCGTATCAAGCCTTACCTTCGGTTTCACGGTCTTTTTTTTTGCTTAGTTTCGTTACAAGTCACCTGCCTTGTTCGCTATGTCTGGCAAAAGTACCCTTGTGCTTCACACATTGTGTATGCTTCACACATTGTGTGTGCTTCACACATTGTGTACTCTTCACACATAATCTGATTTTATGGTCCCTTTCTTGCCTACTGTACGTACATAACATCACCGCCCCTAATTGACGTTTTTGGGGGATGGCGGTGATCAAATCATTCTCATAAGATATTTTTAGGGAAGATGGGAGAAAACAGGTACGTATGGTTATTCCTGTCACCTACCTCGTCCGCTTTGTCTGGCGAGGCGCCCTTGTTCAAGCACGCCTTGACAATGTCCACACGGTCGTTCGAGGTGGCAACCAGCAGGGGTGCAACCGCCCTGCTATTTGTGTGTGTGTATGTGTGTGTGTCCGTGTGTGAAATGATCTGGGTGTTCAGCCTGAATGTGCGTGTTTGAGTGCGCGGGTGTGTATGTGTATGTGTGTGTGCGTGTGTGTGTATGTGTGTTTGAGTGAGAGCGGGAAATGCCATGAGGGGGTCATGTGTTTTATTGCAGAGGATTTACAACTTCATTGCTCTTATCCAACAATCTTGACTGCATATAAGTGGAAGTAATGCAGCATCTGCATCGGCGCCACAGCGGCATGCGCATCATACGAACACAGAAAACATGCAACTACGTTGGTACAATTGTACAAACCATCATGTATTCAGGAAAGACTTCAAATAGGTGCTCACACCAAATCCCCACCAACACACACGCACACACACATACGCACCTCCATACACATTTCAGGGTCTATTTCTGGGCAATTCAACAGTGCTTCCAATGCCATCAGGTGCCCACACATTGCCGCACAGAATAAGGGTGTGGCATTGTCCTGAAAGACCAGAGAGTTGAGAAAGGGTTTTGGGCATTTGAGCAAGCATAAACCGCGTCAAGTGACAGCTAGCTGCCTCGCTCTCCGCGTGCTATGCATGCTTTGTACGATCGTGTGTGCGTTTGTATGTATGTATGTGTGTGTGTGTGCGCACGTGTGTGTGTGTGCGTATGTGTGTGAGTGTGTGTGTGTGTGTGTGCGTATGTGTGTGTATGTGTATGCGTGTGCAAGTATTTGCGTCAGGAGGACCTTACCAACCTTTTTGCGTGCCAGATTTACGTTGGCGCCACACCGTAGCAAAAGAGCAATCATCTCAGCATTCCCTTGGAAGGCGGCGATGTACAAAGGCGGTGTCCCTGTCTGCCAAGTGTGCGACATGGGCAACACGCGTGCATGCGTGAACACGCGCACATACACACTCACATACACGCACACACTCTTGCAAACAAGTGTATACAATCGAGCAACCACACTGAACCTCCCAAATGCACACACGCACGCACACACCATCATGTGCACATGAGTGGACATGCAACACAGGCTCACCTCCTCGTCAGACCAGTTGACCAAGGCGTGCAGGCTTGCCTCTCCTTCTTTAATCAAAGAGCTGGCCTTGGCAATATCATTCTGAAGCACAGCGTTGCACAGGGCTTGGCCTGCTGACATGCTCAAGGCCCTCCTTCACATGCTTCAGTCAAAGCATGCTTGCACACACACACAAACAAAGGAAAAAGCTGCTACTGCTGGTTTCATAAAGTTTTTAAAGTTGAGTTCAAACCAGTCTATTATCTATCTTGCTACTTTGGGTTTGGCAAATGAGAGGCGCTGCCCCGCATGTCATCATCACATGCTTGCTCCTATGCTCCACGTCCGCATCAGAGCCAGCGCGGGAGGGAGCTCCTCACAATGAAATGAGGGCATTCACACCTGAGCAGCGAGAATCCAGCATGAAGTTCCTGTTGCAAAATATGCCGGGTAGGTGAGCACAGTTAATTTGCGTCCTGTTTGCGTTGACGAGTGCACACACACACACACACACACACACACACACACACACACACGAAACTGCGCTGTTGCACGCTATCGTCTTAGTTAAGGAAGTTCATCAATTATACGGAAAATGGAAAGCAGCAACTTAGGTGACCAAGAAAGGAGAATATACTGAGCCATTCATCATCATATCGCAGAGTCTGACCGGCACTCTCTCAACAGCCACTATCTCTCAACGACCGTAGACCTCGCCTTGAAGGTATGTGCTGTACTTCTTAATGCCTCTTTTGTGAGTTCAAGTCAGCAACAATAGTGCAGCACATAGAGGAAACAAAACACCCTACAAATATGACACCTCCCTATGCAGGCAAGAGCAGCAACCAGCTGGTCAGCGACTGTTCCATGGAGCCTGTTCCTTAACTTTGTGTTGCCCTACGCTTCGCTAGGTGAGATGTAAGGATGAGGGGATTAAGCACACTTGTGTTTCAATGTTCTAACGGGATCCCACGGGATAAGTGCAACACATGAATGCGGCTGCGCATGAGTTATTCCAGCTCTGCCAAGACGTTTTCTTTTGCAAGAAGGCCAAAAGTGACAAAGAACAGTGGAGGCTGTATGGATGTGCAACACAGATTTGCTATGCTGTGTCATTCCTTCATGTAATTTTGTATGGAGCGGTATTCATAGTTATCCAAAGTTTTTCCTAGGTTCCGTTCCGTGCCTTACTAACTTGCCTGCTGTTTTGGCGGCAGTTATATGATGCAGGCATATGTTTGCCAGTGTGCAGACAAACATACTCTCCAAGGTTAGACCTATAGGTGACATCCCACTCACGTAGAGCGCCACTTTTTAAACATGCACACGGCGGTTAGAAGTACCATGGCTAGCAAGAGGCAGCTGTTATAAAAAGGCCAAGTAAATACAGCCATGGCAAAATACCTGGGTAGTGTCGAGCACATAGCACGCCACTTGGATGCTAAGAGATTGTGCGCAAGCACCGGTAGCACTCCAAGCGCTGACCAAGGAAACGAATTCATCACTGCGCCATGCGCCTGCTGAAAAGTGGTGTTCGCTGTATGCCTGTAGTGATAGGACGGCTCTACGTGGCTGACACTTTTGCTCTCACCCAGCTGAAAAGCCTCGTTATCTTCAACCAGCTTTCAGTGACGTGCGGTGCCATGTTCTGATGCCATGTTCTGACCTGCGGTGTTCTAGGTATCCACGGGTACAGGGATCCCTGGGCAGCAACATGTTTGAACATTACGTACCAGACCGAGAAGCTAACATTGGTCGAAAGACAGTGGCTGTCCTGATCATTCCAGTCAGCCCCTGCAACATGGTGCGGGGCTGGATTGAAATTCTATTGCTTCTCAACACCCGTCTACATACTGCGTGTGGTGCATTGTGCTGCAAATGCTGAGGCAAAAATGGATGGAGACATGGCCTAAGCATGGCCTGCGCTGAAAGAAAGTCAGCACACTGCAAGCAGGGGGCAGGCACAGTCTGCCAGCGGTTCCTCTTTGCTAGGCTGCTTTTCGGCGTTCTTTAATGCCCCCATCCAGGATATTTTGCGCATACAACGAATGTTGCGCAGATCTGGTTGGGATCTGACTTGTTTTGTACAAATCATCGTAATCGCAGGTGGAAGGAGGGACGATTGAAGACCCATCTGCTCTCACCTATTATTTCTTCCAACGATGCACTGCTGTAAATGCTGTACGAATAAAACGAAGGACGACTGGCGACCCCTCTTCTCTTGTTACCTGTTTCTTCTGACGGACGATGTAATTTTGCAAACGCAAATGCTTTGCAGATGAAAAGAGGGACGATTGGCGACCCCTTTTTTCTCACCTGTTTCATCCAATGGTGTCGTCAGCGAGCAGTCTCGCAGAAGCTGTTCTGATTCTTAATCGTGGGTAGGTCAGTGCCTCACACTTTACTTTTACAAGGTTTACAAGGTTTAAGGTACAGTGCCTTGCATTTTACTTTTACAAGGTTTACAAGGTTTAAGGTTTACAAGGTTTCAGGTACAGTGCCTTACGCTTGACTTTTGCCCATCTGCCTTCACCAAAGAAAGAAGAAGCAAAGGAAAGGGGAGACAGGCACTAGAAAGGCAATGAGAGCACTCCCCGCATTCATTGAAACTGTACCAAAGAACAAGATGTGCATGAAACTATTTAAGGTTCACATTAATGAGGCATGACAGGGGAGGGCTGGACAGTATGGGTCTCTGGTCTCTGTGAAATATGCTAAGATCATAGCTGTACAACATACACACATACGCACACATACGCTAATAACACACACACACACACACACTCACGTGCATGCTGTGATTGCAGCATTTGGAATCTTTGGAGCATCTCATTCCTGCCTGACCAGACACCTGAGATCCTGAGTCCATTCCAAGTAGGATCCCGCATGTGTCTTGCATCTTTTGTTAAGTGATAATAAGGAAGAAGCACAGGTCGTGAGCCTACTCCCCTCTCATATCAAGGGTTTGGAGCCACGCGGGTGCAGAGTAGAAAGGATTGCACTTTCAGGGTCAGCCACAACCTTGCACGGTACGTGGTGTTATGGTGCTAAAGAAAAGATGAAGCTAAGGAAAGGGATACATTGCACGGACAGTGAAACACCCACTCCCCACATTAAGTACGTGTATGGTGTTACTGTGTATGGTGTTACACTGCACACACCCCCATAAAGTGTCTCTTTGCAGGAGATATGAGTCCTTATTGTCAGAGGCAAGAGCACAGGATGTTTTTACTTTTTTGCACCAGAATTTGTTTCTACATGAACTTAAACTTTATGAGCAGGCTAGCAGTCACACGCTTTGACTGAGGCCTTTTCTTGTAAACCTTGTAATCCTTGTATGGTGTTACTGTGTTCCTGCTGGGATATCGCAATGCATTGGTTCACAGTTGTAGGATTGGCCAAAACTGTACGTTCGGACATACATACGTTGCATATTGTATATACAGTGTTTCTAGCAGGGAAATCACAATTTATACCATGTATATACGGTGTTTCTAGCAGAGACATCATAGTTTATACGGTGGTTGTAGCAGAGACATCCTTATTTATACGGTGTTTCTAGCAGAGACATCATTATTTATACGGTGTTTCTAGCAGAGACGCCATTATTTATTACTTATACGGTGGTTGTAGCAGGGAGGCCACCATTCAACACATGCGGTGTACATGAACGGTTTTGGCCAAACCTACACATAAGTTGTATGCAAGTAAACGCTTCCAGCTACAAGTTGTATGCAAGTAAACGCTTCCAGCTAACCTGGTGTGTGTTATGTCTAACTTAGCTCACAGCAGCACTGTAGCAAAAAGACAAGCCACACAGGTATTAAAATATTCTCTCCCACAAAGTGATTGTGTCTAGGGGTCCTGAGCTGCCCTTTCTTTTGCTCCCTGCTCCCTGCATTTCTTTGCTCTTCTTACTTGTGCTGCCCACTACTATATTCTCTGGGTGCTTAAGGCTGCTGCTTCCTGCTTTCTGAGTTTGTAACTGTCTTTCTTATTGCTTCCTGCTTTTAAGCCTCTCTCTAGGGAGTGTCGCCTCGAGGCAATCAGTGTGCTAAGCTTCCCAGGTCAATTCTTCTTTCTTATATTTCAACCCATTTCAAAGACTGGCACAACACGGTGTACTGCTTTCTCAGCCCTTCCATAAACTGAATCACAGGTGATTGAGGCTGGTCATGCCAGCTGCACGGGCCTGTCCATTTTCCTGGTAAACGCCTGCCGCTCCGTCGGCATTCCAGCTCGAGTAGCAGGTAGGGGTCAGTGTTATGAAAAGACAAGGAAAAACAAACGCAAGCCAGCGGTGTTAGCACCCCAAGTAAGAATTGGAAATAGAGACACGAGCGCTTAGCTACTGAAATGAGCAGGTGAAGTTTCTGCAAAGCAGGCATGGAGTGGAGGGGTCTCAGATAGAGAGATCAGAAGATGGGACAGGGAGGGTCAGTGATTAGACAGGGAGAATCCGTTCATCAGGCGGGGAGAATAAAAGTATCAGACAGGGAGAAGGGGCAGTCAGGAAGGAGGAGTTTCAACATCTCGAAGACTCAAATCTCTTTCATCACATGCGTCCTCGTACATCTGGATCTATTAATCCATGACGGCGTGGTAATAAAGAGGAAGCCAGCCATGGGGGTGGGGTGTGCACAAACCTACACCCACGTGGGTGAGGCACGCACCTCTGAGGTGCAGCATTGGGTGGAAGGAAGTATTCATATCTTGTTCACGTTCTTGCAGCGCTGCTGTGCAAGCGAAACAATTCGATAACAACACAAAATGTGTCAGCCCTGCAAAAAAGGCAGCAGTCTTTGATTTTCTTGCACCTCATGCTGAGCAAATAGGTGCCAATTCACGGCTAAGGTGTGTGCAGGTCTTTTGCTGTAACTCTCCCTGGCAGCCTTCCCATGTACCTACTTCTCTTAATCCTTTTGTCTTTCTCTGTCTTGCTAAGCATCCCTGAGTTGCCCTCCCTGATTTGCCCCCTTTTAAGACAGATCCCTTCGTTTTTCAGTGGCGCGCCCGTTTACCCCTGCCTTTTTACTACTTCCTCCTCTGTTCTGTGTTACAGGTACACCCAGCTGGAAATCAATGGATCAAGGGGGGGAGGCAAAGAGGGGTGGCGAGCGTGGGCACAGAAATACATTGAGTGAGGACAACCATGATTTTAACAACCACAACTGGTACGATAGGGGTTCCTGTTGAGGATTGTCTCCGGGAAACAACTCAAAAACAAATACACTCGAATTTTTAAAAAGCACATCATAGCCCCAAATAGGCTGCTGCCATTGCTAACCTGCCTGGAACACAAGAACGAAGCCCAACATTAATTGCACAAATACTTTAAGAAAGGAATTCAGAATAGTCTATCCTTCTTAATTACCGAAAAATAAACAACTTCTCCTTTACAGGTCTCCTAGACACACAATAACACATCGGCTCACGAAAAGGTGCCCCTAAATCCCGCAAACACCCAAACCCAACAAACTATGCCCATCTACACAACACCCGCACCACAGCCACGCTCAGCAACACACTACAGGCACCCCATTACAAACAACTTTATCAGAGGCCCAGCACCTACACACACAGATCCATCAACAGATAATGGACACCCAATCAATCCTCTGCTTTTGACATGCCCGACTTAGAGCCGCAAACATCCCCTGCCTCCTCTACAATCACAACCGAACCTCAAACAGAAACTCAAGGTCATGTTGCACTTAACGTACCTACACCCTCATTTTTGAAAGAAATTACCCCCCAATGTACAGATTCCAATGCTCGACCCAGGAAACACACAACACATGGCAATATATCCCGCACTGATGAGCTTCTCCAAACACAACGCTTCCTCGCCATAACGGTGGAAGGACTTTTCCTAATCCTAATCCTAATCCTAATCCTAACTCCAAACACAACGCTTCCTCGCCATAACGGTGGAAGGGCCTCCACCTTCACCACAAACGAAAACCCCGCGCTCACAACGCTACTCACAAAGGGTATTCAACCAATCAAAAACGAACCACAACTCTATAAGCACATCGCCAATACCGCTGCCACAAACTACAGCTATTACCTGCCTCTCTGAGCCTGCACCCACTAATCGACTGGCCACTCTCTCCCAAGACCAACAAGCAAAGCGTGCACGGCATACACAAGATGCCCTCCCCAATACCAGAAAGAGGACACGCAGCCAAACTGAAAGTCAGCAACGTACGCCCCTGACTCAAATCATAGACACTGCTGTATTAAACTCACAAATAGTAATTCAGCCTACTGAACAGCCTACAAACAGTCAGCCAAACAAACGCACCACACGCTCACAAATCACTAGCCACAACCACCATGCAATACAAGCGTCCACACAAATAATCACTCCTCCCACCCAGCATATCAATATCATCAACCCGATAACTTACCAGATACAAAACAACCCAACCTTTGAGATTGCAGACCACCCAGCACCATCATCACAGCGCAGACCTTAAAGGAAAAGAAGATGTGAAGTCCTCGATATACCCCATAACCTTCCTAGCCTAAACCTGACACCCCTGCGCACCACGCATATTCAACAAGAACTCTGGACGTACAAGAAGGATAAGGCTTTTTCAATGACACCCACAGAGGCCATCAACACACTCTACTATGATGATATGGACATCCTGCACATAGATAATTGGAGGTTCTTCACCCCCAA
>Ga0307951_1002500_pt1 | contig 11508 bp, 11 predicted proteins | sample OrgLakmetagen374_FD_201842 | JGI IMG/M metagenome (GOLD analysis project Ga0307951, IMG submission 201842) | Saline water microbial communities from Organic Lake, Antarctica - #374 | ecosystem: Environmental > Aquatic > Non-marine Saline and Alkaline > Saline | place: Antarctica: Organic Lake... | reverse complement strand
TGATGAGGTGTCTGATCTGGGACGGATAAGGCTTCGAACCAGTACAAAATGCGTGCCAAGGGGGGATCATCCAATATTCCCTACACGTGCGACGATTAAGTGTTGGCGTTAACTAAACTAAACGTCCCTTTCTTACTCAACAGGTGGCCACTGCGCCTTGGCTACTACATCCTCAAGAACCCTTCCCAGAGCCAGCTGGGCATGGAGTTTGATGCGGCACGTGCAGCAGAGGCCATCTACTTTGCCACCTCACATCCTTGGTCCGGCCTTGCTAGTGGCTATGCCTCTCGTTTTGGTAGGTCCAGATGTAGAGCGAAAATTTACGCGTACTGGACACAATTGGCATGTTGCATCAAGGAAAAGCCAGTAGTCCTGATAAAAAGGAGCCTGGCCCAACTAAGCGGACTAGGGTTGGAACGAGAAAAACAAGATCCAGTAGCAGCAGAAAAGCAAACACGGAGGACAGTTTGCTTCTTGAAATTGACTGGCCTCTTCATTGCCATCAATGACTGCTCTCACATCATCTATCTTCTTTGCTGTAGTAGCCCTGTACCTTGCGCTTATCACATGCCACTCAAACAGCATATTTTCAGATGTTTTGTCACATGCAGTCCATGTTAAATTCAAAAGTCACATTACGTCATTTTCCAGGTTAATCTAGGTGTCTTTTGCATGGCCACTATTTGCAACAAACATGCCAATGAAGGCTCCAGCCAAAATAACTCTTGCAGAGGTTTAGGACGAGAACCTATGATCTAAAGGCTACGCGGGTAGTGTGAACACATCCAGCGTGAAGAAGGGGAAGGAGCGTTAAGATGAAAGCTACTATTAGTACCTATAGACTCCTCACCGCCAATATCTAGTCAGGCAGCTCAATGAGGATCAGGAAGCATTCAGAACCTCACCTTGGCTATAACATTTGTGTTGTATAAAGCGTGTCTGTCCTGGATAAGTCAAGAGGCGTATCGTTTGAATGTTCGCTAAGCTTGTTCCTCAATGTTTTCGTTGTGTAAAAGCCCTGTCCTAGATCTGAGAGAGGTTTGTCTGTGTGCTCCTTGTAGATGCTGCTCGTCACTCTGATCAACACCAAAAGGAGTTTCACTCTGTTTGTTACCGTTTGAGCCATCCAGGCAGCAAGTGATTGTCTGCAGCAGGAATATGTGTTATTGCTGAGCGTCATTATCCAAAAAGTGCTTTGAAGCAGAGTCCTGCTGCTTTGTGCCAACTGTCACACTTACAAGCCCATTGAGTCACCAATGAATTTCAGGAGTTCCTGGGCAAAAGCACAGACTGCGTCCCTCATACTTATTATTTATGCAATTGCAATACCTGTAGCTGGTTACAGCCAAACTCTTCTGCCAATGAATGCAGGTGCTGGTGCTTTGAGGAGCAGTCTGTCCAAGCTCATGGCACAGCTCATCAGCCGCAGCTTGCCTGATTTGACTGCATCCGCGCAACACCAGCTGAGGTGAGTGAGTGCTAGCCTGCACAATGTCGGGGCTGTGACCCCGCTGCTGCTTTCTCCTGTGCGGAAAGTATGACTTGGCCATCTGCGACTGTGAAATTGATGGTGCCCTTTATCACAAGGATGCATCTGCTAGCCAAGCAGAGGAGTAAAGGCACGCCACCTCCCACCCATCTTTCCTGTGCAGTGAGGTCCAAGCACAGCTAGCTAAGCTTCCCCCGGCACTCCTGCCTCAGTCCACCCAGGCACCCACCAATGACGGTGGGGGGCGGCACATGGATGCCCTGCGGCTTATGGCAGTACTACTGGACCAGGTTTGTCAGCAAGCTCAACATGAAATTATCAATCAGGCTAGACTAAGGACAGAATGGTTTGCACTAACGTTGTGCCCCCCAAAACTTTCCCCCGTTCCACACCCACATGCACTATTGAGCAAAGTAAACCACCAACAAATTCATCTAACGCGCACGTCCCTGCATTGGAACCGGCGTACAGTTATAAGGCACTTGCTTTAGTCCTTGCTTGTATTAAGTTCTGCATTACCCTATCTGAACGTGTGGAGCTCCATGTTTTGTGCCTCCCACACACACCTCTCTGATCTTTTGCTTCTCCTCTCAGGTCAGTGCTCAACTGAACAGCCAGCTATCTGCCACTGGTGGCATGTCAGGTGCTGCTGCCTTCTCCTTCCCCAGCAGCACCGATGCTCTGGCACCCTCCACGGACGCCGATGGCGACCCTTGCTTGCCCCCTCCACCGATGCGGAATCTGTGGATTGACTTACTGCAGCTGTTTGGTGGTTTCAAGGGGCGCGTATACGGCACCAAGCCTCACTTCCTAGTGGCAGGCGTGCAGTTCAGCTGCATCACAGATGATGACGAAGGCTTTGAGCAGGTAGCCATGTCGACATGAGTTTGATCAATTCACCTGTGCATCGTTTATGATTGTTCCCAACCAAGTTATTGCCCTCTTTGTTTGCAGGGCGGTACTAACTTTGGGGTGTCTGCCATCACCATTGAAGATGTGCCCAATGTAAACGGAGGGGGGGTTGCGCACTCGCACCCCCTTGCACGCAATGGCAGCATCAGCGTGGCTTCGACAGCATCCCTGTTTGGAGGCAGCCATCGGCACCGGGGCCAGCAGCAGTCCAACGATCAAGGACAGGTGGTTTCCTTTTTCTTTGCTTGTTTGTTCATCTGTTTGAATATGTCAAAATGGTAAGAATGATCGATGTCTGTTTGCCTTCCAAGCCCATTAAAGCTGACCCCTATGTGACCCTTGAAGTTATGTCCGGCCAAGCCTGCAAGAAGCATGCCACAGTCATTATTCGCTCAAACACACAACGCAATGCATTCTCCTCATCAGGAGCGTGACCAAGATCAGTACGAGGGAGCGCAGGATATGCCAATGCTGGCAAGCTCTGCCTTTTCCTCCTCTGTCATGACCTTTAAAGATGTCAAGAACCTGGCAGACTCCCAGAAAGGCTTGGAGCTGCCCGGATTCAGTCCGTACTCAGCAGTGCAGTCTCTCATCAGCCAGAGCAGCAGAGGATGGGCAGGTATAACTGGAGCACAGACACATCTAGGCCCATGCATTGTCCTGCGTGACAAAAATAATTCCTGGGACAAAACATTCTGTCGCTAGTCCGAGTATGCTTGAAGTAAAAAACAACCTCCTGACAGGCACTTGTCTTGCAGAAAGAACTGCTCATGGAATTAATTTGCCCGACCTTCATCTCAATATTCCTGTTCGCTTGCGAAATAACAGCGCCAACCAAGGCTGAGACAGGTTTTACCTTCCTGTGTATAGTTTGCTTGAACTCTGACTTGCGTGGACTGCAATTGAGCAAATCACACCATCACAACGCACAGGTGCCACATCCGATCTCCTCCATGCCACGACAGCCTCGCTTTCAGCTCTTACGCACCGTGTGCTGGCCTCTGCACTCTCACGCTTCCCTGCTGCACACAACGTGGCTGTGGGTATCTCAGAAGCACTGGTGCTGGAGCTGAATGCTGCTACAGCCACGCGGCTTAAGGTGTGCAAACGATCTGCTCTGCTTGTTCAAATGCATCTAGGACCCTAGGTTCCGACCCAATGGCACTATGGAATGAGTACTCAATTACTTGTACCGTCGGCACAAGACAACAAGGCAATTGCGTTGAACTTATTATCCATGGTGGCAACATAAGGCCGTGCTTGATGCCTCACCATTCTCACCTCTGGCGACTTACACCACAGACGCAGAAATGAGGCACGTTTCAATCGTTTCTGGTCAAATTACTCAGCTGCTTTACGTTACTCCTCATTTTCAGGACACATAAATGTTTGCTACCATCAACACGCATTCCACAACAACCACAGGAGCTACTCGTCAGCGAGACCGCTTGCGCTTTTACAATGAACCGCCATGAGTTTGAGGTCCTGAGTTCAGCCACATTGCGGCAGCTGAAGGAGGCATGTGCGCAGGTAAAACCTGGTTTACCTGGAATGTCATCTACTTACTTGCAAATGAACCACAACTTTGTTTGATTGGCGGTGTTCAGGAAAACATGCATGGCCTAACTCAGAAACGTGCTAACCATTTCCTTCCAAGGAACATATTTGTTACCCTGCTCCTCCTTCTACCCTTTCCTCTCCAGAGTGAGGCAGCCCTTGCCAGTGCAACCGACACACAAAATAACGGTCGAGGAGGCCAGAATAAAGGCTCTTACGTCACTGCAAACTTCAAGTCGCAGACTGCTGGCAAGGCTGAGATGGGTGATGCGTCTGGAATGTTCAACGACCTCGGGCGTGACCACGTGCTCACCATGATTGCTGTGTCTTTGACGTACTTCAAGATGTCCTCACGGCGTGTAGTGGATGGTGTGCCAATGCTCATTATGCACCACTTGCTGGGGAGGTAAGTCCCTACCCTCGTGTGCCGATGTCATTCGCAAAAGCATGCACTGTCTGAAGATCTGGACCCTGATAGGTAGCTGCAGATCGGCATTGCTCAGTTAATAAACTGTTTATGACGCCATTATCTTTTTGATGAACAGTCTTTGCTTTCTTGCAAATCAAACGAGCCCAAAGCATCCTTCAATCAGCAACTCACCTTTTGATACACATCAGTAGGGTTGGCCAGAACCGTGTATATACACAGTATATGACCGTATATTTGGTGATATCTCTGCCAAAAACATTAACTTCACAGCGTATATATATTTTTCTGGCCAACCCTACATATAAGCTTAAGCATTAGTTGCACCATATTGTATTCTCATTCACAGCCTGCACTTCCATGATTTGTGTGCAGATTTGGTCCTTTGCTGCGAGAGCGTCTCATGAGCCGCATGCTTACGGGGAACAGCGACGCTGACTTGCATGCTCTTCTTGCAGAAGACGAGGCCACACGCAATTACCGCGCAGGTGATCCAAGTTGCATAGAAATTTGGAAGTCTTATGCTTGCAGCACAACCTATGTATTCCCTTGATCTAAGCCCATTTAATAATTGCTAACCCTGCATGTGACCAGGTTACAATGCAATCTATGTGAGCTTGAAATTATTCTTTTACCCATTGTGCAGGTTTGTTATCCAAGAATACAATGCTGGAGACAGCAGTGGCAGAGCTAAAGAAAGCCAGCTTGCCGCTTCCTGGCGGGCAGCGCTTGTACTAAAACGACCATTATAATCAATGTATCCTTCTGTGTTCCAGCACTGCTGGCATTTGCTTTGTGCACTTGTACAAAGTAAAGAGCGTGATTGGTAAATGTCAACTGCCTTTGTAACTTATTGTGTGACTAGTGACTAGTAATTGTTGAAGCCAGAAATTTCTCCAGCAAACATTGCCAAGAGAGAGTCCGAATATCACTGACTGCTGTGGTCTTACCTGCTGCACAATAGCTTGACAAAGCGTCATGCAGCAGCTAGTACTGGAGAGTTTCCTGTGGCAACAGTCAAATAAGAAGCAATGAAGCAAGCTCAATTCCTGATTCCTCGCCAATCATGGCATATGCCCAATCATATGCCCAAGCATGTCATATGCCCAATCAGTGGCAGCGACAAACCGTGTGACAAGCAGTTAGCTGTTTTACATTTTTGGTTGGAACCCTCATTCTTTGCATGCACGACAGTGGGCACACGCACAGTTCATGCATTTGCACACGCAAGGCTAGCTGGGGTGAACAGGGAACCAGTTCCGGGAGATTGCACACAACTCTGCTTTAAAGCAAAATTGCCAGGCAGTTGGCACAGGCATAGGAGACTATACCATTTGGATTTTATTGAAGAGCAAAAAAAACCTTGCTCATCACAGAGCTTTGGCTGTCACGACGAATTATGGTACCAGCTTAGAAACGACAAGTGAGGCAGCGTCGCTAGCGACGCTGAAAAATTGGCAAAGCCCATCACGCACGCAACGTGTGCATGCATATGCACATGTGCGTGTGTGTGTGTGTGCGCGCGTCTGTGCCTGTGTGTTTGGGCGTTTGTATGTGTGCGCACACGTGTATTTGTGCGTGTGTATGTGTGTGTGTGTTTGTGTACAACTTTTTTCAGATTCTGCTACAAGCGTTTATCAACGAATAGACAAATTTGCACTGCAGTGACCAGTTTTTGATCAAATTTTCTTGCGGCTTTGCACTGGCTGTGACCAGTATCCTAGCTTTCTTACTATGATATATATTTACTATGCATGTTGCTGACTGAGACCAACAAAAAAACCAATCCTACAACCATGGCTGCCAGTTACCTCCTCTGTAAACCTTTTACGCAGCATAGCAGTCACACTTTTCAACTGACGGCTTAATTTGTAACCTCCCGCACTAGGCCAGGATGGGGCTCTTGCTATGCTTGCCTACTGACGATACACAGTGGACGGAGACAATGGAGCCTGCTTGCTTGCATTTCGGCAACACAGAGCCAGGCCCCAAACTCCCCCTTCATTAACGAAGGAGCACCCCTTTTCTAATAGTCAGTCTGGGCTGGGTGTCGTGGTGCCTTTGCATGCTGTGAGTTGCACCTCTAGGGTGAAAAAACGCTGTGGTGTTTGTTGGCTAGCTTGCTGTGGCTTGAACATCTCGGGAGTGTGGACTGAGATAGTTGAGTTTCTATGTATGTGCAGCAACCAGCTACACCAGGATGGGGCTCAAACAACCTAACAATTTGAGGCGAAGGTTTTTCCTTCCAACACATTTCTGTGCTTTTATTAAAATGTACATGCTGGTGCACTATGCTGGTGCACTGTTGTAAATCAAATGTTTAATTTGAACTCAGCTTCCAATTTGTTTGCATGAACAGTCATGGGTCTCTAATGTCGCGCTCCCTTCCTCCCCTTGGGTTATACATTATGGTGTTCAGTTAACATGCCTGAACTGCTTGTTGTGGCTCTCCATCAGGCTCTTTTATTGTCTCGGGTCTTTGCCTTTTCATCAGTCATTCATCACCTCTTACTCATTTCCTAAGAGGACAATACGGCACTGGCTGAGACCAGTTCTTTTTTACAACCTTATTACGTTTACTTTACGCTGGCTGATCCAGCAATGCCTATTATCAGCCTAACATATGTGGCTGCCGGTTACTAACGAAGTTGTACTTCCTTTGTAAACCCTTTGTAAACCCTTTGTAATTTCTGTAGACCCTTTTGAAAACCCTTCAAAACTTTGCTGCAGGGGTTTTTCATATCGCACAAATATCTCATGCATATTATACAGCAAATATATAGTCTATGAGTAACCGTATTGCCCACCCCTGCTTATCTGTGACAGCGATTTCATCTTAGAAACTTGCAGATGGCAAGGCCTCCAGGCAACAATCCTTTCTCAAACTCTGAATGTGAGCTCTATTGTATTCTCTCAGACTCTGTAATAGTTATTACCATATACTCGTGCATTAAAATATTGATAACCAAAGCTGTGCCCATTATGGTTTTGGCGGCGGTTTCAACCTATCTAACGCGGCTGCAGCTTCTTTGTTCCCTGGTTCCAACTGCAAGGCCTGGGTGAAGTCTGCAGTTGCTGCTCCTGCATAAGAGAGGACAACAAATATCTGTGCGTGGGAGGAGATACAAGTATAGTTGTGAACATTTTCTCCTCCTTCTACAAACAAAATAGCAACAAACAAACAAAAGAAGAGAGACAACACAGACTAAATAATGCATTCAGCACGAATCACGGCTTCTACCTGACACTGGTTAGTAGGAGGCAAGAGCAGTATGATGAAGGACATGGATTTTTTAAACCCCATTTTTGCGACCTGCTTTGGGTAGCTGGATTTCTGCGCCCTTTTATTTTCAGGGCTTGAAAATCTATACCACATTTATGGTGTTACTTTTTAGACAGCAAAGTGTGCCGTCAGGAATGAGACACAAATTGCAGCATGTGACGCGTCCCATTAACATATATATTCCTCAAATAGGCCATCAATTTGCCACAGTGAGTTCTTAATCATATCAGAAACTGGTCCGCAGCTCTGAATGCAAAAGCAGGGCTGGAACTTGCAGGTGTGGAGCGATAGGTTTGCCTTTCCCCCCTTGTCCTTGTGCAAGTGCCTCCCACTCGCATTCTTAAAACCCCTGTGCCCCATTTGAACATTGCAGCAGCGTTTTCCCACATTTGAATTGATTATAATCAGAAGCAGACATTGATCGGTGTAATTTCAGGGATGCAGATTTCTCCTGCCGAGATGGGTGTAAAATAGGCACCAGGCCCCACAAAGCACAACATAATCCCTGTTTTTTGGCATGATCTAGGCATATCAACAAGTCTATTGCATAACGATGGGGTAGAGAGGCTTCTATATGGGTGAAATGCTCATTGTCCTTGTCCGGGGGGGCTTTGGCACGGAAGCAAGCATAAGGGTCCAACTGTCATGTCGTTGATTAAATCATGCATCCAACCAATTCATTTTCAAACTTTCGCAAGCTTAAACAAACTGTGGACAAGTGTCATACCTCATTTCAAAACCATTCAAAAGTTTTGCTTTGATGGATGCTGGATGGCTGAAAACATTTTGTAAAGTCGCACCTGCATCTCCCAGGCCTTCACGAGCTGTGGCACGTCGCAGCAGTGCTTTAATATTCCTGGGCTCTTGCTGTAAAACCTGGATGTTGGAAAGCATGTGAAATAGTTGCGCGCTTGTGAGGCTTCCAGTATGGTCTTTGAACAGCCTCAACTTCAGAAAAAGAGGCCACAAGGCAAAGTTGCATAAGAGGGCTGGCTAAAGGGTAAACCACTGCTGTGAAAGCATTAAGGCAAGAGGAGCTGGACCAGCCCACAAATCAGATGAGTGAGTAGGCTGGTCCATCTTGCTTGTATTAATTACTGTTATTGAGCAACAACAATCTTACCAAATTTTAAAGCTCTAGGTATTTGTGCCTATGTGTACATTGTACTGCATCTTGCACACACACACACACACAAACACACACACACACATACACACACACACACACACACACACGCACAACACACACACCATAAAAGTCGTAGCCAGCGGTACTTCTTAAAACATATCATTTGCCTGATAGGTCCCAACTCCACACAATTGCTTATTAGCAACAACATAACAAAATACACAAAATAAAATTATATATACCCTTTTGCAGGAATTATTTCATGGTGAATCGACAAGAGAACGTAGCCAAAGATTTTGTTTCATCTAGCAATACACAACATGCCTTGTGCTTTTGTGGTGTTTTTTGGTGCTGTGGCAGGCATTGAGCCGAAAGTCAGGAGAGAAAGCGGGTCCTACCGTGTTGCTGTCCTTTTCGGCATCTCCGAAACGCTGCATTCGAATGTTGACCAGCGCTCTGTTATTTGCAGCTACGACCATGGACGGGTCCCTCTCTAGAGCCAAGGTGTAGGCTGCCAAAGCCGCTGGGAGGTCGCCTTTCTTGAAAGCAGCATTTCCATCTTCCTTGGCAGACTCTGCGGGGCTAAGCTCCTTTATCTGGAACAGCAACCAAGCAAAATCAAACTGAAGTACCTGGGCTTCCAAGCACAGGCAAGGGCATTTGCACTAGAATATGCCTCGCTTTGTGAACCATCCTTCAAGGCTGTTTGATATGATTGCTCTACCATTTATGCTACGTCTCAATAAAAAACAGGTTTCCGTTACACTCACCTGTGGCTTGCTAACCTCTTGCGCTCTATCCTTTTCATCAGCAAACACCTACAAGACACTTATTATACTTAGACTCACCTGCGCCTTGCTAGCCTCCTGCGCTCTACTCCTGTCCTCTGCAAACACTTTAGACTCCGCAGGCGGGCCTTGCTGACAACGTTTTTGCACTTGCTGCTGCGCTTGCACGACCCTGCAGGGCGCAGTCGTATACAGGGTGCGTATGGGATGGATATATGGCGTCACTTGCAGAATTGATGCACTAGTAGACAATGATAAGGTGCGCTGAAGGGAGGCGTCCACTTCACACGATTGTGCACGCTTTTGATCAAATCGCACTGAGGTTTGTGCTGGAAATTGTGGTAGAGCAGCTGCTAGGCAAGGCTTTGAAAAGCTTGAGGGTAAGAAAATGTACGTACCAAGGGGCGCTGCTGGATAAATCGTTCAGGGTGAAGTCTAGACGCTTGAAATCATCGTCGTTGTCAAAAATCCGTGCAACAAACACATCGCCGCGAACCTGATCAGAGGAAAAGTAAGAGTGCAGGTGGGAATGCAAAGTGGTTGTATGAGCAGCGTTTGTGATCAAAAGGGCGTATCGGAAGGCTGAGACGCGACAAAAATGCTAGCCAGCACACATTTAGTAAGGCGAACAAATGGGTGCAGAGGGCGCACCTGCACCATCTTCCCACAACACTCAGCAATTTGGCACGCGCGGGGGTTTAAGGGCAGCTGCTTGGCTATGGCTTGGTCGTCGCAGTACAGGTTAACACCCACGTGCCCTACATCTCTGCTGTTGGCTAGCAAGGCGACGTTTTCAACCTGCATGCCACAGAACGTGTCACTTTATAGCCAAAATGAGTTGAATATGTTGCTTTATCGTTACTTTGGTCCCAGTAAATGGGAAGAAACGTAACAACACTCGTTTTGGTTGGCTAGGTTGACCACAAAAACAAGATTTGCTAAAAGTTGCAGGCAACAGTCTTTCTGTACTTATAATCCAGCCTCTGTCGGGAGTTAAATTAGTAAGTGTCCTGGACCTCTAGAATAGGTCTGGTCTGTCTGCGGGAAGATGGGAGCCTGTTAAGGGTTCAGCATGTGTCGGGAGCTGGATTAATGGGTGTCCTGGACCATCCTTGAAAGTGATACATTTGTGTAGAAGATGCCGGCCCAAAGAGCATTTTCCGCATCTTAAAGTCATTAGTATCTCAGTTATTGATATTTCGAGATACAAGTCTGGGAATGCATGGCAATATCAAGGTTTCATTATGCATTTGACCAATTCTCAAGCAGAATGAGCGGGTTTTGTGGCGTGCCGCTGTAGCACAGGCAAAAAGTCCCACAGCCTTATTCCACTGACCATTTGCATGCCGGCTGCAAAGTCCAGTTTTGACATGTCCACATGTGCTGCACTTGGCCCCAGCTGAGCCATGATAGACTGCATCGTGCAAGGGGGGGGGGGCAAGCTGTTATTTTTCTTGCAATATGACATGACATGAAGGCAGCCTGCTCACATTTTTGCCTGGCTGGCCGTAAAGTAGGAAAGGCATAGGAACAGAACACAGAGAGAATGCGCACATACAATTCCACCTGTTTGTGGGCTTCCTTGGCTGCATCGCTCAAACTGCCGGTTCTCCTGAAGTGTTCCTTCAGTTCGTCCATAAGGCACGATACATCTTTGTCCTCCCCCTCTGGAATTACCATGGTGCGCTCCTCCGGCGGCACTTGCCTGCGTACGGATGTGCGTGTTGTGTACTGAGTGCGTACATTTACATGTGTGCGTGTGTTCGTGCCTGTGTACTTGTGTGTGTATGCGTGCGTGTGTGTGTGTGTGTAAGTGTGTGTGTGTGTATGTGTGTGTGCCTGTGTGTGTGTGCCTGTGTGTGTGCGTGTGTGTGTGTGTGTGTGTGTGTGTGAGAGAGAGAGAGAGAGAGAGAGAGGGAGAAT
>Ga0307951_1002494_pt1 | contig 11520 bp, 8 predicted proteins | sample OrgLakmetagen374_FD_201842 | JGI IMG/M metagenome (GOLD analysis project Ga0307951, IMG submission 201842) | Saline water microbial communities from Organic Lake, Antarctica - #374 | ecosystem: Environmental > Aquatic > Non-marine Saline and Alkaline > Saline | place: Antarctica: Organic Lake... | reverse complement strand
GAGAGAGAGAGAGAAGAGAGAGAAATAGAGAAAGAGTACACACGTGGTTGTGTTTGCGTCAACTGACCTGGTATGCTGCCCCAAACAGGCCTCCTGCAGTTGGCGCATAGCCCCCCCCAAAAGATGCCGACCCTGTGCTTGTCTTGGGGCTGTAGCGTGCGCTGTACCCACGCTGCTGGCGACGGTTGATGAAGTCAGTAAGGAAACAGTCCAGGCAGTGCAGGCGCTCAATCAGGGCCTATATGTGCATGTGTGTGTGTGTGTGTGCGCGAGGGCAAACAGGCAAATTAGTATTTGTGTCATGCTATCTTGCCACTGATACCTGGTGTCCGTCAATCAAGGCATTTCGCAGGTGCTCAATGCATGAGCGGCTGCGTGCAAATTGACTGGAAAAAGGGTCAAGCTTCTCGCAAAAAAGCTGCTGACTCCGTTTGTAGCTGCATACTTTCACAACAAGCAAGCACACACACAAATACACACTTGTGCACAAAAGTCCGTACGCACCGCCATGGTCCGTGCTGAGAAGCGGCAACACAGCATCCTAGACCCGTTGGCCTCTCCTGGCCGCTGTGCTGCCTTGGTTGAGGATGATGTGGTGGATGAAGTAGTGGTAGTGGTGATGCGCACATCCCACACGGGGGCAAGGAGGCGAGCGAGATACAGGCACAGACCTTGGTGTGCAGAGGACCAATTAGGTTCAGGGTTGGGGTTCACAGCCCTGCATGCGTTTATGTGTGTGTGTGTGCGTCCGTGTTTGGAAGTGTTTAAGAGTGTGTGCATGCTTCTGTATATGTTTGTGTGTGTGCGCGTATATACATGTATGTGTGTTTGCACACAGGTATGTTTGTGTGTGTACGAGCGTGTGCGCTACCATTACAGAATTCGTGGTAGAGATGGTGTAATTTGATCATGACGCAGTAATCCACAGATGGCGCAGCAATAACCTGCAAGGCTGCACAGTTCTCAAGCTCCTCCTCCTCCTCTTCATTCCTTTTAATTAAACTCACTGTCCCATGTAGATGCCGCCCCCGCTTGCCACCCCTCCCCCGCCTCCTCGCAGCTGCCCGTTACTAGTGATGGTTGCCCCCACATCACCAGCCATACCCCCTAACAGAGCATCCTCGGGCATGCGCGGCTCCCCCGCAAGTGCTGGCTCCTCTAATGATGCAATGGCCTCACGCACCGCGTCCTGCATGATTGATAATTGTTTGCATGGTGTGTGGGCGCGGATGCTGATGTGTGAGTGTGGCAGTTACGCTGTGAGTGTGTGCAAGCGACTGTGTGCGGTGTGTGACATTGTGTCGTGTTTGAGCCTACAAGCCTGCGAGTCTTTTTATTGCCATAAAAGTAAGAAGCATGGATTAGGTGCAAGGCAGTTTTGTTGCACTAATAATGGATGCTTCTACTCCTGGTAAACCTACTACCTTATTGCCGCTGCATACACAATGCTGCTCACAAGGCTTGAGCACAACAAGAGGCCATACCCCCTTCATCGGGGTGGGTGTTCTACAAGCACAAGAAACACCAAACGTCCATGGATCCACCTCCCCCCTTTGTACTGTAAAAAAAGCATCTTATGGTGAAAAAATGTGCAACTGCCCTCCCGTAATCATTTTCTTTCCAGCTTTGTATACTGCAGCCGACCCCCCTTTGCACCCCCGCACTGCCCCGCTCAAAAAAACGGAGCGTATGCCGCTGGTACTTCCCGACGAGTGCAGGCGGGGCTGGGAATGGGGGTGCTCGGGCAGGCGGAGCTGGGGCTGGGGGTTAGGGAGTGCTGGGAAGGCATCCTGACCACTCATTCAAAAACTTTAATTTCCGCTACTGCCCTGCAACAGCCCCCTTTGTAAATAAATGTATATTAAACCACCGCCCCGTCACGGCCCCCACCAAAAAACAATGAATAGGGGGCGGTGTTATACTTTTTGTACGGTACTTACAAAATGCACAACCCGTGAATGCTTTGCAAACCATAAACTTGCACATGCGTGCATTAAGACGTTACGCTAATCTACATATGCGTGCACGACACGTTATGCTAGGATTGGGATTGGCGCCATGCGTATGTGCATGTATGACAAGTTCTTATTAAAAATCTCCGCAACATACAAAAAGACCTCTATTTGCAATTGCCAATGTGCGGTTTTGCTGGTCCCCTTGTAGGGAGTGGTGGGACTGTCGCTGGTGATGGTATGACCTTGGTCAAACGCACAAAATGACAGAGATTAAGCAGCAGGACAGCAGGGCTTTGCTCTTTCCATTAAGCCTACCACAGTCCATCATGCATGCTCGCTGCAGTCCATCATGCATGCTCACCACAGGGTGTGTGCCAGGCCTGGCACTGGTAATGGCGATGCACATAGCCGCAGCCTCTGGTGCCCCATACGCTTCAAAAAACTGGCGTATGCGCTCAGGGTGGTGCTCTTCTAAAATGCGCACCAGCACATCAAGCGGCCTGGATGCATGTGTGTTGCGTGTGTGTGTGATCTGGTTGGTGTGTGTTTGTGTGTGTTACGGTCATGCACGGCGGCAAAACTCGAAGTCAGTCTGTCGTGGAGAGGAGCAAAAGTGAATGGTTTTTGGGGGCAGATAGCCAGCAGTGCTTTTTGGCGATTAGGTTGGCAATAGGTGAGAGAGGGAGAGAGGTTGCAGGTCGCAACCACGGACTGAGCCAGCATGCAAAGCTCAGTGCTGTACACTGATCCACTGTTCCATGGACTGAGCCAGCATGCAAAGCTCAGTGCTGTACACTGGCATTATAGCACCAGCAGTCATTTTTTCAATCTCATCACCAAAGAACCAGCACTTTTTAGCAAACGCCCGCAACCACACACCTGCGCTTCTCTAGTTCCACCACGCCTGCTGTACTTATGAGCACGTAACGACAAGCAGGCAGAAACAGCTGAGCCACCAGCTCGTCCTGTTGTGCACATGTGTGTATGTGTGTGTATGTATGTATTTGTATGTGTGTGAATGTGTGTGTATGTGTGTGTGTATGTGTATGTGTGTGTATGTATGTGTGTGTGCGAGCAAGCATGTGTGTATGTGTGTGTGCGAGCATGTGTGCATATGTGTGCGTGAGTGCGTGGGTGTGTAAAAGAGAGTGTGTGTGTCAATCAGTGCAGCCGTGTGCTTTTTCTCGCAAAGCAGTCAAGGTAGCTGTCCCTAGATACAGCTTTCTGCCCCACCTGCGGTCCTGCTGTCTGCACCTCTGGGCCTAGGTCACTGAGCAGGGGGCAGGCAGCGATAGCGCAGGCCTCGCCTGCGCACGTGCAAAAATAAAACACATTTGAATATCTGTGTAAAATAAAAGTGTTTGCCTGTGCGCGTACCTATGCTCCTTTGCATGAGTGGTTGTGCAAGCCTGCCTGCGTGTCCACATTGCGCCCATTTTTTATTGCACGCATGCACATGTGTGCGGTGCAAGCCTTGAGTGGCAGTGCGAGAGAGTGAGTGAGCTAATTTTAATTCAGAGTAGTTCAGTTCGGATTTTGGGGAGCAAGAGTTTGATAAGACTTGTGACAATTCTGGAACCCTTGAACTTTTCAAGCAGGTTGATGTGCAATTTCTAAAATGGAGAAATTTGCTGGTTTCTGTGGGCATACTTGTCCAAAACATGCTTGAATTGTCTTAAATATAAGTAGCACCATATAGGTAATCAGTACACAAAAAATCAGAACGTTTAGCGGCCATCTAAGGCTCTTTCCTGCATTTTCGACTACATTTTGGACACAATGTCAAAAAAAAGGGATAAAGTTTGACGAACTTTTAAAAGCGCAAACAGCAATTTAGGATTCGTTAAAATGCGTGAAAATTTGCAAACCCGTACTTTGGACCCAGAACTGAAAATTGGCCGTGGAACTGGTCCTAGAGGGCCGAGAAGTCAATGAACAGCGACAAGGTGAATAATATAACGCGCACGTAGTTTGGATGCTGGGACCACGACTCTTATAATACCGTCCGTTTACGATCACTTCGGGACCACACTTTCAGATTATTAAATTAGATTTTGATTTCAGTTCGTGAGGGGGTCTGAGGATTGATTTTTGAGTTCAAGGGCACTTCGGGAGGTCCCTGTCGGAAGTTAACTTTGAGTTCGAGAGCCCCCCTGTGAATGCTGCCTGTGCACTGCTACTACTGTTTGTTATGGCTGAAGGTGTGGCTGTGGCTGATGCTGCACAGTGTAATGTTTCAATTTTCACCCTCAAAACCACTAAACAATTAATTTACTTCGAATTCAGTTCGGAGAGGCCTCCAAAAATCAATAAAAATTTCGTTTTCTGGCAAATAATTCATTAATTTCCGAAGTGATCGTAAACGGACGGTATATCATTACCGTACGTTTATGGATCCTCCGTCCTCCCTGATAATTACCTATTTTATGGTCAAATTGTGCAACCGCACCCCCTAAAATATATATTTTACAGTTTTATACTGCAGCCGTCCCCCCCTCGCTGGAACTTCTAAAACAGGTGCAATGGGTTCAGGCGGGGACGGGGCTGGGGCTGGGGGGACTGGGGCAGGGGCAGGCGGAGCTGGGGCTGGGGGGTCAGGAAGTGCTGGAAAGGCTTTCTGACCACTCATTGCGAAGGCTTCCTGACCGCCGCTCGCACTGCTCAAAAAGTAAAATTTCCGCCACCACCCCACAACCGCCCCCTTTATAAATAATTATATAAACCACCGCCCCGTCACAGCCCCCACAAAAAAACAGTAATTGGGGGGCGATGATATACTTTTTGCACGGTATGCAACTTCCTTGTATTCCAGGATTCAGGTGCTGGTTTTGCGGTACGAGCATGGTGAATGATGGTGAATGATGGTGCAGAACAGGGAACAACAGCCACTGCTGCTGCATTGAATCCTGGCGCACAAGGATGCTGCAGGGGGGGGCAGTAGCAATTAGCAGCAACGGCTGATGGAAACATGGACAGGAAAGATGGGGCCTGGATTACGGGAGCTGCAAGAATCAACGAGGGGATTTCCCCTGATCCATAAATGCTCACCTGAATTCTATGCCATGTGCACACATTGATCTAATTTACTCTCTCTTAAATTCTATGCCATGCAAACAGGTTGAGCGTTCTCAGCCTTCCCTGCACATAGACACCACGGGCTAGACAGCAGACAGCGCTACTCAAGGCTTCTCAACAAACTTAGCAGAACCAATCAGACCCTTCATCACAGCCACTCACATCCCCGCTCGCTCGCACCCACACGTACACACCCCACCTGGTACGAAATTGTCCAGTTCCGTCAGCATTTCCCGAAGCCCAGGCGTGCTCCCCCCAGCAGTGCCCACATTCAGTGCAGCAAGCGGCAGGGTGTGGTTTCGACTAGCCAGCAGGAGCTTTGTGGTGCGGCCATCCCCTCCTGCTGCTTCTGACAGCAGAAGGTTTCCTGCAGAGTAGTGGGCGCACACCACCTCCAGGGGAGTGGGCCTGCAGAGGCAACGGTTGTACATAGGAAAATAAATGTGTGGGCGTGCGTGCTTGCGTGCGTGCGTGCGTGCATTTGTGTATGTGTGCGTGTGTGCTGATGCGTGTGTGTGTGTGTGTGTGTGTGTGTGTGTGTGTGTGTGTGTGTGGATGCGCGTGTGTTATAACCATGCTCTAGTGTGTTGTCCTGTGTATGCAATCACAATATAACATGGTGCTCTTCTACTTCCATGTGCACTCAATTTATGGCCTGTTGGCCTGCCTTGCTACTCCACACCATAAACCCACAAGACCAGCAATTAAACACCTGCAAGCACACACACACGTACACACACACACACCTGGCAAGATCTGCGGTCGAACGTCCAAGGGCTAGGCCAGCATGGGGCAGGGCTTGGCGAGCAAACACAGCTACTAACGTGACCGGGCGTGCTTGCACGTCCTGAGCATGGGCACGTTGAATAAGAGCATGGGTAAAAGAAAAGGTAACCTATCGTGCAAACACAGCCGCAAACGAGGCGGAGCGTGCTTGCACATCCTGACATGGGCAAGGAAGTAATAGTCACTAGTGAGGGCAAGGATGAAATTAACACGAGTGAGAGGATGGGCCAAAGAACACACTGAGGCGCACACAATATATTCCCACCTTTAGGCACACACACACACATACACAACATCCCCCTGTGTGCACACAAACTCACTTGTCCCCCTCCTCCTGAACAACACACACACACCTGCCCAGGAGCCCCTGCCTGTGAGTACTGTGTGTTGTAGTATGCACTGCGGGGATACTGCGTGGTGAAGTAAACGCGTCGCCCATCTGCAGTGACCACCAGAAGGTGCAGCTTGGAGGACTCGGAGCGTGCTGCGAACAATGTGATGAGAAGCACAAGGGCAATGAAGGTTGAAACGTGTCTATGTGTGGTGTGCCACCAGCACACGCGAAAAAGGGAGCATGCAACAAATTCAAATGCGACACGTTTTTGGAAAGGCAGATGCGTTGGGTTGGCCAGAATCGTACAAGTATATACACGCCCTATATACATGGATGTATAAATAAAATGTCTCCGTATATCCGTATTTGTATGACAGTATGTGAATTCTGGCCGGCGTATTTAAACGCCGTATAATCCGTATATATACGCTTTTTCCGTTTATACGTATGTATCGGTCTGAATGAGTGGTCAAAAGCGACCTTCCACTCGAACCCACAAAAATCCAAAGCCCCTGTATCAGCAATTAAACCATTGTTTTTGTGCGATTTAGCAGCCGTGTCCCTCGTGGAAGGGAATTTTTCACATGGTTACACAGCAGCCAGTGGTTCGACAGCAAGGGGTTCAGAAGCAGCAGCACCAGAAGCACCAGAGTTTGAGTATCAGCAGGGCATGCAAGCCAACCCCACAGAGGTTTCCAGGGCGGAGATGATGCAGGAACAGAAATGGCACACGCACACTCTTCATTTAAGCATATGTGCATGAACACACCCCCGCATGCGCGCACATGTGCATGCACGCAACCCTGCATGCGCAAGCATACATGCACGCAAACCTGTGTGCACAGATGCACACGCAAATACACACGTACGTGCGTAGAGGTACATGCATGCACACAAGTTTACACACACGTACGTGCACGCTCACGCACACATACACGCATGCATGTACGAATCTCAGCGCGCACGCAATTGCATACGCACAAGCACGCATACATACACCATACGCAAGCACGCGTCGCATGTTTGCGCACACGTAAATATGCACACGCACATGCACACGTAAGCATGCGCACGCACACGTGTGCATGCACGAGCGCAAATGCACACGCACGTGCACACACTACACACATGTACGCACGACACATAAGCATACACACACATGCACGCACACACATGTACACACGAGCATGCACGAATATCAGCACGCGTGCAAATACACACACGTACTACACGCATGCATGCAAGTACATTTTTGCACACACACACACAACACATACACATACACACACACGTGCATACACAAACGGGGTTGATGTGGTGGGGGAAGAGGAGGGGTTTTGTGACAGCGATCGTGTGTGCCTGTGTGTTTTGGCCTCTTTGAACAAGCATAGCTCCCTCATCTTCTATTGTGGTTAAACAAATGGGGTACACGATCAGAGCTCTTCAAGAGCTACAAAATGACCCCCCTAAAAATAATCCTCACAGGTCGAAATTTCCAAATACGATCTTACGGTTTATACATATATATGGTTTATACGGCGTATATAAACGTATACAGCCCATACACGGCCCTGGCCAACCCTACAAATGCGCCACCTGTTCGCTTGTGGACTACCACATCTTCCAATGCAGCTGAAATGCGCGGCTAGAGTACTCACCAATGGGGGTGATATGCTTGATGGCTGCGGCTTTTTTGTCGCTGGCAGGATTGCGGAAAGTGTCCCGACCGCCAGTGGCGGCGGCAGCAGCCTGCAACAGAACGGGTCAAGTCGAACAAGTGATGGATGGGACTGTTCAGTGTGTCAAGGATGTTGGTTGGGGCAAAGAGGCAGATACTGCATACTGCAGAATGTTTCAAGACAATTTATAAATCACCAAGAGCAGACCCCAGACAGACAAAAAGTACGGTGAACTTGAGTGGTTGCATGCGTGGCATCCACAGTGTGAATGGATGGAAGGAGAGGAGGGCGATCAACCCTGTGCATTACGCAGCAGGAGCACACTGCAGATTACAATTGTCACTCTGCTTGCATGTTTGTTTCTGTGTCCTTCCATAAAGTGAGGGTATACCACTACTCTACAAAAACTGGCACACCTGGTAGAAGTCAGACAGCTCTGCCACCTTCTTGACGGTCTCTGTCCCATGGGAGCCCATGTCAAACACCTGAGAGGGCAGTGATGAATCGTGGGCTATGGGTAGGACTCGCACTCACAAACACACATCCACAATTAACATGGACCTAAATATTGAACACCGGAAATTTTGTTTTTTCACCAGCCGCATACATGACCTGTGTAAATACATGCCACCACACGCTCATAACCAGAAACATCCACGAACGCACACGTGCACATGCATACTCACTCACACATACAGATAGCTGCAACGGGACTGCAGCATCAAAGGCAGTGGAGGCAGCGCCCACGTAACATGCACCCTATGAATGTCTTTGTTGCAAGCGCACCTGTATAGTTGCAGTGGGAGTGGACAGCACGTACAGGATGTGACGCTCGTCATCCACCACCACTTTGTCCACAGCAGAGGCGGCACCCAGGCCTAGGATGGAAGGTAGGAAGGAAGGAAGCAACTGCTGCAAACGGCCGGTCAGGCGGACCTGTGGGTAAGGTAGGAGTGAGTGGGACCAGATTGACGTGTGCCCGTCAAACGTTTACGCATGCATGCGTATTTGTATGTGTGTGTGTGTGTGCACGCACGTGTGTGTGTGTGTGTGTGTGTGTGCGTGTGTGTGTGTGCGCGCGTGTGTGTTTGTGTGTGTGATTGATCATGTGTGCTTGGGTATGTGTGTTTGCACAAGTACATATGCTTGTATTTGTTAATTGAGTCCCATCCTCATTGGGAAAGGAGACCTCAAGACCTTGGGAGTATGTGTCGAAGATCCAAGCTTTCAGGATCATCTAGTAAATTTAAAGAGTCTACAGATAACTAATTTGACAACCTCTAGGTGGGTTCTTGGCCAAAAATGTAAATCAAGGTGTTTCAAATCAGGCACGCAGCCTTAAGCTGAACTATTAGACCGCCATTTTCACAACATGCAGTACCTTTTGGCATCGCTTGCGTCCCCAGCTGTCGGCAGCATTGTACTGCAGCTCGTACAGGTGGCCATCCGAGCCTCCCAGAAATACACGTCCTGAGCAGCAACGCACAGACGCAACGTAATGCTGGTCAAAGGAGGACTGTGCATCACAAGAACCCTTGCACGCACGCACACATCAACCTATTTACACTAGCAAACACCTATTCACACACACGCACACCCACACCCACACAGGCTCAACCTAACATACCCGCAGCAGTGGTGGTAGCCACGCTGGTCATAATGATGTTGTCACTGGGCACAGTGTACATGGGTAGTGGCTGCAGCGTAATCTCATCGCTGTCGGTGTGGGGCAGGGTCACGTTGCGGCGTGTGGGGCACACACCAAGCAGCACGATCTGCGCGTACCACAATCAGTTACACACAGCAGAAATCTGACTCAGGAAGCATGTACACACACTTACACGCCACCTCAATGGCATACAGCCGTGACGTGCAATCAGTTGAAGTTAGAGACCCAGCCGTTCAGTTTGACTAAGACAGAGGTACCCGTGCAGTTAATGCGTGTGGTGGATGTGTACTTTAGATCTGGCCAGAAGCAGGCATGATTATTACGGTACACAGAATTTATGGCAGGGAAATACACGGTCATGTGCGGCGTTTATAAACGGTTCTGGTAAACCCTATGTATGATGGTTTGTGTGTGTCTAGTGTGCCATATACCTGAACTCCCTGTAGGTCACCATACCTCAGTGGTTGTGCACAGCACAATGATGTGCTGGATGGCCTCCAAGAAGACACCTGGCCTGGGCCTCACCAGGCCCACTGCGCAGATAGCCTGCTCCTCCCCACAGTACTCCACAGGCACGTCACCACTGCAGTCACACAAACACACACGAGTATTGCTCCATAAATATATTGCACATTACACATTACCAATGCAGACACACACATAAAAAAACTAGATTGGACGCTTCTGTGTAGCTTGTTCTTTTAAAAGCCGTAGGTGAAGGTTTTACACAATAGACACAGGTTGCAGCACACTAATGCACAAATGGAAAGCTGTAGCTCATATATCGCGTCTGCGTGCATTTATGTCCATAGGGGCCATTCCTAGAACGGTTCATGCATCTTATGCGTTTGGCTGCACCAACCACTAACTCTCTCAGCAAAGGCCCACCTTTTGTCGTAACGCCACAGGAAGAGGGAGTTGTCTATTGAGGCCCAGGCACGTCGTATTCCCGGTAGCAAGCCACAGAAACACATGGTCTGACATGTGCGGTACTTATCTTGCACCATGCTCGGGAGGTCAAACAGGGTGGGCGACAAGGGGCGCAGTAGGCTCGGCCACTACGGAGTGAGAAGTCAGAGTGTGCAAGGGTGCATGGATACGTATATGTTGTCACACTTATGTATGCATGATACATGTGTGTTTTATGTGTGCGTGCATGAGGACATGAATGTGTGTGTTAATTTTGTGAGCGTGCATGCGTATGTGTGTGAGTGTGTACGTGCATGTATGCTTGTGTGTTTGCTGTGCGTGCGTGTGTGTGCGTATGCATGCATGCTTTGCATATGCTTGCATGCTCAGGATTTGAGCTGGAGCCTGCATGCAACAGAGTGGAACAGCAGGGTGCGCACCCCTTGGCTAGCGGGTTGATAGGTTTCCTCCCTCCTGACATTGGCCAGCAGGTCGTGGAGGTCAAAGGAAGATCGGGAGCCTGCATCATCAGAAATGAAAAGGGTGCAAAAGTGCTACGGGGTGGCCTGGTTCAAAAATCAAACTTTGTGTTTGAACGTTGAAAGCAACCATGCACTGGGAGTTGGCATGGGCATGATGGTGAGCGCAGACTGCATGCAGCTCAGGACTGAACTGTTGTTTAACCCCCTTACCATCTCCCCCCACTGCTCTCAAGTGTCTGTATGCATCAGCCAGGCTTTCTCCAGAGGAGAGCTGCATTTAGGTCGCAAAACCCACTTGCAAAGCTACTGCATTTTATTCCATATTAATTTAGGAATTATTTTATTACGTCATACAGCCAATGTAAGGCTGTGAAGAGCTAGCTGGAGGATGGGCACGGTTTTGGCATCATGCGTATTGAGTGGGCTCAAGAAGTCAGAGGCGTCATGGCAATATGCTAAGCGGACTGCCTTCTGGAGGTGCATGTCCTTCTCCTCTTCCATTTCCAACTGGACCAATCCAAAATTTCACCCCATTTGTGGTACTGCTTTGCAATTTTGCCCATGCACATTTACATGCACGCGCACAGCGCCTGCACGCACGCACACACACACACACACACACACACACACA
>Ga0307951_1002489_pt1 | contig 11531 bp, 15 predicted proteins | sample OrgLakmetagen374_FD_201842 | JGI IMG/M metagenome (GOLD analysis project Ga0307951, IMG submission 201842) | Saline water microbial communities from Organic Lake, Antarctica - #374 | ecosystem: Environmental > Aquatic > Non-marine Saline and Alkaline > Saline | place: Antarctica: Organic Lake... | reverse complement strand
ACGCACGGTATATAACATTTCATCAACCCAGAGAACAAAAAACATTATTAATTGGGGTTAAATAAATTTGATACGGTATCTATATGCAATGCACACCAGCACAACGTATATACACATATTGTGCTGGCATGCATTGTACGGCACATATTAGATTTGCAAGCAAGGGGTGATAGCTGGAAAACACTGATTACATCCCTGATAATTGTTTTCAGAGCAGTGAGGAAGTTGACGCAAGAAGACGCTAGAAGACGCCATCCATGAGCTGCAGCTGTTCAATTATGTTTGCATCATGGGATGGCGGTGGAGTTTTTTACAAGGGCTTCCCTTATCTCCTTATGCGAGCAGCTTGTTAGCCAAAATTGTAATTGGTGTTTCTCCACAGCAGTTTCTCCGCACCAAACCAGAACAAAATTGACATCCCATTGTTTGCTGTGTTTTGAGCACTAGAATCATGTTACCAATCATGTATCATGGTATTACAACAATTAACTGCAAACCATCGCGAAGAGTTGCACACATAAAATACCTACGATGACATTGATCCCCCAAAGATACATTCCACAATTTGCAGCAACTGTTAGTAGGCAATGGAACTTTCGTCTTACCAACCTTATTGTCAGCAGCCCAGCTAAAGCCAAGTCGCGAGCAATCAAGTGGAAGATATTTGGTCACAGGGCCTTTAACAACCTGCATATTGTGCACATAAGAGAGTATTCTCTACAATATCCGAATCATCTAGAGCACCATGAGAGATACATTGCAGGATGGTTGTAATAAGCAAATGAAGAGGGTTTTAAGTTTCAAGGTATTATCCTTCCTTTGAGTGTAATCTGATATTTGCACTACTCCTTAACAGAGTCCCATCACCTTCAGTAGCTTGTCAGGGCCATTTGTGGCTCGCACACTGAGCTTTTGAAGCAGCTGAGCCATTAAACCACAGAAGCGCTTGAAGGTGCGTGGTAAACGGACCTGGTAACCAAAAAGCACCACTTTATAAGCTTTGTTCACTTGCAACAAATAAGGATGAAACGGAAAGACAAGTTACAAAGGAAAGAGCTTGCACCTTTGGACTGACTGATATCAGCATGTTCTTATGCGTGCGCACGTACAAACCCTTCACTTTGCCTGCTTTGCACAGCGGTGAGTCTAAAATGGACAACAGAGCCTGCATGCGGGTTAGAGGAAATATATGGGGGAGTGTGATGAACTCGTGAAATACTGTTCAACTCTTTCACCCTTCTAATTTGCTCACCTGGTGGCATATGTCTGGCCGGTACAAAGCAGGATCTTTTTTATGTTTCTTTAAGTAGTTGGTATGGTCGTCACTATTAAGAAGCACATAGGCCTGCAGTGGAGCAGCAGGAGCAGGCCTTGACACATGAGGAACAACCGTGTGTGTGTGTATGTGTGTGTGTGTGTGTGTGTGTGTGTGTGTGTGTGTGTGCGTGTGTGTGTGCGCGTGTGTGTGCGTGCACGTATGTGTGTGAGTGTGTGTGTGTGCGCGTGCGTGATGCGTGTGTGTGTGTGTGTGTGTGTGTGCGTGCGTGCGTGCGTGCGTGCGTGCGTGTGTGTGTGTGTGTGTGTGTGTGTGTGTGTGTGTGTGTGTGTGTGTGTGTGTGTGTGCTCGTGCATTTAACACACCTTTCCCACTTGAGCTACCTCCAGCTGTGCATCTTCGAGCACAAAAATAACACCCTGACCCTGGGAAAGTCTTTCTTGATCCTCTTCTTCAGCTGCAGGCGGCTTCAGACCCCCTACCATTTTTATTACTGTTTTAATTTACTATACAATAGCGGGGGTTGGCGATGGCTTACTTCTGTTTTATCACTTGATTCCACAGCTGGCATACATACATGAGCAACCCGGAGAAAACGATAGATTTTGAGTCCGCGGGAAACAGTCTGTACAATACATTCTTGGTAAGCCCTCACTGACTGAGTCTGCACCGGATTGACAAGCGTCTTTTTACCCTGCTGAACCCCCCCTGTGTGCAGGTGTGTGGCAGCCTCTTTGAATGCCTTTCCCGGTATACCCCCCTCAAGCCAATTGGCAAGGGTGCCTATGGCGTTGTTTGGTGAGCAGCAAATACAAAAACACATGTACACGCACACGCACACACGCCTGCGCACATACACACACACGCACGTGCACACGCTTGCGCAAATGCACACGACTCATGCGTTTACGAGCACACACACACACACACACACACACACACACACACACACACACACACACACACACCACACACACACATACACACACACACACTCTTCGTTCATGTGCAAAAAAGTACTAGCTCATTGTGGGTTGCGCAATGCTCACGTACCCGCGCAATGCTGGTACCTGTAAATCAAAGCCATGCAAGCTTGCTGCTGGGGGTCTGCGCAATGGGGTCTGCGCAATGCCCCTGAGAAAGCTCTGCGCACCTCAATTGCTGCGCAATTGGGGGTGCGCATTGGCAAACTTTTCCCACTGAAAGGGGTGCGCAAACCCCGCGCAATGCACTCAAACAATTCATGAAAAATCAGGGTGCGCATTGGTCACGCGTTAGTACGGTGTTTAACAATGAGAACACATGGGACACATGCACAGTACACACTACTGCATAAATACGCACATATAATTCCACACACTTAATTCGCACGCTCACACACATGCACTGATACACACATAAACTCACATGCACACAGATAAACACGCACAATGAACATGCACTCAGGAACAAGCGTGGCAAACAAGCACACACACACGTGCTCACAACTCTGCACGTAACAAATCCCGCACGTCCATACGTCCGCAAAACGCTTAAAAATATAAGTCTAATGGCTTTTGGGATTAAGTCGGGCATTGTGGCAGCATTCAGATTACAAAGCTGTGTTGCAAATGCTTCCAGCTTCCCTCATATGTGCCTGCAAAGCAGCCTAATTACATCCTGCGCTAGTATCCCTCACAAAACTTGCAAAGTAGGAAAGTGAGTGAAATTCCAGAGGAGGATAGCCTTCTCTATGAAGCTCGCAAAGCGGCCATGCAACAGGCAGGGGCAGGAAATTGTGCTCAATCTTTACAAATGAAATGGTGCCCCATACAAATTTGCTTTGATTCTCCCCCACACTCTTCATGAGCCGTTTTGACCATCCTGTTTGAACAATCTGCAGGGCTTTCTCGCCCTAGCACGCATTTCTACAACGCTCCAGATTCCAAAAACACAAGTATGTGTATAAAAAAATAACCGCCAGTTGCACAATTTTAACGTTGCAGTTGCCTACATAGGGTGTATTATGTGGGGTAGATCAGAAGGGTTCAAACATTTCAGGAGAAAAAAACAAAACGGTGTGCAAGCTTTACTAGAAACCTGTCAGCCGTGGCAGTTTGTTCCGTGTATTGTTTTACCATTACAAACATGACAAGCATAGCATTGCTTGCATCTTCCATTTGAGGTGGGTGCTAAATTGTATGAAAAAGGTTAGTGAATGTTTCCTGAGGTCTTAGAATCAGGGCTGTACTATGGCACCGTCAGAGCCATTTTGCACCAGAAGTACGGGAGGGGCTGACAGTTCACAGGACAGAGAACGACAGGGAGACTAGGATTCTTAGTCCTGATCAACCTTATCTCCCCCTCTTTCAATGTAACAATGCTTCCCCTGGTCGGAGGGGTTTAGCCGCTAGTTTTGACCCTTTCCCGCCAAAGTCCACACGTGGCCAGCCAAATTCACATACCCAGACCACCCCGCTTCCTCAGACTCTGACTAGCTCCCAGATATAATTCAAACTAGCTTTGAGCTGGGGTATACGCAGTAACGTTGTACCAAGAAGTGATGGAGTATGAAACGGCAAAATTCAGCCAAAGCTCACAACACTCAGCCCATCTCACGAGGAATTGTGCATCTTCTCCTGATAGCAAGTAGAGTAGCTCCAAGGAATGTGGGAGGCTTTTCCGTGAGATGTGCACTGGAGCATGCTTGTTCACGTTGTTCAGCCACGGTTTGACCAGCCCAAACCACTTGACAAACAAGAACTTACTACATCACGGGATAAAAAGGCACTAACTATTGAGCTCACATGCCTAGCGAAAGGTTTGGGGTCTGTCAGAAATAAAAAAGGTGGTTATGAGATGGATAGGTTACAAAAGAGCTAGAATGAAGGGGCACATTGTTCAGTCGATATTCATTGAAAACTGCGACTTAGTCAGGCCCACCTCTCCCTTTATTTTGTCCCCAAAACGAACTTTGCTATTTCCCTTAATTGTTCAGGGCGTTAACGGATAATACCAAAACACTTTTAGCACACAAAAATTGGGGTCTGGGGTCCAGGGTTTCAGTCAGGGGCTGGATTTGTGCCATTTCCCTGCCAGAAAGGTGGCTGTACTCATGCATTGGTATAGAAATGTAGTTAGTCCAAGTTTCACCATTTTTTGTTCCCAGATAGGTTTTTGGTCAAACCATACCCATTACAGCGGAAAAAGGGGGGTGAAAATTTGCTCCTAAAGGACTTGGCGCGTGGGCCTGTTTGCTGGGCAAAAATGATGCATTCATGATAATCCTGGAAGCGTCCCGTTAAGCCACCAATTGAGTGTCATGAGCTTAGGGTTCCATAATGCACCTACTTGTGCCCTGCCACTTTTATGACTTGGACTGCTGGGGGTTGGCTGTGGTAGGCAGCGACAGCTGGGGCTTGAAAAAGTACCTTCGTGCAAATACACTCGATGTGTTGACAAGCACATAGCCTAAAATGGCTGTGAGCGCATATCTGACTACAAGCCTTTCACGTTAAAAAGCTTTTAATATATACACTGTGTTTTATTATATGTATACTATGCATCACAAACATCGGCTCCTCAATCTTTGCATCCTGCTTAAAATTTTCCTGCCAAAAGTGGGGTCCGCAACAGACCTCCACCCCAGGAATCCGAACCGGTGGACTTCACGGAAGACACAAGGCGCACATGCTTTTACATACAACACACTTTTACACTTGCATACAAACCTCAAACATACACAAAAACGTATGCGCTCACGCGTGCACGCATGTGCGTGCGCATATATATGCACATACACAATGCGCATATGCATGCACACACTCACCCAGTGCATATGCACACATATAAACTGCGCATATGCTCACACTGACACACAATGCGCATATGCACATACCGAAACACACACACACACACACACACACACACACACACACACACACACACACGCGTACAAACTCTTCAAGCTTTGCTTGCCCTGTATTTTGTCAACTGTAGTAAAAGTGGCCTTTTGCTTCGTCGTTGCTCGTCACAAATATTTGATAGTCATTAGGTTACAAATTGGTGCTTAGACCATTTTAAGGCCCTGTTGTAATCGTTTGTAGTTGTTGTTAAAGAAGATTATTTGGCGGAGCATATGAGGCAGGATGATAAGGCACACCTGATAAGATTCCCCCTCCAGGAACGTGCACTTGTTGCTCCTGCAATTTTGGGCAGCTACCTCCTTGCATTTATATACCTGCATAGTAAGTCAATACCATTCCACTCATTGTGCTACCAGCTCTGCTCGAGACTCTGAGACCAGCCAAAAAGTGGCCATTAAGAAGATTGCCAACGCTTTTGACAACTTGGTGGATGCCAAACGTACCTTGCGCGAGATCAAGCTTGTTCGCCACCTCAACCATGAAAATGTGGTCCAGATTCGTGACCTAATCCCTCCCTTGGTACACAGGTGTGTTACTTGTTGCTGCCTTGTGGGGAAGTTAAGCGTGTTTAGTTCCAGTGACCCAGGAGAGGGAAAATCACTTAATTGTACAAAATTTGCACCCCAAAGTTTCTGTCCTCCAGGACCAATGTCACCTAATGAGCAAATTTGCGTTGTCCGTAAATTTGAACTATTCCCAAGGGAAGGTTCAGGAAATAAGGCCCAGGTATACGTGTTGGGGAGGGGGGTAAAGGAAAATGCAAGGCTGGGCAGTGCGTTTGACTCGCGCAGGGTCAAACTAATGAAAGTTAAAATTTAAACCCCGCAGGGCCTTGTGACTTAGGTCCAAAAATACCAGGTCATTTCCCCTACATCCCGTGCAGTTCACTAATGATTTAGGCACGAGGCTGCAGGTAGTTCAGGCAAATTGATTTTTTCATCAGGAAGGCATTTGCTAGACGCGCGCCGGGTTCAAGCCCAGTCCCCGTTTTCTTGAACATCTTTGCAAGTGAAGAAGCATAACCTTGTCAGCTACATTCCGACTGTCTGTCAGGTTTGAGGGTTCACTGATGATATCCCCAGCTTCACAAAGAACCCACCTGCAGCTGATCCCCCTTACAAGCCGTTTATGCTGCTGCTGCTGCTGCTGCTGTTGCTGCTGCTTAAAATGTTGGTGTATCGCATCGTCATCAAATGCACGGGCCCCAGGCGCAAAATAATCACTCTAACATGCTGCATTTTGTTGATACTAGGTTGGCTTAATTAACGTCTGAGGTCGCTGACACTCATGAGCAACAAAAGGCAACCTTGTGAAACCAGATGGCTCTCAATTTGGTTCAAAGTGGAATGAGATATACGCTGGAACGTTCAGGCAGCAAGGAAGGGGATCTAAGCAAATCAGAGGTTAAGTTTTAGGCAGGGTGTGCAGGGAAAGGGCAATTATCTGGAAGGTCACATTTGCAAATTGTGGTGTTCCTCACCAGTCCGTTCCAAATACCCAATTGGAGTTTGAGGCGGCAATCTTCCTCTCAGTCATGTTCAAGCAACTCCTTAACTGCTCTTGACTGCTACATTCTCTACACGTCAACCTTGCAAGGCATTATTTCCAGTCAGGAACTTTTAACAGTATCGACACAGTGGGCCTCTGCATCGTGTGGGGTACCTCTCTGGTAGAAAAATAATAGTTTCCCCCAGCAAGCCCAAGCCACTGCTCATTCCATGTGGATGATGGACAAAATAGCCAACTTGTTATAGAGCAAATTGTGGATGTACATATTTTGGGGGTGTTTTTGATTGAATTTCACTAGGTCGTCCAAATACATACTCCCCCCCCTTTTCTGGCCAAACAATGCCAACACCTATAAATTAGCAATATTTCCCCGACCGCTTCACCATCTTGGAATCTGGAATAAAAGAGTTGCAATAAGCTTTTGAGTGTGTGTTTGGGCCGCTGTGTGATATCAAAGTGTTCTCAGATTACAACCTCCTCGAACAAACACCAGTTTCCACCCTGACAATGTGCGTGGCCCCCTAAGTTGAAAACAACGGTGTCTGAGGATTTTGATAGACCCTAAGAGGTCTGGGTGATGAAATCTTGCTAAAGCCTTCACATGGCAAGTACAGCTGCTGTAAAAGGCCCAAAGGCTGGGGTGAGAGGACTTGACCAGCCCAGATTAGTGAGCAGGTCCCAACCTTGCGCACATGGGTATGCTAATTAAGCATGCGTCAGGGCTCGAGCAAGTTCCGACAGAACCAGACAGAAAACGTGAATTGAGTTCTATGACATGCAGGTATATTAATTATTGCCATTTTTTGCTTATCAATTCCGTGATTAAATATGCACTGCAGAGTACTCTGCAGCCTGCTGCAGAAGTACTCACGTTCTAGGAGGCGAGTGCAACCGAATGTCAGTTGGAACTGTCTTGCCACAGCTTGCGCTGTAAAAACCATCTTTTTACACCTGGTCTTTAGTCAGAGCCTAGGTTAGTTTTCTCCTCTTTTTGACTCGCTGCCAATGCTCTTGCTGTTTTTGTTGGCAGGTATGGGTGTCAACGGCCCAGATGCTAACCTTCTTGTTTCTCTTCTAGGAGGGCTCTTTTAGCCAGTTCAGTGTCTTTCTTGGATGTTCCTTGTGTATATTCCCCTCCTACATTCGGTGGAACCGAGCTGGAATAGAACTCGTAAAATATGGTTATGTATTACGCGAATTTGGAATGCCCATTTTACTCAAATCGGGCCTGATTTGCCCCCAATAAACCGAAATGTTTCCTATCAAAGTTTTGTAATCCACCTGTCAATTTCATTGTGGCACAAGAAGCTCGCAAGATGTTTATTTTAGGCAAATAATTGCCATAGAGAACAAGTCGCTTGGAATCTTAGTTAAAAGCGGACAGGTAATTAAAAATGCATATTATATCAAAAATGTTGGACAAATAATGGTATGGCACAGGGAAGTACAACTCGTCCGGGGCCCAGAATAAATAACAAAATTTTGGGCTGCCCCAGAGGGGTAGCCCAAAGCTGGTCCGGGTACCCTGGAAATTTGCAGGGACGACGGCCCCTGCGATTCCGGGGTACCCGGTAAAATTATAAATGTAGTTCCGAGTGATTTGCAGTGAATTTTGGAGATGACAGTGAGAATGACAGTGAGAATGGGAAGAAGAGGGAAAGGTCAGCCAGCAGGAAGGAGAGAGTGAGCCATCCCAGTAAGAGGCTCCCCCTCCCTTCGAAGCAAGTGCTGGGTTTGAGAGATTGCATCTTGCATGGCAGCATGCAGGCACCAAACTGTGAAAATCTGTCCAGATGGAAGTCCCCCGCTCCTCCTCCCTCTGCTCCCCCCCCCTTTCCCTGCCCCAGGCCCTGATGAGGCCTCAACTAGCAGCCATGCACAAACCTCGAGCAATGTCAAGCACACGCGAGCACACAAACATACGCACAAGGCGCACACATACACACATGCATACACACACAAACACGCACGCACGCACACACACACAAGCACGCACACAGGCACACACAACCATGCACACATGCACATACACACAAGCACACACACATACGCACATACACACACATATACACACACATGCACACACATACACACAAGAATACACACACACAAACAGCACAAAGCGTACACACAACTCACACACAACACACAAATGAACGCACACTCACACACTAACATATCACACAAACATAAACACACACAAAACGCACACACACACACATACGCACTCACACGAATACACACACTCGCACACACACGCAAACATACACGCACACGCACACACACACACATGCACGCACACACGTACGCACACACGCACACACATACACACACACGAGCACGCGCACAACCACGCACACACGCACATACAGACACAAGCACACACACACGCACATACACACACGCGGAGACGCACACACACACACACACGCTCACACACGCACATGCACGCACACACATATGCACACACACAAGCATTAACATGGTGCTTGGGAAATTCTATAATCCCCTAAATAATTTTGAAAGCAGTTCCGGGGAACCCTGGAAATTTTTACAAACTGTTCCGGGCTCCCCTGAATGATTTGGGCACCCAGTATACTTACCTGGTATGGCACATAATATAATTACACAGTTCAACACATTCCTAGTCACACTGCTGCATACATTGTATTCTGCAGCACACGCGTACACAAGCAAGTGTAAAAGCAAATACAAGGCCCATGCAATGTGCGCCAACATCTGTGTGCACTTTCACACACACGCACACACAAATACACACACACAATCACATGTTACAAATTTGTGCACAGGTGCACACGTATTACCTTCTGACGCAAACCAAAATATGCATTACCATAAGAGACTCGAGGAAGTCTCATCCGCACGTTTGTTCTCATGAGTGCTACATCATCTCATGAGTGCTACATCAGCTTCATCCTAACTCTGGCTTACCATACACATTTGAACGGTGTATGCTATGAGTACAATGTGATGTAACGTCCTGTTCCTCTTTTGGGTGATGCAACTGCAGCATTTTTAAAGACGTGTACGTGGTGTATGAGCTCATGGACACTGACCTGCATCAGATTATACGATCGCCCCAACCGCTTTCCGACGACCACTGCCAGTACTTTTTATACCAGGTGTGTAGAGGCACATGTGATGTCTTTTTATGGCATTGATTTGATTAAATGGTTTTAGAAATATTGTAAAGGAACAAGTGAGTGAGGTGCATTGAGGACAAAAAGCCACCCCTCTACTTTTTCAGGTGTTGCGAGGGCTCAAGTACATCCACTCAGCTGCTATACTGCATCGTGACCTTAAGCCCTCCAACCTCTTGGTCAATGCCAATTGCGACCTCAAGATTTGTGACTTCGGTAAATGCAATTCGGTGTCTATTGGCTAACAAATGGTAATGTGAAGGAAGTGAAGGGGGTATGCATCCTGCATTCATCCCCCCAAACGTTTTTATACCGTACCTTTTTGATAACACCCCGCATAATTATGTTATTGGCCCCGCGGGATGACTGCGGTAAGCTTTAATATTTATCTTTTTTGGCCCTGCGGGGTTGTGCGGGATCGGTGGAAATAAAGTTTTTTTGATCGCTGCAAGTCATGAGCGACGAGAGGTCCCCCGCCCCATCCCCCGCCCCAGTGGCACCAGCAGCAGCAGCAGCACCGGTTGCTCCGAAGGCTCCGAAAGGGATTTTCCAGTAGGAAGCACGCAGTTTCTTCAAAAGGCAGCGACAGCCGAGCAGAAAGTAGTGCCTAAGCAGCAAAAGGAGCAGCAGCTTGCAACCAACCGAGCCAAGCTACAGCAAGCAAAAGTGGAACAGGATGAGCGGCGGGCGGAGGAGGCAGCAATGAAGAGGCCTCCTGGCAGGCCAAAGAAAGATTCCAGTCTCACAGGTCATTTAGGATGTGGGGACACAGAAAGGGCACAGGGGCACAGCTTAGCAGGGGCATTGGCGCAGGGGCATTGGCTGAAGAGGACCAAGCTGCAACGCTTGCACATGCAGAGCAGCCCAGCAGCACCATCAGCACGCGCAAGCAGCAGCCGCAGCAGCAGCAGCAGCAAGGAGAGCGAGGAGGACAGCAGCAGTAGCAGTGACAGTGGCTAGAGGAAAAGGAAGCAGATTTGGGGGGGGGGCGTCGAGTAATAGAACAGAGAACAAAATCACATGCAAACAGCATGTTGGCTTTCCTTTGCTCTTTTGTGGTGTTCTTATTCAATTATACTGTTTGTAAAGCTTATTGGTGCTGAACAGGGATAAAAGCCCTGCGGGGTTGAGCGGACAAGTGGGGGGAAGCATCGCAAGCGATGCTGAAAAGTTGGCGAAGCCTTTTGCGCTGTGAACTGGCAACTTGTGTGCTTTGTGCGCGCTTATACATGGGTGTGTGTATGTGTGTGTGTGTGTGTGTGTGTGTGTGTGTGTGTGTGTGTGTGTGTGTGCGTGTGTGCGTGCGTGTGTGCGTGCGTGCGTGCGTGCGTGCGTATGTGCCTGCGTGCATGCGTGCGTGCGTGTGTGTGTGTGTGTGTGTGTGTGTGTGTGTGTGCGCGCGCGTGTGCGCGTGTGCGCGTGCATGCAGGCCTTCAACCTGCTCACATCTGTCAGTCAAACATGGAGACTCGCATCCTCAGAACACGCTCCCATCGTCATCGCGTCATTAAACATAAATTTTTAGTCCCTTGCAACTTGAATTGTGGAAATCGGTGCACTCAGTCGTGTGCTTGCATGGAGCAGAGAAATTTTCGTCCCGCCTCTCCTTGGCCCCGGACCCAGCCGGCACACTCAGAAACATCTCCTGATTACGCCTGTGCGGTCAGATGATGTTCGGGG
>Ga0307951_1002478_pt1 | contig 11571 bp, 15 predicted proteins | sample OrgLakmetagen374_FD_201842 | JGI IMG/M metagenome (GOLD analysis project Ga0307951, IMG submission 201842) | Saline water microbial communities from Organic Lake, Antarctica - #374 | ecosystem: Environmental > Aquatic > Non-marine Saline and Alkaline > Saline | place: Antarctica: Organic Lake... | reverse complement strand
TGATCAAACACCAGAAATCGTGGATACATGTCATGTTAAAATTTGGTTTATAAAAGCTGACTTGCAAATAAATTTTGATTCATGGAGCTCACACCAGAGGTTTGTACGTGTCGCAAGCCAGGCGTTGCAGTCGGAAAATCCTTCTGCTATGATCTAACACCAGAATTCGTGGATACATGTCATGTCAAAATTGGGTTCATAAAAGCTGACTTGCGAATAAATTTTGATTCATGGAGCTCACACCAGAGGTTTGTACGTGTCGCAAGCCAGGCGTTGCAGTCGGAAAATCCTTCTGCTATGATCTAACACCAGAATTTGTGGATACATGTCATGTCAAAATTGGGTTTATAAAAGCTGACTTGCGAATAAATTTTGATTCATGGAGCTCACACCAGAGGTTTGTACGTGTCGCAAGCCAGGCGTTGCAGTCGGAAAATCCTTCTGCTATGATCTATCACCAGAATTCGTGGATACATGTCATGTCAAAATTGGGTTTATAAAAGCTGACTTGCGAATAAATTTGCATCATGAAGTCTCATATTTGAATGTCTTCGGGGATTGTCTTACACCACAGATTTGTGCGTATGTGTCATTCTCCTTAAGCATATAAGCCCATCACAGCTTCTGCTGCATGCATGGCAAGTGTTGTGTGCTGTTTTCTCTGGAGTGTGTGTGTTTTCTCTGGAGTGTGCGTATGTTCTCCGGAGTGTGATTATTTTCTCTGGAGCGTGCGTGTTTTATCTGGAGCGTGCGTGTTTTCTCTGGAGCGTGCGTATGTTCTCCGGAGCGTGCGTATTTTCTCTGGAGCGTGCGTATGTTCTCTGGAGCGTGCGTGTTTTCTCTGAAGTGTGCGTATGTTCTCCGGAGAGTGCGTATTTTCTCTGGAGTGTGCTGTATTCTCTGGAGCGTGCGTGTTTTCTCCGGAGCGTGCGTATTTTCTCTGGAGCGTGCGTCTTTTCTTTGGAGCGTGCGTGTCTTTTTTCTGGAGCGTGCGTGTCATTGCAGCACACGAGGCAGAATGTTCCTGGTGGCGTGCTTGCGTTGCGCTGATGTGCATGCATAAAATCATGGTTGCATGCACCCAGCCTTTTGTTGCCTCTGCACTGTTACACTCTGCATTGTTACACTCTGCATTGTTACACACTCTGCACTGTTACACTCTGCACTGTTACACTCTGCATTGTTGTTACACTCTGCACTGTTACACTCTGCATTGTTACACTCTGCATTGTTACATACTCTGCATTGTCACACACTCTGCATTATTACACTGCATTGTTACACACTCTGCATTGTCACACACTGCATTTTTACACACTCTGCATTGTTCCACACTCTGCACTGTTACACACTCTGCACTGTTATACTCTGCATTGTTACACACTCTGCACTGTTATACTCTGCATTGTTACACTCTGCATTGTTACCCCTCTGCATTGTTACACTCTGCATTGTTACACTCTGCATTTTTACACATTCTGCATTGTTACACACTCTGCACTGTTACACACTCTGCATTTTTACACACTGCATTGTTACACACTCTGCACTGTTACACACTGCACTGTTATACTCTGCATTGTTACACTCTGCATTGTTACACACTCTGCATTGTTACACACTCTGCATTGTTATACTCTGCATTGTTACACACTCTGTACTGTTATACTCTGTGTGATTCTACCTCGTGCCTGTTCGGTTTCGAGAGTAATCTGGGGAGATGAACATGTTCAGCATGCATTTATTGAAGGCCCTCAACTAGTGCTGCCCCCAACTAGTAGGTATGCACCTGCTGGGTTACAAAGGATTAAGTAGAATGAGAGCTTTTTTTAAAGGTGGGGGTGGTTTCACACTGCCTGTGCGTAGTTTTTCCATTTATATTTTTCTCTGAAAGCTGAAAAATCGCGTGCATCAAGTGAAAGCCCCCAACTAGTGCTGACAGGATAAGCCTCGTACCTGTTAGGTGGTTTAAAAGTAGTCTGAAGAGCTGAACAGGATCAGCGTGCATGAAGTGGGAAGAGCATCAAACAGTGCTCTCACAGTATAGCTATACATGCCTCACAGTATAGCTACATGCCTCACAGTATAGCCACGTGCCTCACAGTATAGCTACGTACCTCACAGTATAGCTACGTGCCTCACAGTATAGCTACGTGCCTCACAGTATAGCTACGTGCCTCACAGTATAGCTTCGTGCCTCACAGTATAGCTACGCGCCTCACAGTATAGCTGCGTGCCTCACAGTATAGCTGCGTGCCTCACAGTATTGCTACGTGCCTGCTGGGTTCAAAGAGTAATTAAAAAGCTGAAAGGTGTTCAACAATCATTAGTGAAGGCCCCCAACTAGTGCTGACAGTAGGTATGCACGCTGATCCTGTTCAGCTTTGGCATCCGAACATATATTGGCATGCCACAGATACTTAGATTGGCATTCAAGGGGGCATCTGAACATATATTGGCATACCACAGATACTTACATTGGCATTCAAGGGGGCATCTGAACATATATTGGCATGCCACAGATACTTACATTGGCATTCAAGGGGGCATCTGAACATATATTGGCATGCCACAGATACTTACATTGGCATTCAAGGGGGCATCTGAGTGGACGCTAGTGCTGGCAGTAGGTGCACACTTGCAGAGCTGCTCTCTGGGGGGCATCTGAGCGGAAGCTAGTGCTGGGAGGCATCTGGGGGGCATCTGAGCGGATGTAGCGCTGTGCACACACACACACACACACACACACACACACACACACACACACACACACACGCACACCTTCTGAGCTGCAAACAAGGATATCCGTATCCTGTAGCCTTTTGCAGCTGTGGCATGCCAATCTATCTTTGCACGGCATCCCTTGTGGTTCGTCCATGAGAATGTCAGCCGTTGAGCTTGGTTAAGTTTGCTTTAATTTGGATTCCAAAGGCCTTCAGCCTGGCATGGCTGCTCAACCCATAAGTCCCAACCAAAAAAACTATCAAAGAGATCGACAACACTTATGAACTTGTTGAAAAACAAAACCTAATTTAACACCGTCGTGTATCTTAACAAACAAATGGTTGAACTGGTGCCGTGTAATACCAGGTAATCTTGACACCTACCAATCAGTGCCTTCACCAGGAAGGCTGACCATTTGGGGGCAGGCTTAGGGAGCAGAGGCTTGAAGCTACGAGGCTTGACAATGATGGTGGAAAGATTATAACATAATAAGGTTATGCTGTAGGCTTCTTGCGTGCGTGCGTTGGGTGCTTGTGTGCGTGCGTTGGGTGCTTGTGTGTGTGTGTGTGTGTGTGTGTGTGTGTGTGTGTGCGTGCATTGGGTGCTTGTGTGCGTGCGTTGGGTGCTTGTGTTTGTTTGTGTGTGTGCATTGGGTGCTTATGTGTGTGCGTTGGTGATTGTGTGCGTGCATTGGGTGCTTGTGTTCGTGCATTGATTGCTCGCGTGCTTGCATGAGGCACTTGCGCCTTTGCATGAGCTGCATCCTGGATAGGGGCGTTGTGCATGAACACAGCTTTGGACTCAGGTATAGATTTACATGGGGGACCTTCCGCCAGACTGTTTAGCTGAACGGCCTGTGCCTGGTCCTTTCCAGTCAATGGTTTCAATGATTACAATAGGGGGTGACCTTCAGCCAGGTTGTGTGGCTGATCGGCCGCTGAACGGTCCCAGGTTGTCTGTGTCCACAGGCAGCTCAGGCGAATAGTTACAATGGTTACAATGGCTACAATGGGGGTAGACCTATCAGCCAGGTTGTTTGGCTGATCGGCTGCTGACTGGTCTCGGCCAGCCACAAATAAATCCATAAGCTCAGAAAAGGCCAATCACGCTTTGGACAGATGTTCCCAACAAACCGCACCTGTTACACAAATGTGGTTATGACAACTTTACTTGACTTACAAGTATTGATCTGTGCCGCGCTCAAGGCTAGTTTACAATTCACAAATGCAGAAATGCACTATACACATCTCATTCTGTATGCACTCCTGCATGTGCACGTGTGCAGTGCAGCGTATACATGCACGCACTCACGTGCACACGTTTAGTAACAAATACACGTACACACGTGCACATGCGCACGCACGGACACACATTCACACACAAACACACACACACACACAGATGCGGGAGCTGGTGTCAGACTTCTTTAACTGTCGCTACGCGCGTTGTTTGCGCTCCTTGGACTCAATGATTCCAAATTTGATGCTGGACATGCACTTGGCGGAGCACGTGAAGGAGCTGCATGCGCAGGTAAGGAATGCCGGCATTTTTTTCATTACGCCCAGCAGGAGGCTGTTTTTTTTTTTGGACGACACGTATACTTTTTTACTTTTTTGGGTGGACACCCCTGAGGAACCCACCCTTCCCCCCAAACCCCTTTCCAGAGCCCCCACCCAAACAAAAAGGGTACCAATCCGCTCCTATTTTTAATCAGGCATCCATCTGCATACTCATCAAGACCTGGAACTGAAGTGTTGCAGAGTTATGGGGCAAAAACTGAGATACGGACGCCATGCACAGTGACCTACCAGGCATTCATAACTGGCTTGCACAGTCCCACATTGCTTCTATTTCTTCAGAATTCCTCTGACTATCTCATGCTGGCACAATCCTGTAACTTTGGGGTTCATTGCTGCTTCATTGGCTTGACTCACCCTGCGACCTCTACCCGAGTCCGTGTGCCTCTGACTTTTGGACATGTCCATATCCCCCCCCCCCTTTTACCCAATTTACTCCAAAAGGGTGCCAATCGACTGGGCTTGAGCTGAGGATTCCGATAATATAATTAAATTTTGTAGGAGTGACCCAGTAAATTTTTGGAGGGGGGGTCTAAAAAACTCTGGACCCCCCCCCCTCCGATTGGACCCATATATATACCAATCGATAGCTCTCAACGCCAGAATTCTGATACATAAATTTTAATCGATTTGACACGTGTCGTCCAAAAGTTATGCTTTTTGCAGCCTCCTGCGCCCAGGTTAAGTTTTTCGCTTGAAAAGAACTAATCAACAGAGCACGTGAAGGAGCTGTATGCGCAAGTAATAAATGATAACAGCAACTGTTAGCTCACACTTCCTAAGTGTATGTGAAGGAGCTGCACACTCAGGTGATTGTTGCTGTCGGCAAGTTTTATGTTATGCCTGGTGAAAATAGAAAGTTTATTAGAGTGAGCGTGCAAGAGATGCACTTGACGAAGCACCTGGAGCTGCATGCTCAGGCTACAAATGATGTCGGCAAGTGCTTTTTGGTGCTCAGTAACAACCAAGTCATAATGTAGAAATGTGTGGGAATGAAGTGCACACTTGGGTGTTCGAAGCCAGTGTCCAGTGTGAAATGCATACTGCATGCGTGCACATGAAAATACGTGCATGGAGCATTCACGCGCAAATAGATGTGTGATTATACACACATATACACATACGTGCAAATAGTTGCAGACACACGCGCAAATAGGTGTGTGTGAAATGGGACATGTTATGACATCAAACACTCATAGAGTTCAGGTTCTTGTAGCGCATATGACAAGGGTGCACACATTAGTGGGTCACACACGTGTGTGTATGTGTGTGTGTGTGTGTTTGTGTGCGTGTGTGTGGTGTGTGTGTATGTGTGTGCGTGTGTGTATGTGTGTGTGACGTGCACACAAAGGCACTGGAAACTTCTACACACACAAGTGAACAGAGTAGTGATTGAGCAACATCTAAGATTTAGTATTGTCGCTTGAGGCTGTGTGAGTAGGAGGACTCTTTGCCTGTATTTTTAGTTTGCCGTTTGCTGCGTGTCCCTTCTGTGCACTGCTTGCTCCCAGAGCTGCCAACAGTTTAGCAAATTTGACGGCATTCAAACCTCAGGGAAATTTGCCTTGGTATTATTTGGACTCGTTGTTCATTCACACTATTCGCAGCATTCTCACGCGCAAACATTTCTTGTTCCTGTTTATTATTTACACTTGTAGTTTTGGCAATTTCATGTGCAAACAGTTCTCACCCCTTGTGGGATATCCTTACAGATTCGGCAACGTGCCCTCGTCCAATACACACTGCCCTTCGTAAGTGTCAACCTCACTGACATGGCCACCGCCTTTGGCTTGACTTCAGAGTGAGTGTTGCTGTGTGTGCGTGAGTGCGTGAGTGCGTGAGTGAGTGAGTGAGTAAGTGAGTGAGTGAGTGAGTGAGTGACCGAGGTCGCGTTGATTACTTGAACATAACTACACACTGCCCTCTGTGAGCATCTACCTCACTGGTACAGCCACCGCCACGTGGGTTGATCTATTTGTAAGTTGTGTTGTAAGGAACTGTTGATCTATTTGTTAGCTGTGCTTTAAGGAACTGTTGATATTTTCGTAAGAAACTGTTGGTCTATTTGTAAGGAACTGTTGATCTGTCTGTAAGTTGTGCTGTAAGGAACTGTTGAACTGCTTGTAAATTGTGTCGTAAGGAGCAGCTTCGGCATGATGAAAGAAGACTTGCAGGAGGAGCATAATGAAAGGTGGAAGGCTGTAGGAGAATGATGAAACAAGTATGGCAGTAGGAAATCAGAGCACCCTCTATTTTAAGTTGTTCCTTTTCACTGCGGTACATATATACTTCATCGATATATTTCAGTATTCACACGGCACCTGACCCAGCAGAATGGAGCAAGATCCATCTTGATCTCTTATCTTGCTATCAGATTGCCTTGTCGCTGTGTGTTTTTCTTTTGCCTTTTCAATTACGAAAGGCAGCCTCGTAGATGCCTTTGACGTGTTGCAATGTCTGGATGGCTTGCTTGTTCCATGGTATTTCAACTAGGCTCTTAACAAGACTGCCTTCACTTCCCTGCCATCGGAAGCTGAGCAAAAATTTGGTGATGGTGTGACAACGACCCGTTTCAACGTCCAATCGACTTGTTTGTTACAGAAAGCTGTGTTTTGCGTCACGGAGTTGGGTTGTTTCGTGTCACAGAATTGAGTTGCTTGTCACAGAATGTGCTGGGAATGTTGTTTCGTGTCACAGAATTGAGTTGCTTGTCACAGAATGTGCTGAGAATGTTGTTTCGTGTCACAGAATTGAGTTGCTTGTCACAGAATGTGCTGAAAATGTTGTTTCGTGTCACAGAATTGAGTTGCTTGTCACCAAATGTGCTGGGAATGTTGTTTCGTGTCACAGAATTGAGTTGCTTGTCACAGAATGTGCTGAGAATGATGTTTCGTGTCACATAATTGAGTTGCTTGTCACAGAATGTGCTGAGAATGTTGTTTCGTTTCGTGCCTGACTGAAGGGCTGCCACTGCTTTCAACTTTTGCCTGCCACTGCTTTCAACCTTTTAGGAAGCTGAGTATAGGGCTGGCACGTTGCACCAGCTTCCTTGCTCTATTGCCAACTGAAGAACAACTGCCTATCTGCCTTTCTTTTACCCAGGGAGCTGAACAAAGAGCTGGCCCGCCTTATCACAGACGGCACTGTCAAGGCGCGCATTGACAGCCATGCAGGTGAGTCTGATGAATGCAGAATGAGAGCTTTTAGAAGTTTGGCCCGCCCCATCACAGACGGCACCGTCAAGGCACGTATTGACACCCATGCAGGTGAGTCAGATAGATGCAGACGCAGGGCTTATAAAATAAAGAGCTGGCACACCCCATCACGGACGGCACCGTCAAGGCGTGCATTTGACAGCCACACACGGTGTGTCAGATGAATGCTCACTGAGAGCTTTTAGTGTATTGCCAAGGACCAGCTTACGCGCACTGGCAGTCGGTTGGGTGCGTTGTTTATAAAATGAGTTGGCTGCAAAGAGAGGGAATTGAGAAGAAATAGGAGAGTCATGTCGCCTCGGCCACGCTTACCCTGTAAGAGCTTTTCCTTACGCACCCTATTTGTATGACAATGAATAAAGCAGTGGGATGATGAGTTTACAGTGTGTGTATTAAATGAGGCTTGGCTAGTGGCACTGCCGAGGAAATATGCATTGAAGACCTTAAGAGGTATTGAGCAGTGTGCGCATTTAACAGGGCCGGGCTAGTGGCATTGCCAAGGGGCTCTGCGTTGAGGACTCTTGAGGCATTGAACAGTGTGCGCATTGAACAGAGCAGGACTAGTGGCACTACCGAGAAGATTTGCATCGAGGACCCTAAGAGGTATTAAGGAGTGTGCGCAATTAACGGGGCTGGGCTAGTGGCACTGCTGAGGGGCTCTGCGCTGAGGACTCTTGAGGCATTGAACAGTGTGCGCATTGAACAGAGCAGGACTAGTGGCACTACCGAGAAGATTTGCATTGAGGACCCTAAGAGGTATTGAGCAGTGTGCGCAAATTTGGGGCTGGGCTAGTGGCACTGCCACGGGGCTCTGCGCTGAGGACTCTTGAGGCATTGAGCAGTGTGCGCATTGAACAGAGCAGGACTAGTGGCACTACCGAGAAGATCTGCATTGAGGACCCTAAGAGGTATTGAGCAGTGTGCGCAAATTTGGGGCTGGGCTAGTGGCACTCCCACGGGGCTCTGCGTTGAGGACTCTTGAGGCATTGAACAGTGTGCGCATTGAACAGAGCAGGACTAGTGGCACTACCGAGAAGATCTGCATTGAGGACCCTTTGAGGTATTGAGCAGTGTGCGCAAATTTGGGGCTGGGCTAGTGGCACTGCCAAGGGGCTCTGCGCTGAGGACTCTTGAGGCATTGAACAGTGTGCGCATTGAACAGAGCAGGACTAGTGGACTACCAAGAATATCTGCATTGAAGACCCTCAGAGGTATTGAGCAGTGTGCGCAAATTTGGGGCTGGGCTAGTGGCACTGCCAAGGGGCTCTGCGCTGAGGACTCTTGAGGCATTGAATAGTGTGCGCATTGAACAGAGCAGGACTAGTGGCACTACCGAGGGGCTATGCGTTGAGGATCCTTGAGGCATACAAGTTAGATTGAAGAGCATTGAGGACAGATTGAGGAGCATTAAGGGCAGACTGAGGACTCCATAATCAAATGTGAACAGTTAGGTTGCGGATGACAAGGTAGCTCGGCCACACAAGGATAGGAAATCGAATGTGAAAAGTTAGGTTGCGGATGACAAGGTAGCTCGGACACACAAGGATAGGATTTCGAATGTGAAAAGTTAGGTTGCAGATGACAAGGTAGCTCGGCCACACAAGGATAGGATCAGCCAGAACCATATTTAAACGGTGTATATACAGTGTTTTTGGCAGGAATGTCACCAAACACACGGTCAAAGATAGTGTATGTATACAGCTCTGGCCAACCCTGCACAAGATTTGCGACCTCATGCAAGGCAGCCTTAGAAACCTCATGCAAGGCAGCATTTTATGCCTTATACAAGACGGCATTTGATACCTCATGCAAGGCAGGGTAAACATTTCATACAAGGCAGCCATAAACACCTAATGCAAGGCAGCCTTTTATACCTCCGTTGACGAGTCCTACATCAGTGGTGTTTGTATCTGAAACTGCAGCGTGTTGTTCTCCCTTTCTTTCCAGTGGAAAACTGCGTACCTTGGACCGTACAACTATGCGTGCAATTGCAATGCAAGGACTTGGCTGTCCGTAGGTATTAGGGAAGATACTTTGTTGGCCATCAGGGGGCTTCACTTAACAGTGACCAGTTTATGGGCTGTATAGCCCTTCACTACATACACTAAGCAGCACTATTTTGTTGAGCATCCTCCTTTTTCAGCTCACACAATGGCATTATGTGTGAGCATCGTCTTGCGTTGACTACTTTGTGTTTACAGAGGCATTTGTGAGCACGGCACGACGACTGCTTTGTGTTTACACAGGCAGTTTGTATGCACGGCACTACAACTGCTTTGTTTAAATGCAGGCAGTCAGTGCGAGCTTTGTCCTACCTTAGGTGCTTTGTGCTCACACAGGCATTTTGTGTGCACGCCACTACGACTGCTTTGTTTGAATGCAGGCAGTCAGTGCGAGCTTTGTCTTACATTAATTGCTTTGTGTTTACACAGGCATTTTTTATGCACGGCACTACAACTGCTTTGTTAAAGTGCAGGCAGTCAGTGCGAGCTTTGTCTTACATTAATTGCTTTGTGTTTACACTGGCATTTTTTATGCACGGCACTACAACTGCTTAGTTTAAATGCAGGCTGTCAGTGCGAGCTTTGTTTTACATTAATTGCTTTGTGTTTACACAGGTATTTTTTATGCACGGCACTACAACTGCTTTGTTTAAATGCAGGCAGTCAGTGCGAGCTTTGTCTTACATTGATTGCTTTGTGTTTACACAGGCATTTTTTATGCACGGCACTATAACTGCTTTGTTTAAATGCAGGCAGTCAGTGCGAGCTTTGTCTTACATTAATTGCTTTATGCTTACACAGGCATTTTGTATGCACGGCACGACAACAAGCGGTCTTCCACTTTCCAGCATGTTATGTCTTGCGGGGAGGCCTACCTGAAGGAGACTAAGGTGTGTCGCCTCACGATCACACAGAACTGTTTCTCAGAATATGGTCGATGGCTGTGGGCAAAGGTGATGCTGATGGAGGCCCACCAAAGTATTTCTGGCATTTATTGCGTGTTTTTTGCATTTATCAACAAACAAATCATTTCCTGCAGACCTCCCTACAAGCCCTGCGTATTTGACTATGCACTATATACTACAGTAGATTACTATAGTAGAATATGCTATAGTGAAATATACTATAGTAGATTATATACTCACGGCCCTGCATATTTGGCTGTGCATCACATGACATGAATGATACATTCACGTTACGTCTTTGACACTCTGGCCTCCTGACCCAGTCTTGAAAGACGTGTAGGCGCTGCTGCTGTGATAGTATGCCAGCATATGCTTGCTTTGCACCCAAGTTTGTGACTGCTCCATTCATGCACAGGCAGGCGCTGCTGCTGTGATAATATGCCAGCATGTGCTTGCTTTGCAACCCAAGTTTGTGACTGCTCCATGCATGCACAGGCGCTGCTGCTGCAAGCTAATACTGTATACAATGGTGTGCCCCATGGGAAGAGATAAACAATATGCCCCTTTTTCACATATGCATGCACAGACGCTGCTGCTGCAAGCTACATGCTGCAGCATGGTTTAACGCGAACGTGGCTTCTGCACATACACACCTCTCAGCCTGCTCCTTCTATGCACAGGCGCTGCTACTGCGGGCCAACATGCTGCAGCATGACTTTATGCAGAAAGGACAAGGGGGTGAAGACGTGATGCTACCAGGTTTCAGGTGTGCAAAGGACTCAGGCTACTTGAATTTGAATATGCGTCAAGAGCTGTACACAGAAAAATAAACCGTGACTGCTCAACTCACTGTCATGAGGGAATCATCATCGTGGTGGAGATCTGTACCTTTTTTCTCTGTCCTTCTCTGCTTGAACGCTTCATCATCATCCTGGTGGCAATCCGCATTTATACCTCTGTCCTTCTCTGCTTGAACGCTTCATCATTATCCTGGTGGCAATCCACACTTATACCTCTGTCCTTTTCTGCTCGAACGCTTCATCATCATCCTGGTGGCAATCCGCATTTATACCTCTGTCCTTTTCTGCTCGAACGCTTCATCATCATCCTGGTGGCAATCCGCATTTATACCTCTGTCCTTATCTGC
>Ga0307951_1002476_pt1 | contig 11573 bp, 17 predicted proteins | sample OrgLakmetagen374_FD_201842 | JGI IMG/M metagenome (GOLD analysis project Ga0307951, IMG submission 201842) | Saline water microbial communities from Organic Lake, Antarctica - #374 | ecosystem: Environmental > Aquatic > Non-marine Saline and Alkaline > Saline | place: Antarctica: Organic Lake... | reverse complement strand
ACTACAGGAGGTGTGTGAGGGTGTACTACAGGAAGTGTGTGAGGGTGCACCAAAGGAAGTGTGCGAGGGTGTACTACAGGAAGTGTGTGAGGGTGCACCAAATGAAGTGTGTGAGGGTGCACCACAGGTAGTGTGTGAGGATGGCTGTTACTTTCAAGGTATGTATCATAGGAGATGCGCTGCTGGCGTCAAGCTCTAAGTGAAGGAGTTCATAGGAATGCACGAGCTGCTGCTGTTGAGATGTGAGTACCGTCACACGGGAGACGTGGGAGCGTTGCTGATATAAAACATGGATACAAAACACCTCAGAATGCATAAGTTGATGCTGTTAAGGTGTGAGCAACCTCACACAGGAGAAGTGTGAGCGCTGCTAATGTTGAGATGTGAAATGCGTAGGGTTGGCCAGAACCAAACATATATACGTATGTACGATGTACACATGCATTACAATGTATATACGGTATTTCAAGCAGAGGAATCAACATACATACGGTCATATATATACAGTGTGTATATGCGTTTCTGGCCAATCCTGGAAATGTGTGTGTTACTGCTGTTGCGGCGTAAGGACCCTCATGCAAGAACTTCAGTGCTGCAGCTGCACTGTGAATGCGACCCTCATACAAGAACTTCAGTGCTGCAGCTGCACTGTGAGAACGTAAGCAATGAGGTCGTCAATGCTTGTGTCTGCAGATGATACGTCCTGCAATATGATTGTGTGCAGATGTCCCGGCCTGCAGTTTGACTGGGAAGATGGCGACCTGGAACTCAACTTATAAAAAAACTGCCCTCCAAGCTCTAAGTTCAAAAGCAGCAAAGCAACACGATGCACACACACAAAACAAATAGGTACACCATAACATCATATGAAGTACAACAGCAGGATCATGCGGTCTGTGTCTCAGAACTTTCAGACGTGCCCCCCCAACTTAGATTGTGCTTCCTAAATGGTGATAGCCTAGATCTGCACCTTGACTCTTACAATCCTTACCCCTGCACCCGCACCCCCACCCACACTCACACATCTGCACCCACATCCCCACCCACACTCACACATCTGCACCCCCACCCACACTCACACTCACACCCACACTCACACACCTACACCCACACCCACTCCTACCCCCACACTCACACCCACACCCACGCACCTGGTCCAGCAGGCGGTGCCCCCTGAAGGCAATGGCCTCACAGTTTTGTTTGGCCTCCACCATCTCATCGTAGATCTTGCGCATATGGCGCTGCACAGGCTTGGGCATGCGGTTGATGGCTTCCATTGTCTTGCGCTCATCCTGCGTGTATGTATGCGTATATTCATCTAAAACATGCGCAGATAAATACCTTTGACAAGGATGCAAGGCTCTTACTCTTATGTGTTTCAACAACATAAGGAGGCTTGATCAGTTTCTTTTCAAGGATTACACTGATGGCCACAAATGCTGTACTTTTCAAATGGCAGATATAATGGAGCACACGTGTAGACTTTTACTTGCCTAAGCACATAACTGCAGCGTCTCATACTGGATACTACCCAATTAGATAGACATTCTTACCCAACGCGCCCACATGATTTCGTTTGCAAGATCTGGTGAGCAATGCATGTGCGTGGAAACAAACAAGACACCGGTGCCGAATTTGCTTGTGTGCACATTAGTTCACCTGGCGCCAGGCAATCCCAAGGAAAACCTTCCCACAGAGGACGTTCTCATAGTAATTTGCAGAGTTGGTTACACAAGTCTTTGCCGTTGGTGTAGCACCCACTCTGCAGACCTTCCATGCAACTACAACTACAACTACAACCACGACCACGACCACGACCACGACCACGACCACGACCACGACCACGACCACAACCACAACCACAACTCCAACTACAACCACACCCTCACCCCAACCAACCCCCTTCGCATATGGTCACATTACTTGGTTTCATCATAAACTGATTGTGGCAAACCAGTCACACAAGGGGCAAAACATCTCTGCTGGCTGTAATGCCGCAGCCAGCACGATTTAGGGTGGAGGGGCCCACTTACATTGGGGTCCATTTTGGGGTAGAAGTAAAAGTGGTCTTGTGGGGGTTCTGGAGGGGGGGCCTTCTTCTGCTGTGTGCCGCCGCTGTGTCCTGCCCCTCCCTTTTTGTGGCTGGCAGCGGAGCACTGCTTGCTGTTGCCTTGTTTACTGCCACCCACTGCATGCATGCAGTGTGTTTGTGTGTGTGCGTTTGCGTGTTTGGATGGCAGCAGAGCGCCGTTTGCTGTTGCCCTGTTTACTGCCCTCTCCACTGCATGACATGCAGTTTGTATGTATGTGTGTGTTGTGTGTGTTGTGTGTTTGCGTGTTTGGATGGCAGCAGAGCGCTGGTTGCTGTTGCCCTGTTTACCACCCTCCACTGCATGGTATGCAGTGTGTATGTATGTGTGTGTGTTGTGTGTTTGCGTGTTTGGATGGCAGCAAAGCGCTGTTTGCTGTTGCCCTGTTTACTGCCCTCTCCACTGCATGGCATGCAGTTTGTATGTATGTGTGTGTTGTGTGTGTGCGTGTATTTGGATGGCAGCAGAGCGCTGTGTGCTGTTGCCCTGTTTACCGCCCTCCACTGCATGGCATGGAGTGTGTATGTGTGTGTGTGTGTGTGTGTGTGTGCGCGTGTGTGTGTGTGCGTGTGTTTGGATGGCAGCGGAGCACTGCTTGCTGTTGCCTTGTTTACTGCCCTCTACTGCATGACCTGCAGTTTGTATGTATGTGTGTGTGTTGTGTGTGTGCGTGTTTGGATGGCAGCGGAGCACTGTTTGCTGTTGCCCCGTTTACTGCCCTCTCCACTGCATGACATGCAGGCAGGCAGGACAGTGAGGAAGGGCACAGACTGTACTGGTCACACGGAAGGTGTGCGTGAGTGCATGCACCTGCACGTGTGTGTTTATGTACGTGTGTGCGCATGAGTGTGTGTAATGTGCTCACTTGCTCAAGCATTCTCGCCTCTTCAGACTTCTAGGCTCACCTTCGGCATCTGCGTCTGCATCGGCACTGGCATCAGCGTATGCCTCCCTCACACTCTGCGCGTGCTCCTCCTGTTCCTTCAGCAGAGGCGTGAGGTTGAGCTTGGGCACAGACGGCTTGGGCCCACTGCCTCTGTGCACGGCAGTGTGTGTATGTGTGTGTGTGTGTGTCAGATTGCTTGGGCCCACTGCCTCTGTGCACGGCAGTGTGTGTATGTGTGTTTGTGTGTGTCAGATTGCTTGGGCCCACTGCCTCTGTGCACGGCAGTGTGTGTATGTGTGTATGTGTGTGTGTGTCAGATTGCTTGGGCCCACTGCCTCTGTGCACGGCAGCGTGTGCATGTGTGCGTATGTGTGTGTGTCAGACGGCTTGGGCCCACTGCCTCTGTGCATGGCAGTGTGTGTATGTGTGTGTGTGCATGCGTAGGCATAAGGCCTTTTGAACCCCTTCACAGAGGGGTGGAGTCCGTTGACGAGATCTGACCCCTACGCTAACCCCTTCCTCTCTAACATTAACCGACAGTTCTGGTCTCATGACTACCATGGTTAGCTGCTGCACGTCATGGAATACGCCTTCCCTCGACAACACCACTACCGGAAAAAAGCATCCTCCTACCCTGTGTCATTTACCACCAAAAGCTTGGCGCCGGCAGCGCTGCAGCCATTCATACCTGTAAACTACAAACTCCATCTCTCTGCCTAGCATACACCAACGTCTCACCCTGGTGTGGTTGGCTTTTCAGAGCCAGAATTTGGGCCAGGTGACCCCTCCTTCTTCACAGCAGACAGGTCAAGGGAGAAACTGGGCTTGGAGCCAGAGGATTGCCTGCATGAGTGCATGTGTGTGTATGTGCGCGGATTGTGTTACAGGCTCAGCAGCTTTGTTAAGGAGACCAGCCTGGTAGGGGAAGTGCAGACGATCGGTCATCACTACGTGCAGGGTTTACCTTGCAGACCATTGATCGACCCTAAGGGCGTGTGTACGCTATTAAACGACCTCGTATGCATGGACACGCTTCAGATCTTTATCAAAGTTGGTAGCAGATGCAAGCAACTGCCTTATCCCAGGCACGTTCAGTTTGCGCGCAACAACGTCAAACTCGCGCTCCCAACCAGCATCACGTACCTGGTCAAACTTGAAGATTTGCCTGGGTAATGGATGGCAGGCTTCTCAGGGATGGAGGACAGGATACTTGCAGAGCTGCCGTGAGATGCACACGTTGACGCCGCAGTATGGGCAGGGGCGGTGGCTCCCTAAGTGTGTGTGTACCGCGTGTAAGTGTTGGTGTGTGTGTGTGTGTGTTTGTGTGACAGTGTGCTTACGCTGCTGCTGTAGTACTGGCAGGGGCAGTGGCTCCTTGAAGGAGTGTGTCAAATGAATGTATTTGCATGTGAGTGTGTGTGCTCATGCACTCGCTGCTGCCGCAGCGCTGGCAGGAGTAGTGCTCCCAAAATTGCAAGTTAGTTGTATGAAATAACACGACAAGCACGATACCTTCCACAAGTACACCACGCACCTGCTGCGCTGTGCTGTGGCCTGCTTTTGTGGACTCCCCACGGCGAGCTGGGCTGGCAGTGGATCTGTTTTGTGAGTTGGCAGTTTGGAAAACACATGAGTACAGAGACAAGGCAGATCGCAGGCAGGCGTTTGGTTGTGTATCAACATGAAGTACAGCAGATCATGCATATGTGCGGCAGGTCGGACTGGCATTGGTCTGATTTTTTTGGCGGATCACAGGCGCGCGATCGGTACACTGCATTCGTTTACTTGTGGATGGAGGATGAAAAAATGATATAGGAGACAGATATCAAAGTGCGAGCGTGGGAGGGCAGCAAATAAACTCTAAATTCAGGAACAGTCATGGGCCTGTGTTTTTAAGGAAGGGGGTGAGGAATTTGAATGTGTGTGTGTGTGAGAGAGAGAGAGAGAGAGAGAGAGAGAGAGAGAGAGAGAGAGAGAGAGAGAGAGAGAGAAAGAAAGAGAGAGAGAGAGAGAGAAAGGTAAGACTGCTCAATCAGAGCAGTAGAGCAATTTCATAGAATGTGTGCGTGTATATATGTAAGCACGCGTCTTGCAGTTTGTGTCAAAAGCACAAAGCAAGCGATTGCCATAGCTTTCAAAGAAAGGGACAACAAAGGCACACACATTAACACATGCACACACATACACTGCATACCTGCGTGCTGGACTTTCGGTGGACGGCTGTCGTGCCATGCTGCTGCTGCCCTGCCTCCCTCCGCCTGCAATGCTGGTGCTGGTGCGCATGGCAGTGCCACCCTGTGTGTGCATGTGCGTGTGTGTGCCTCGTGTGTGTTCAGAGGAACCACCTGTGTGTGACACTCAGCAGAGCAAAAGATAAAGAGATGCGCATGACCTATCTCTGCATACCTCCAGAAAGGAGAGGTACGTACTTGATGCTGTGCAAGACAGGTCAAAGAGCACAATGCTGTGCATAGGAAAAAGGTCGGAAGTCCACGCATAAGTGCGTACCTACCACAAACATGCTTCTGTGGGGTCTTGTGTACAGGTTATGAGTCATATGCGTATATGAAGATGGAATGAACGCCAAGCGTCTGAAAACTTCCTAAGCGGACAATGCAAAAACCGTCCTTTGAGCGTCAACTTCCACCCACACCCACACGCCCACACCCACACACCTGGGCAGAGACAGGTCTTCGCGCAGCAGAAGGGCTACGGGCGACACGAGGGGCACTGACGGGGCGCACTCGTGCGACACCCTGCGTTGTGGAAAGGGTGACAATGTTTGAACACTTACATCCATAGCACTGTAATGTAAGTGTTGTGCCAATACACCATTGCTGACATGCGAGCCATTGAGCTCCGACAGGAAGCGTGCCCCAAACATTACGCGGCTTGCAAAAAGGTTTGACCACCGTTGACCTTGACATTCTTTTGAACTGTTATGAACTACATAACGTCGATCGGCTTACCTCTTCTCTTCTGTTACACCCACGTAAGCAACAAGCAGGAATCAAAGAGTTTTTTCCTTTTTGGCCAGAAACCACCTTGATTCCATTGCTCTGCTCTGGTTCTAGTTGCAGAAGAGTTGCCCGTATCCTTCCTGTTTAATAACCCAGAGGAGAACCATTAACTTACCAATGGAGGAGGGGGCGTAACTGAAGCAGAAATCGGGCGCTCTTTGACGTTCGACGCAGAGCGTGCCATGCTCCCACTTGTGTTGAGAGGCCGGCTTCCAAACGTGCCGTGCCCGAAGCTGCCACTCTTGCCAGCCAGGCTATTTACTCCCTTCAACCTGTCCTCTACAGCAGAGCGTCGCAAGGCGGTTGCCCTCGTTTCCCTCGCCCTCGTACGGTCAACCCCGCTACCCTGCCCTTGCCCCTGTTGTCCCTGCTGCTGTGTGTCTGCCCCTTGATCTTGAGGCCCACCCATCCCGCCATCCATTGCTTTACAGCTAGGCACTGGGGGTGAGGTGCTGCTGGCATTCTGTCTGCAGCTGCTGCTCCTGGGAGTTATTCTGCGGTTACTTTCCCTTCCCGACGCTGCTTTCGCCCCCGCCGTTCTGCCTGTCCTTTGCGATGTAATGCATCGAGGAGATGGAGAAGGCTCTGGTATGCCCAGCCAGTCGCAGGCCGGAGAGAGGGAGGACTCCTGCTGCGCAGCTTCAGGGGAGCCCTCCGGGCGTTGCTGTTGATGGATGCGCCCGCCGCTCACGGGGCCTGAAGCAAGGGTATTGGCAGCTGCAGGATTGGCAGCAGCAGAACGTCGCTTTATGCCGTGGTTAGGGGTGGTGAGGTTAGAGAGGATGCTCGAGCTTGCTCCTGCAAGCCCGTCAGGACGACTCGGCCTGCCCGGTGAGCTGGGGATCCGGGACTTGCTGGGGCTGCTTGCAATGTTGCGGGGGCGGGGCGCGTGTGCTGGGCTGGCTGTGGGGGGCTGGGGCAAAAACGAAGAATCCGCGTCCATGATGCGTGGTGTTTATGCACGATGTCTTCCCTAGCTTTATATTCAAATTATTTGATTTCTCCTGTAACTGCTACTGACTCATCTTTGTAGGTGGTTGACCATAGCAAGCAAAGCAGGTCCTGGTACCAGCATGCTCACAGCACGTATCTAAGTTGAGCAGAAAAGAGTAAGTATAAATGGTGGTATTGACGAGGCCTGCAGCTACTGGTTATTACTGGGCGACATTCTGTGCATTTGAGCAGGAAACAGAGATCATGGTACGTAGTCTTTATTTGGGTGGTATCTGCAGCAATGCCCTACGATGCGGCAGATCGGCGGAACAATACATGTCCTAGCGAGGAGGCTTCTGGCTCCATCTATCTCGCGAGATCACCCGGGCAAAACCATATTTAAGGGCCCTTCTGGGCCTCCATCGCTTGCAGCAATTCTGATATAGCCTGGGAATTTTGAAGAGCTAGCGATTGTATTGCTCCCTATAAAATAATATATGCACAATAAGTGCTGGGGCATTTTCTCCGCCCTAGACCATCTAGATCAAGTTGATTGTGCCTAGTTGCATTAGTATGTGCATATTGCATATGCTGCACGCTGCACGCACCTCCTCTTGTTCGCCAATTTGTGCATCTCGCCGAGATTTGTGCATGAAAACAGGTAATTTTTAGTACTCCCTACATTGCGGGCAGGTGCGATTCCTCTCTTGGGGCTGTAAATACCCTTTCTGTCCGGTACCAGTCAGACAGCAACAAGCTGGAAGGAGGTCATGTCATCAATACTGATGTCAAGAAAAATTACGCAGATGGTGAGAATACACTCCACACATTAATTTTGTGGAAAAGGCGCTTTGGTGCCGGGTAAAACTCCCTCACCAAAGAAAGATAAATGGGGTTCCAAAAGAATGAATGATCAGGAGGTTGCTGCAGGCTTGGTCTGAAACCGGTTACTGATGAGAGTTGGTAGTGGTGATGTTAGGGAACGCCTGGTACGGACAAGTTCAGCAGCGATGTTGACAGAGTGAACATTATAGCTTGGATGCAAGTGCTTATAATATATAATATATATGATATTGCGCAAAAAGAAACGCTCCCCACAGCCCTGGCTGTCACAAAGGCGCTCCGAGCGCGAGTACGCCAAGTATGGAGGCTCCCATGGAAGAATGTTTGAAAGGAAGTTTGGTGGCGCCTACTCCAGCATGGTGTGGTGGGAGCAGGGGGCCACAGATGGCCCATGAAGCGGGGGACAACTTGCCCCTGTGGCTGGCAACACTCAGCCGCATCGCCACGTGCTGCACAGGCGCTACAGCTACGGGAGCACGTCTTTTAGACGTGCACAGGAGCTTCAGCCATCAGACAAGCCATACAACACAACCTCCCAGTTTCCGTGCAGCTGCTACCATGGCATGTGTGGCTGCTAGAGCAGCCATGCCAAACAGTGAGGAAGGAAGTGTGGTATGTTGTGTGCCTAGCTGCCCTGACTGCCATGTTAGTAAGAGCTAGTTTGATTTTTAGCACGCTAGCCAGGACAGGCTTAGAGCCCGCAGTAGTAGAAAGTAAGGCAGCTGATCTTCTCCTCGCAGCCTTAAAAGACTTTGCAGCCTGCCAAGGTAGTATCTCCAGTTTCTCTGACCTAGGCCAGGCTCACCCCTTTGTGTATGCTAGGCCAAACGGCTCTTTGGCTGTTTCAATGCAGCTCCCTCCCTAGCGTGTCTACCGCCTTGATCTAGGTATAGGTTGGCTAGCTTCCCCTTGCTCTGGGCTCTTAGTAGAACAACCGGGCTCTCGTTATCTAAACCTTTAGTTCACTGTACTCCTTTACCAGTCATCGCAATGGCTTAGCTGCTTTTATCCTGGCTAACTCTTAGCTTCCCTAGTTTTTTATGTTGAGTGCCTCGCGGTGGTGTAGCTAGATCGGCCCATTGCCTTTTCACTCTTTATTAGCCCTGTCCTCCTAAACCTCTTTTTTTATCTACGTGGGCACCAAAGTACGCAGGCTTTCCTTCCTTCTTTCTTTCCCGTGCTTGACCTTCTCGTACACGTTTTGCCCTTCTTCTCATCACCTTGGTTGTCCCCCCTATTTTCTGTTATCGCTTCCAGCCTGTTTCTCTTGCTTCCCTTTTTAGTTACCAACTTTCAGTTTCGTTTCAACCTCGAAGTAGGGAGTTTGCTATTTCCCCTGGACCTATGTATATACGTATATACGCCATCATCATCAAGTGCTTAAGTCCTTGATAATCAAGACCCAGCTCCTAAAAGGCTCCAGTATATGATTGTTGTAGATGGTGCCACCCACTCCCAAAAGGATGGTGCGGAGGGTAACGGAGGCTTCTGCCTTGAAGGATGTTGCAGAGATCGTTGTGCTGTTCAAGTGCAGTGCTCAGCTGTCCTGAGGTATCCCCCCTCACAATACTTAATATAAATGGGGTAGATGTCACGTTAAAGAATGCCGAAATATAGGGTTGGTGCTGTCTGGGGAAAGTGGATCTGCTGATGGCTGGCGATGCTGCTGAGGAGGTGGCTGATCACAGCAAGCTATATGCTTTCAAGCATAAAAACGTATTGGAGCATCACAAACATGTGAGTGTGCACCTTTGTGTACATCTACCTGTTGGCAAGGCACACGGCTAAATGCTCAAGCAGCTGAATCATGCGTAGAGGGAGGAGCAGGCCTTTAGCGGGAACGTACAAATCTTGGCTTTTCTACACAACCGGTAAGCGATGAAACGTGCTTTCTCCCTACTACCTACTTGTTACCACCGGAGTGTTTTGCCCTTATTTTGATTAGCCCTCTTACCTTTTATTTACGAGGCATGCAGGTCATCCCTACTAACCATTATATAATTTTCCTTGATTATTGTGGGGAGTGGTTTTCGTTGCCTGCGTAGTTCTTTTCGTATTTCCTTCCATTATGACCGTTTGCTGTTTGATCTCTTCATCAGAAATGTGAAAATTAGCTGTTATTACTCAAACGTGCAACTCACTATGCCAAAAATGAATGATTTACCTATTACTAGTTGCACCAAGTGCCATTGTAAAAGCCAGTGCATTTAGTAACAATGAATAGGGACAGACTGGCTGTGCCTTTTGTAATAATTACAAATGCACATGATGTGCATAATGCAAATCACACTTAGAAACAAGAATAATGCTGGCAGCAAGAGCCCAAAATGACGTGTTATATGACCAAGAAATCGCCCAAGCTGCCAAAATCGGTCCAGAAACCCAGCCATACCAAGCATTTCTGATTTATGCCCTGAAAGAGTCCACCACTTGCCTCAGGACAGGCTCGCCCTTCTTCCACTGCTTTTCACTGGCGCTCGTCACGAACATGTACAGCACTTCACCCTGCGCACATTCGGAGCAAAGCAGCCAGTGATTGATAGTGTGTATGTGTGTGTCTCACGTCTGTCTTCTTTGCACTGCTCCTTCCTGGCGGTTTGGTGAGTTTGTTCAGCATTATTCCTCAGGCAGTTGGAGTAAAACCATGACACTTTCTGAGGGCTCGGAAACTGTTTCGGTGCGCCAGGGGTGCGCGGTGATAATATAAAAGGTCGCAACAAAGTACTCACTCCCCCCACCTTGCTTGTGACCTGTGCAACGACATGGGGTCCGTTAGATGCATCGAGCTGATTCAGCTCGTACTCGTAGTAGTCAACGCCGTCATCCTTGGTCTTGGTTTCCATGCCCACCAAGCTGTGTGTGTATGTGTGTGTGTGTGTGAGTGTGTGTGTGTGTGTGTGGTGTGTGTGTGTGTGTGTGTGTGTGTGTGTGCAGAGCAAGGGTTGCAGGCAACACAGGAATGGGACGTTGTGGAACTTCTGATTGCAAAGACATGAACTACAACTGTCTATCATCCTTAATATCTGTTACCACCCCCCTCCCCTTGCATGTCTTAACACTACATCCTACATCTTAGGCAGGACTGTGCCAACATAAGCAGTCAATTAAAAAATTGCAGAGAACGGAGCGTAGTATATAAAGTTCGACATGCCCAGGATGTTGCGCTGCAATGGCTTGAGGATTAAGGAACAGGAAGGAAGGGTAGGGATGAAGAAGGGAGTGAGTGAAGTGAGGCAAACAGCAAAATGGAAAGAACCAGGTAGAGGACCAGAAAGCAGGCACACAGCAAGTGGCAAGGAATGTTCCGCTAACTAGAGTGTGAGTTCGGTCAGGCTTAGGGCCTCATCATTCATTTCACATGATTGCCCAGCGCGTCCGATGCTGCGGCATCACCCTTCCTCTGGCGTTGCGGGCAGGGAGGACAGGGAGGAAGCCTCTCACCTTTCTTCGTCAAAGTACGATCCAGTGAGGTAGGACCCGATGCGGCCTAACAAGTTCTCAGGAGATCCCTGCATGTACACACGCACACACGCAAATAAGGGTGGATGCTAAAAAAACGTGACAAGAACGCGAAGCAGCAGGCAGTGTGCAGATGATTTTACCATGCATCTTGTATGATTATGTGGCCTTTGGTGTAAGTACGTAGTTAATCGTTTTGCTTGTATGGGGTGACTCAAACACATGGCATGGTTTATTTAAATACAGCTGGAAACGTGCCTTTGCATACACACATTCATTTGGCCAAGGACGTAAGTGTGAAGGGGGCATGAGTTATGGAACTGCCACTGGATCCGCCTCGCA
>Ga0307951_1002475_pt1 | contig 11575 bp, 9 predicted proteins | sample OrgLakmetagen374_FD_201842 | JGI IMG/M metagenome (GOLD analysis project Ga0307951, IMG submission 201842) | Saline water microbial communities from Organic Lake, Antarctica - #374 | ecosystem: Environmental > Aquatic > Non-marine Saline and Alkaline > Saline | place: Antarctica: Organic Lake... | reverse complement strand
CGTGATTGAGATATGAGTGATGCGTGATTGATGCGTGAATGATGCGTACAGGTATGAGTGATGCGTGAGTGATGCGTACAGGTACGAGTGATGTGCATAGGTACGATTGATGTGTGAGTGATATACAAGTGATGCGTGAGTGATGCGTACAGGTATGAGTGATGCGTGAGTGATGTGTACATGTGCAAGTGATGTGTACAGGTACAGTGAGGCACATGTAGACTGTTCACATGTAACTTTGCGTTGCTGTTCGCTTTTTTTTCAAGCATTAAGTTTTGGCAAAGGCCACATGAGTAGGGTTGGCCAGAAGCATACATACACAGCGTTTATACGGTATTTTTGGCGGGGAAGTAAATAAATATTCGGTCGCATGCATTAATCAGTGTTGTACGGCCTGCATGTGCCTCATCCATTATTATCCATTGTATCCATTGTATCCATTGTATCCATTGTATCCATTGTATCCATGGTATCCATTGTATCCATGGTATCCATTGTTATACGGCCTGCATGTGCCTCATCCATTCCTGGCAGCCTCATCTCCAGCTGCTTGACACTGTCTGTGTCGCCTAAGAAATGAACTTGTTGGTACCCCACACAAGTACATGCACAAACACACATATGATCGATGGGATGCACCTCACTCGCATGCCATACTTATACTCATAATATTATAAACAGTGCCATTCTCAGAAACATCAAAGTGCAGTGCTGTACTCCCTGGGGATAATTGCTAGCAGTGCAGAAGTTGCTGGCATCACATGCGTCATGTGAACCTTGCATGCCTTAAAATGTTTTACTCTGATCGCATGACAGCGTTGTTTTACCCGTCATTGTTTCTGTTCAGGAAGTGTGTGTATAAGTTGTAAAGGTGCATTGACTGCATAATTGCATGTTAACTGTTTTGCAGGGTTCTTGGCGACAAAGCCACAGATCTTGAAGATAGTGAGGTGAGAGAAGTTATGTTGCTTTTACTTGTAGTAGACACTGCTTTTGCTTGTGCCTCGGTAATTATCAACGAATGCATGAAATTGGATTCGTTTTGTTCTTTTAGGCTCGTTCAGAAGGCGGAGGACTACAGAGAACTCTGCAGTTTGTTTGTGGTAGGGGATAGAAAGTACTACCATCAAAAGTTGTGAAAGGGCAAAAGAAAGGTGCAAACCAGTCGAAGCATTGGAAGCGTCATGAAGCTTCAAGGCATACATCGGAAAATTTGAAAAACACATCAGCATGGCAAATGAGATCAAATTGAGCCGCTTAGCGCTTAGTGCATGCTGTCGCAATAAAATTCAATCAGATGTTTTGTTGAAGGCTTTTGAAGCCTCCTGTGTGTCGTCTTATTAAAGCGGCTTTTGAGCATGTTTTACAGAAACTGCTGAGCGTTTCCTGGTGCCCCCTAGTGCAATTGCTTGTATATCAGGGTTGGCCAGGACCATGTTTATACAGTGTATATACGGTATTTTTGGCAGGGAAATCACCAAATATACTGTCATATACGATGTGCATACACAGTTCTGGCCGACCATATTGTCTAGTCACCATCATCAGACCGAAAAGAGGAAAAGAGGAAACGCAGGAAGTGTAAACACCAGCGTCTAACCAATTAAGTCTGCATCGAATCAATGGAGACAAGCACGTTTAACGCAATACCAGAAGATTGAACAAAAAGAGATCAAGGCGACAATGCTTGTTTTACCATACAATGTGTTGCCTAAAGCAAGTGTGTGACGCGCAGAGAAGCATGTTCCCCATTCCTTACCAAAAACCTGTTGCTGCCGAGCTCTAAATCCAGGAGATCAGTATCTAGAAGACAGACATCTACAAAGGTGTGTACAAGGCAGAGGGAATGTGCACTTACCGAAGCCATGCAGTTTACTGCCGACCTTCTAAAATAAGATCCTACTTACATATTTGTTCAAATACAATGTGTTGCAGTCGTGCGTGCATTCACCTTTCCTCTGGATCCGTAGCAGGCTTAGCTCACTGCAGGCCTCCTCACTCACAACATTTTGTGTAGACATTTATTGTGTGGACATTTGCCATCGTTGTGTTGTTGCCGAGTTCTGCATCCATTGTGTGGTGCAGGACAAAATGATCTCCTTTTCTAGTCCATACCGATAGCGTGCACACTACCTGCACACTACCTGCACACTACCTGCACACTACCTGCACACTACCTGCACACTGTCTGCGCACTACCTGCACGCCACCTGCACACTACCTGCACACTATCCGCGCTCTTTTCTTTTCTTTGTTGCTGTGCTGCTGTTAAGGTGCAGTGTCATACAACATATCTCGTAATACAGCGTTTCGAATAGATGAATAAGATGGAGAACCGGCAGTCGATAGACTGCTTTTTTTTCCAGTCCTGACAACGCAGATAACTGGGCCCTGCTGCCTTCCCATATGTCACGAGCTCCTGACAATTTTTCCTCTTTCTTTTGCATTCTATTGTGTTTGGTCTGTAGTTGTCTGTGCCGTTTCCTGCCCTGTAATACTCACCCAATCTGTGAATTAGCCTATTGAATGCAAATGATGTATAGGCGTTGGGATTGTTGAGTACCAACCTATAACCTATTTAACCGTCAAATTTCAACCTTTTGAACTAGCCTGTTGAGCCATTTGTAATATAACATTCTGTAATGCAAGGCTTATGATGAGGCTGGAATCCTCGCCCTAGATCACACGTCACACACACACACATACACACACACGCACGCACACACACACATACACACACAAACACACACACACACTTACACACACACACACACACACACACATATACACACACATACACACACACACACATTTACACACACCATATTCACTTCCACACGAGAACACCCGCGACACAAAAACTCACAAACCCCAACCCTCTCTTGAACTCTCTCACAACAGTTGGACGATGATGATGACGAGGAAGAGGACGGTGAATGGTTTGAAGCTGATGACAGGGAGGGGGGTGGAGTTCAAAGTAGAGACAGCCTGACGATGGCCAGATATGACGCCAACGGAACCCAGAGGTGTGCTCCTTCTCGCATTATATGCACACACACACACTTTTTATTTTGTATTGTTTGGCAATTAGCATTTAGTGACGGTAACCGAGCTTGGCATCAACGGAACCCAGAGGTGTGCTCCTTCATATATGCACACACACGCACACACTCTTTTTGGTACTGTCTCACATCTCACATATAGTGACGGTAACAGAGCTTGGCATCAACGGAACCCAGAGGTGTGCTCCTTCACACATCATATGCACACACGCACGCACGCGCTCTTCTTGGTACTGTTTAGCATCTAGTGATGGTAACTGAGCTTGGCATCAGCAAAACCCAGAGGTGTGTTCCTTCTCGTATTATATGCACACACACACACTTTTTATTTTGTATTGTTTAGCAACTATTGACGGTAACAGACCTTGGCATCAACGGAACCCAGAGGTGTGCTCCTTCTCGCATTATATGCACACACACATTTTTATTTTGTATTGTTTAGCATCTAGTGACGGCAACAGAGCTTGGCGTCAACGGAACCCAGAGCTGTGCTCCTTCACGCACTCCATGCACACGCATGTGCGCTTTCATTGTTTCGTATAATGAATGGATGCAACAGGTGTCGAGAGAGAGCCTGGCATCATTGAACCCAGGAGTGCACTCTCCTTTACACTCTTGCGTTGCTTAGATTCGTGTCAGTTTCGTTGCTTCAAAATTCAATTTCTTGTCTTTTGTTACGAGCTGGAGAAAAAAAGGATGAAAGAACACCTGCTTTTACAGTAATATGAAAATGTGCCTGTCCCATTGTTTCACTCAAATGGTAATAGGATAATAGGATAATAGGATATAGGATAATAGGAAATGAAGCCACAGGTACCAGATGCCATAAAGTATTACGTGTTTTCCCTGACACACGATCGTCTTGTACCTGACCTGTTTGTTATGTGCTGGAGGCCACTGTTATTGTTGTTACCATAGTTGGCCATGGGCAGTTTCAACGCTGAACAACGCCAGCTTTTGAATCCTCAATTCGCCACTGTGTTTCAAAATTGGGTTCATGCCCTAGTTACCAGCGGAGACAGTGTCAGGTGCTTTCTTTTTTTACATTCTTTGCTTTATTTGATACTTCTTTTAAGAAGGCAGGTTTGTTTAACGCAGTGGGATTTCCAGCGGAAGGTCACGGCACGCGTGTTTCTTTAGTTGTGGTAACGCACGTCCTTTGCTCTGCATTGCCACCTCACAAAAAAGCGCAGGAAGCCACAAACGCAGCGCAGACTTCAACGGAAGCAGTCCAATACACAAAGGGTGCACCAAAATCCAGAGCGACTCCCCATTTGGCAAGCCAACACAATCGGTCCTCTGCTGGAGCAGTTCAGGTGTGAGGGTTACAAGGGTTACAAGGGTTACAAGGGTTACAAGGATGGCCTACAGCCCGAGACTCTGGCTGATGGCAATTGGCTGGTGAAACAAAATCAACCAGTGTCGAAAATGTGAGGCTTGCTGGTCAGGGTCAGATATAATTGTGAAGTTCTATGCTACAGTTCGCTGTAGGCTTCGTCATTACACCAAGGCGTAAAAAGAATGCCTAAAACAAGAGTACACAGCACTTTATGCAAAGTGCCTGCCAGATCTCAACCTATGCTCACTACGCAAGAACTCCAGTTGTACAGCTGAAGCAGGGAACTGATGATTTCGAAGGTGTAAGCAAAGCTTCTAGGTCAGCTGCAGCTGTTCTTGATTTTTACGGCAGCAATTCTGATCCATTTTGTTAGGTTGACGCTCATGCAACAGAAGGTGGTAAGGGCCTTATCATCTCAAAGCTTCTAAAGCTAGCTATGTGACATACACACAAGCAAATGATAAAGCTGATTGCAGGCAATTCCATTTAGAACCTGCTACACTTTTCAGTGTGCAAATCTCAATTTTGCTCACTCGTTTTTAGGAAAGAGCAATCTGGACCTATCGCGGAACGTGAGATGAAGTTAGGTGCACTGCTAGATGCGCTGAAGCAAGACATGCCCGACCAGGAGCGCGTGAGTGAAGCAGTTCAGAGACGTTTTGAGGAGATTTGTGTGTGTGTGTGTGTGTCTTTGTGTGTGTATGTGTGTGTGGTGTGTGCGTGTGTGTGTATGTATATAATGTGAAAGATTTGTGTACACGTCATTTTCCCTAAATAAGGATCCGTACTATGGTTCCCATATATGGAATTGTACTATATGTACAGATACATGGTTTATATACCATATACGGTTTCGTATTCTATAGATATGATTCTGGCCAACCCTAGCCGTTTAAGGCCCAGTTGTTTCCCCATATCCCCATCTATGTCTCTCCCCCTCTGCATCGGGTGTGGCTAACGTGAGGAGTGTAATCACTGCCTGCTGTTTGTATTTCATATTCACTGCCTGCGTGTTTTCTCATTTTGTTCTCATTTGCACGCCTCCTTTTTGTCTGCTTCATTGTTCCATTTTTATGTTGCTGCCCTCATGCTTCCTCTTATTGTTTGCATGTTACTGCATTAAACTGAAAGGCCTCTTGTGGGCATGTCATGTTTCAAGATAACTTTGATGGTATTGAACGGCCTTTTGCGAAGTCTGGACTTTGCAAGAAATACACAATTAACAGTTGTTTCCCTAAAAACAACCTCACATCCCTGAGTTTCAACTGCCACGTCATGATTAGATTAGTTGTTGCTGGGGTGCGAGAAGTTTGTTCTTTTTGCTTCTGTCCTAGGCTGACGGTCACTGAGAAAAAATAAAAATTTGGATTGTTGAGGTGCTAGACGTGCGTCTCTGAGAGTTCTATCCCAGGCTGACTTCCACAGGGAATGACTACATCATATATTGTCGAGGTGCTAGGCGTGTGCCTCTGTGAGTTCTATCCCAGGCCGACTGCAACAGAGGATGATTACATCATTTAATGTTGAGGTGTTAAGCGTGTGTCTCTGTGAGTTCTATCCCAAGCTGACTGCCACAGAGAATAACTACATCATATATTGTTGAGGTGCTAGGCATGTGCGTCTGTGAGTTCTATCCCAGGCCCTTCGAATTTTGCTCATTAAGCTCAAGATTGAGCCCATCCGGGAACACCATCCAAGTACACCATACATTAATTTTTATAAAAAATTGCACACAGCCTCAATACTTACAAACAAATCACACTTTCCTCTACGTGTTTCTGTGGTTCCTTCCCCAGGCTCTCCAAATTCTGCGCATAAAGCACAAGATGGATGCAATATTCAGCTACACTGGAATATTGTATCATAAATGCATTAAGGACACAACATATTTTGCGTTGTCAGCAACAATGTGCCCACTTCACTCTGCAACTTTCTTCCCAGGCCCTTTACACCCTGCGCATGAAGCACGCGATGGGTATATTATTTAGCTGCACTGGGAGCATCGTGTCATATTTGCATCAAGGACACAACATAGTTTGCGTTGTCAGCAACAATGTGCCCACTTCACTCTGCAATTTTCTTCCCAGGCCCTTCACATCCTGCTAATGAAGCACGAGATGGGTGCCATTCGGCTGCATTGGGCTTCTAATCGTACTAACGAGTACAGAAGTGGCTCGCGGGGCATGACGGCAAAGCAGCAAGCGCTGAAGACTATGTGTATATCATTGGTGGGTATGACTGGAATGCTAAGCTTGGGGGCATGACGGCAAAGCAGCAAGCGCTGAAGACTATGTGTAGATCATTGGTGGGTATGACTGGAATGCTAAGCTTGGGGGCATGACGGCAAAGCAGCAAGCGCTGAAGACTATGTGTCGATCATTGGTGGGTATGACTGGAATGCTAAGGTACGGTAAGGTAAGGTAAGGTTACATTGCTATATACGCCTCTGGGGGGCATCTGAGCAGAGGCTTGGAATAAGCCTGTAACCAAACCAAAGAGATACTAGATAATATCATGGGAAAAAGGCTAGGCACTCAGCCACAAAAGAGGCCACACCATATATATCTGGCTGGCTCAAAAATATCCTCAAACGAGTTGGGCTATCTTCATATTGAGGTGGGACGACCAGCTGGCATTGCTGTGTGCGAAGGCTAACAAGATGTTTATGCGGACAGTCCAGCAAAATGTGTTACTCATCCTGAACAGAGTGCTAGTCACATTTGGAATGCTAAGCTTGGGGGCATGACGGCAAAGCAGCAAGCACAAAAGACAAAGTGCACATTGACGGTCAGTAGGCTGGAATGCCAAGCATGGGGGCATGATGGAAAAGCAGCAAGCGCTGAAGACTATGTGTGGATCATTGGTGGGTATGACTGGAATGCTAATCTTGGGGGCATGACGGCAAAGCAGCAAGCGCTGAAGACTATGTATGGATCATTGGTGGGTATGACTGGAATGCCAAGCTTGGGGGCATGACGGCAAAGCAGCAAGCACAAAAGACAATGTTCATATTGATGGTCAGGAGGGCTTTACAGTGTGCCTGTAAATATAGGGTTGTTATGCAAGCCGTTTTTTTGCCATCCCACTACTGGGAGGTGGATGAGCTCATGTTTTAGGCTTTTAGGCTACAATACTCAGGAGGCTTTAATGCTACATTACACAGGAGGCTTTAAGGCTACTGCACACAGGCGTAGGGTTGGCCAGAACCGTATATATACACCGTATATGACCGTATTTTTGGTGATTTCCCTGCCAAAAATACCGTATATACACCGTATATATATGGTTCTGGCCAACCCTACACAGGAGGCTTTGAGGCTACTGCACACAGGAGGCTTTGAGGCTACTGCACACAGGAGGCTTTAAGGCTACTGCACACAGGAGGCTTTAAGGCTACTGCACACAGGAGGCTTTGATGCTACAATACACAGGAGGCTTTAAGGCTACAATACACAGGAGGCTTTGAGGCTAAAGTACACAGGAGGCTTGAAGGCTAAAATACACAGGAGGCTTTATGGCTAAAATACACAGGAGGCTATGAGGCTACTGCACACAGGAGGCTTTAAGGCTACTGCACACAGGAGGCTTTGATGCTACATTACACAGGAGGCTTAAACACTACTGCACACAGGAGGTTTTGAGGCTACAATACACAGGAGGCTTAAGGCTACATTACACAGGAGGCTTTAAGGCTACATTACACAGCAGGCTTTCAGGCTACTGCACACAGGAGGCTTTAAGGCTACTGCACACAGGAGGCTTTAAGGCCACAGTACACAGGAGGCTTTATGGCTACTGCACACAGGAGGCTTTAAGGCCACAGTACACAGGAGGCTTTGAGGCTACTGCACACAGGAGGCTTTATGGCTACTGCACACAGGAGGCTATGAGGCTACTGCACACCGGAGGCTTTATGGCTACAATACGCAGGAGATGCTATTGATCACTCTTACCTCGTACTTCATACTGTGCTGTGCTGCCCTTTTCGCCATGCAGGCGGACGAGTCGGTGAACGAGGCCTTAGCTGTGGCGATTACATACCCTGCTGTGCTGCCCTTTTCGCCATGCAGGCGGACGAGTTGGTGCACGAGGCCTTAGCTGTGGCTATTTCATACCCTGCTGTGCTGCCCTTTTCGCCATGCAGGCGGACGAGTTGGTGAACGAGGCCTTAGCGGTGGCTATGATGCGCCCCTCTAAAAGTGATGTTGAGAGGGAGGTGGCAACGTGGAAGGTACGGGTAACAGCAATGAAATAAATGAATGGCTACTTGCAAGGCTCGGTTATAGGTGCCTACGTGAAAGGTGCAATAATTTAGATTGAAAGTGTTATCTCGGTTATTGATTACCGATAGTGGCTTTCATATAGACGTGTTTTTGATCACCCAGATAGTTTTGCTGCTTGGAATGCTTTAGCCAGGTATGGTTCTGTTTTTTCATTCTTATCTGTTTTATTATTAGCGTACAGAGAGGCTTTTGCAGCTGGTCATAAGTCGTTCCTTTATTTCTTTACATCATTTTATTTAGATATCACCTTCTTCCTCTCCAATACCCTTGCCCGTGCACTTTTGGGTTTCTTGCGGACCGAGCAAAACGTCTTGGTTCGCGCGGACATTTTCGAGCGGAATTCCATTCCATACTGTCTTTCTTTTTTGAACACATCTCTCCCTGTGCTCATTTCAACCAATGACCTTTTAAAACAGTTTTTTGGTTCAAACTATGTGGTAGCAGTGCTGGCCTTTCTTGACGTACGCATCACTCCCAAAGCAGCGATCATTTCCCAAAGCAGCGATCACTTCTACCATTCCCCATGCAGGCCATGCAAAAATCCGCGCTCAGTGATGTGGCTCGCCACGTTGCAGACGGTGTGCTCAAGGACTGCGTGGACGAAATCATTGGCGAGGTATGAATACATCACGTTTTGGCTGGCCTTTAACGGCATTGATGGGATAGGAATGTTGCAGATTGCTGCTCAAGACTGTGTAGACATAATGATGAGATGTGAATGTGGAGTGTTATGTTCTTGGCTTTCAAATGTAATGAAATCAGGCTGATGTATATGGAATTTTCAAGAATTGAGAGATATACCGCAAAGTGGCAAAACTGTGTATCTGGTTTGGGTGATTCTAGGAGGGAAGGAACAATTTGTCGCAGATCCATGCCCTATATGATTTGATGTGTGTTATGTATTACTATTTACGGTGCCATTTTTGAATGACGCCGTATGTGCACAACACTGGTTATGTGATGTGTGATGTATGTGATCTGCGGGCTATGTCATGTTCATGGAGTTAACTTCAAGGCTCTCAAACCGTAGAAAAACTTTGCTGTTGATGGCTGTCTGAAACCTCCATGTTCAGAACTTTTACTAGTTCACAGTACAGTACGGAAGATTCACAAGTCTGCCCAGGAGTGTGTGAAGGAAGTATAACTCAATGCGCACACTGTGCATCGCAGGAGTGTGTGAAGGAAGTATAACTCAATGCGCACACTGTGTATCGTAGGAGTGTGTGAATGAAGTATAACTCAATGCGCACACTGTGTATCGTAGGAGTGTGTGAAGGAAGTATAATTCAATGCGCACACTGTGTATCGTGTTCTGTGCAAGTTATGATGCCACTCGCATCCTATGCAACAAATCACATAAAAACCTGCTACCTATAATCTAGCCAACTCTGACTACCATGTTCTAAGGCTACCATGTTATAAGGCTACCATCTTCTAAGGCTACCATATTCTATGGCTACCATGTAGGAACTACGCTGGTTTATTGTTGTTGTGGGATTGCCAATTATACAAGCAGCATACTTAATGTTTGGATTCACTTCACATTTTCATAAACGCTCTTGATCACTTTCTCCTTAGAAACTGTTGCTAGCAAATAGCGTCATCACGGTGCCTGCACGCACGCCATGCACATGCTTCTACTGCCCATCATGTATGAGAAACCACACACTATAGCTGTGCTTTGCGTCAGCATGTTTCTCACAAGATGCCTCAAACCAAAGACATGTATGTATGTGCCTGTGCTGTTGTCCAGGTGTCAGGGGATGTCATGCACTTGAGCTGTATGCTTTGCGTCAGCATGTTTTATACAAGATGCTTCAAACCAAAGACATGTACGTGTGTTTGCCTGTACTGTTGTCCAGGTGTCAGGGGAGGTCATGCACTTGAGCTCAGTAGCAGACTCTTTCGCTACCGACATGCTGGTGCGTACATCATGCACTTGCGCTCTGTAGCAGACTCTTTTGCTACCGACATACTGGTGCGTACATCATGCACTTGCGCTCTGTAGCAGACTCTTTTGCTACCGACATGCTGGTGCGTACATCATGCACTTGCGCTCTGTAGCAGACTCTTTCGCTACCAACATGCTGATGCGTATACTCTTCACTGTACACCAAAACATTCCATGCCTGTGCATGTACTCTATTGCCACTCCATGACATGCTGTTACGTTTCTTTCTGTTTGATCAATGATGCATCTATCGGTATTGTTCTCTTTCACTCTATGCTATGCTCTCACTCTCTGGTATGTTCTCACTCTATGGTATGTTCTCTCAAACATTGCCACATTGCCACGCCTATATGTGTGTCTAGGAATGTTCTCACTCTATGGTATGTTCTCACTCTATGGTATGTTTTCACTCTATGGTATGTTCTCACTCTATGGTATGTACTCACTCTATAGTATGTTCTCACTTTATGCTATGCTCTCACTCTATGGTATGTTTTCACTCTATGGTATGCTCTCACTCTAGGATATGTTCTCACTCTATTCCATGTTCTCACTCTATGGTATGCTGGGCTCTCTCTGTTTGTATTTCGTGCACTTGTCATGGCACACACAAGATCGTGCCATTTGTTATAATGTAATCATTTTTTACTCGACATTTACGACATTGGATATAGGGCTGGCCATAACCATATATGTACGGTGTATATACAATATTTTTGGCATGGAATGTACCAAATATAAGGTCACACACGGTGTATATCTACAGCCTTGGCCAACCCAAATTATATACCCTCCTGCCCTGCTCCTCAGGTAGAGGCAGTTGCTTTCAGCCAAGGCAAATTCAAGTTCAAGGGCGATGATGTACGTTCTCATTTACGAGATGCTGCACGGATGCAAGAGGTACAGAATGGATGGACTAGTGCAGAAGTCAGTGCGCATG
>Ga0307951_1002470_pt1 | contig 11581 bp, 17 predicted proteins | sample OrgLakmetagen374_FD_201842 | JGI IMG/M metagenome (GOLD analysis project Ga0307951, IMG submission 201842) | Saline water microbial communities from Organic Lake, Antarctica - #374 | ecosystem: Environmental > Aquatic > Non-marine Saline and Alkaline > Saline | place: Antarctica: Organic Lake... | reverse complement strand
CTCTCTCCCTCTCACTCTCTCTCTCTCTCTCTCTCTCTCTCTCTCTCTCTCTCTCTCTCTCTCTCTCTCTCTCTCTCTCTCTCTCTCCCTACCTCCTGTGAGAGTTGTTGCGTTTGTAGCCCACCTCAAGCACGTGCCATTTCTTGTTTCTCCCTTTTTTTGCTCATTACAAAATATGCATTTGCCTTTTCGCTCTGTGCAGCTGCTGGGGAGCTGCCCACGGGAAAGGGTGCAGACGACTTCAATGAGAGCATGTACCAGCACTGGGACCAGCATTCACTCGTGGGATGCCCTTTCTGTGAGTTACATTGTTACATTGCATGTTATAGGAAGTGTCTACATTTGGAATGTATGACGCGATGCGCTTGCACATGCACATGCAACGTTATATGTGGCCCTGGACTAAGTTATACAGAGGGGTTATTGCTGCAACTATCAATTTGCAGCTTATTTGATAACTTGCCCTGAAACATTCACGTGCCCTAGTAGCTCTGTACCCATACGCACGTACTTGTGCGCTCAACGACCTCATGCAAGCATACTTGCACAGCATTGCACATGTAGTAACACACTTTTACATACATGCACACACACATGCACATACCCACATGTGCATGTTATGCTTCCAATATACAGGTGCACGTACCTTCCGCCCTGAGGCGTTTGAGAAGCACAAAAAGGTATGCACAATTGACAAGCCCGGTGGGCCTCTGGGACCCGGCAAAAACATGCCCCCCCAAGGAAGCAAGCCAGGAGGAGGGGGAGGTGGCGGAGCTGGTAGGCCGGCAAGCCCTGCGAGGATGGGGGGAGGAGGAGGAGGTGGAGGGGGGGGCAGTGGTGGTGGGAGGCCTGCAAGTGCAAGTAGAGGGAGGCCGGCAAGCCCTGGTCCTGCTAGTAGGGGGGGACCGAGTGGAGCCACAGGTGGGGTGTGGTTGTGGGTGCTGTAATCGAGATCAAAAGGCTCTGAGCTTGTGTATATTAATTGCTTAGGGAGGGTGTACGACTGTGAAAATGTGCGGAGGGGAACGCAGGAAGCTGCGCGCTGCGGATCTTCTTGCCTTGATAAATGAAGGTCCATTTCCTACACATGCTCCCCTAAACAGTTAAATTTTGAAAGTCTGATTTTGCTCGTCCACTATGCACTTATATGCGTTCAAACATGCACTTACTCCTGCCATTGGCATAGGATGGACGCGGTAAATGACAAGGCAGAACAATTTTGTTAAATTTGCACCCGTTTTCGTTACAAATGTATGCCTGCTTACAAAGAGGCGTGAGCAACGCTCAGACTTGTCTTTATTTCACAAATGCGCATGTTCAGACAGCTTTTCCTGCACCCATGTGTGTGTCACAGGACGAAGCAGCACTGGGCCTGGCAGTAGCGCAGGAGGAGGAATGACCTCCAAGCCCCTTGGCTTCACCTGCTACCTGGTAAGAAAGGAAAGGAAAGGGGCAGGAGGAGAAATGGCCTTTAACCCCCTGTGCTTGTACCTGCTACTTGATGAGATCAAAACAAGAACAAAAGGGGTAGTGAGTTTGTCTCTCCCTCAAGCAAATGCCCTTCTTCCTTCTTGTGCGTGTATTTGCATTGCTGCCTATGTGCACACTCCTCCTTCAGGAGCGATTTTGCGTAGCAGGACGAGTGTGAACAAAAGGAGCAGTTTTGCGTTGCAGTTTGACTGTTCACTGCAAACAACAAATAGCTTCAGGTGGTGTACCTCATTTGTGTACCACACTCGCCTCACAATATACTCATTGTGTGTGATTGAGTGTGCCGTGTGTTGCGTGTAATTGTATGCAAGTCACCAGTAGTGCGGTCTTGCATCGTACAGTGTGTTCACTGCTGACCACTCCCTTGTGCTGCACGCCACCCCTTCTTTTGCAGTGTGGGCAGCCGTACGGCAGTGCTAGCCTGATTATCCACATCGGGCAGTGCCAGAAGAAGTGGGTGAGCACTGAAAGCGTGAAGCCACGGAAGGACCAGCGGCCGTTGCCACCCCCTCCACCCTTGCTGCATGATCTGGAGGCACTGCCCACCAATCCACAGGTAGGGACAAATATACCCTACACATATTTAAAAACGTATAGGGTTGGCCAGGACCATAGATAGACACGTATACCTATATTTATATGCGATGTGTGTATACGGTATTCTTAGCAGGGAAATTACGAGACAAACAGTCATATACAGTGCACATGTACGGTTATGGCCCACCCTTATAAGTATATATATACATCCAAAATCCTCATGATCTTGGACCTGATAGTGCACCTGGTCCAGATCACCCAGGGTACATGATCCAGAGGCCCTGCTCACCAACCCACAGTTAAAGGCTTACGTTGAGGGGTTCAAGTCCTGAAAACACACAGTACACCTTGAGGTAAGGTTACGTCGCTACATATGCCTCGCTACAAAAAAGCCTCGCTACAAAAAAGTCTCGCTACAAAAATGCCTCGCTACAAAAATGCCTCGCTACAAAAATGCCTCGCTACAAAAAGCCTGCAGCCAGAAAACTGAAAGCTTGTTGATAGACACAGTACACCTTGACTATGCAAACACATGCTTGCCGCACAACCTGGAGGCACACCAATCCATAGAAACAAATCATTGTTGAGTTGCTTGGTCTGAATGCATGCAGCATGCCACAGCACACTCGCTGCACGACAAGGAGGCTGGCTGGGACGCACGACGCCTCTGTTTACTCCTGAACCCAAAACCATGTTTTGGACATTGTCTAGTTAACTGCATACTTGTGTGCACTCCTCCTGAAAGATTGACACCAAGCCCCAGGTTACTTCACGTCAGGCCCAACCTCACCTTGGCCACAGGCTATTGAGGAGTTTAACCAGGCTATGTACTCGTACTGGGACAAGGCCAGCCTGATGAGTTGTGGGATCTGCAGCAGGACGTTCAGGTAAGGTGTGGTTTCAGCGTTTACACGTTCAAGCATTGAGTTTGGCAGATGCAGCAGGGCGTTCAGGTGAGCATCTGATGAATTCTGGCATCTGTAGCAGGGCGCGCAGGTGAGGTATGGTGTCTACGTTCAGACGTTTTAATTGTCGCCAGAGGAAGTCTACAAATGAGCTGCAGAGGATTTTGGGTTCTGGCGTCTGTAGCAGGCGCTTAGGCGAGAATAGGCTTCTTGATCTGGACGTTTGAATGTGTTGGTGGTGGCAGCAAGCAGGACGCTTAGAGTAGGTGTGGAATCTGTTTGACATCTGCAGGTACATATGGTGGTATCTTCAGCACCGTATTCAGGTGAGTTGTTTGTACCACCACCACCTACCAGTCAAATGGTTAGGTGGAGAAGTGTGCAGGGGGGTGTGGCACTTCCGGCAGGTCCGGACGGTCAGGTGCTCAAGTTAGCTCAGGCTGAAGTGTGCTAAACACTTTCCCCTGTGCAGCACTGAACCGTCACATCCAATTATTTGCACAGGAACGCAGCCCAATCAAACACTGCGCATTTCACACTCCGCATCCACACGTGCAACAGGTGGCCATACCACCACAGCTCTCACACACACAAACGCACACACAAATTTACTCGTACACGTACACACAACGCACACATACACATACACGCGCATTCATACACACACAAATACGCGCACACAACACACTCACCTTCCAGGCCTGACGCTTTTGAGAAGCACGTCAAGGTGTGCACGCCTGACAACCCTGGAGGCCCTCTGGGTATGGGTAAGAGTGGCACTAGGCACAATGTGAGCGGTGCAGGTAGCGGCGGCGGTGGGGGTGGGGGTGGGGGTGGGGGTGGCAAGCCAGGCACTCCCTCTAAAGCTGCACCTGCAAGGAGTGGAGGCAGCGGCCAAGGCGGAGGCAACTATGATGCCCGCCCACGTGCGTACAACTGCTACTTGGTGAGTGGCCCAGCAACACGTGCTTCTCGTAATATCTGCAGTGTGCATTTGGTCGTGAGGGTGGCCCAGAATGTGGATACTGCAGAACTTCTGCACTCCTGAAAAATTGCACTGTCAATTTGTGTTGCTGCACAGCTCGTTGTCCTTTGTTTGGTCTTGCATGTGACGCTGCTGCGAGGACATAGAATGCTTTTACGTCTGTAACTCACGCTTCTACAAGGATCTATTGAAGCCCATGCTTGTACAGTATTAGATGCTCATAATGCTACAAATGCAAGGCACGTGTGGAGGACATTCAAGAGCTGCAATTGCTCACTCTCCATTTCTTTCGTGATTAATGCAATTTGCAGTGTGGCCAGCAGTACGGCAGCCAGAGCCTCCTCATCCACATACCCCAGTGCTATGAAAAGTGGCTCAAGGTGCGCAGCCCGGACTTGTTTCTATGTTTCTTTGCCTGTGCAAGTGAAAGCTTGTTGATCGTGTCTCTGAGGCTTGCCAAGCAGCAAGGTGCATGCCACACAGCAGTCGATGTATACTCACTGACATTGTAATGTTTGCAAGCACACTAACAAATTATAAGCGACACAACGCGAGACAGTTGACATGGATTGACAGCACTCTGAAGGCTGCACCAACAGAAATGTAAACAACTGGGGCCAAGGCTTGCAACCAGAGACCTCTGCTGCCTTGACCATGCCCCATAAGCCTGCAATTTTTTCCTCATATTTGTGCCACTGTTATGATGTGTGTGCGTGTTTTATGTGTGTATGTTTATGTGCGTATGTATGTGTATGTGTATGTGTATGTGTATGTGTATGTGTGTGTGTGTGCGTGTGCGAGTGTGTTTTATGTTGTACGAATGTGTATGCCTTTGTGTGTGCATTTTTGTGTGAGTATCAGTGTGTGTGTATGTGTGAGTGTGTGTGTTCGCATGCTTGTGTGTGTGAACGCTGATAGCACACCAGCTTGCTGGCAGTGCGTATTTCCTCAATCATATAATATAGAGAGCGTATAGCCCCTAGAAAGAGGCAAAATGTGTGCACTTTGTTTTTGTGGCACTTGAAATGGTCATGAATTGCAAGTAAGCTGCAAGGAAAGCCTTTTGCAATAACCCTGGGTTGATTAGGTTGAGGCGACAAAGGCACCCAAAGAGAGGCGCGAGCCTCCTCAGCCCCCCCCTGAGTTGGACGAGCCCCTGCCAATTCATCCAGACGACATTGATGCTTTCAACTCTCGAATGTGTGGAGCCTACAACGACAAGAGCCTGATGCGGTGCAAGAACTGCGGGCGGTCAATGAGGTGCGTGTGGATGTGTGTTTGTTTGTGTGAGAAGACCAATACGTGAAGCGCTGTTTTGTCACACATTGTCATTGTGCTGTGTAGAATGTCACACATTGTCAATGTGTGAGGCAATGGCTGCTCTAACATTGAGCTGCTACTGCTAATGTCCGTCTAACATTGCTGTAAGTCCAACTTTCCTTGACGTGGTCTGAACTCTGTTGCAGCACATAAAGAAGACACGTGTCGTTCATCGCCTTTGCCAGCGCTCATGCGTCTAGAGCAAGCGTGTCATAATCCCAAACCTACATAATCCCGACCAGAATTACTCAGCATACACTGAGGCTGCACTAAAATGAGTGCACTATGATAGTGCACAAAACGAGTGCTGAGTAGTGCACTATGATAAAATGAGTGCACTACTCAGCATACACTGATGCTGCACTAAAATGAGTGAAGCAGAGACAAGCTACACCAACAGAGTGCGTTGCCTTCAAACACAGTGTTCCTAATTTGTTTTGCTTCCTACCCAGGCCGGAGGCCCTGTCCAAGCACCAGGTGCTGTGTACAACAGACAACCCAATGAAAGGAAGTGGAGGCAATACGAGTGCAAGCAAGGCTGGCAGCAGCAGCAGCAACCCAGCTGCAGGGGGGGGAAGAGTAGGCACCGATAGCAGCCACGGGGCACCAGCAGAGTATGCAGATGAGGGGGAGTGTGGTGATCTAGAGGAATGCCAGCACTGCAATCGGCGGATGCGGTGCGTGGAAAGGCAGGATCCTGACATGTGTGTGTTTAAATATGTGTGTGTGCGCCTGTGTGTATGTGTGTATGTAACTGTGCGCACCGGTGCTTCAGCGGTGGGCTGTCTTACTTGTGTCCTCGAAGATGTTTAGTTGATGTCTCAAGCACATTAAGCCTACCATCTTGTTTTGATTCGCAGGATAACAACTGCAAGTCGATGCCCCCAGATGCATTTATACAAACAAGTTACAGCAGGTTCAATGCTCTGTCCAAACATCAACGCGTGTGCTCCACTGCCAGCACGCGCCAGCCTCATGATTTCTCAGGCGTATCTGTACAATTGTTTATCTGCAGATCCGAGGCTCTGTCCAAGCATCAACGTGTTTGCACTGCTGCCAAACCTATGAAGACCATCACGCGCCAGCCTCAGCCTCCTCTCGAGCCAAGACCCCCTTCCCAAGGTTTGTCCTGTAATGTGCGACAAACGTGTGTAGATATACATCCGTGTTTACTCAAAAGTTAGTCAGAGGCAAGATGTGTGCTTGTTACTGCATGTAGTGCGCATCAGCAGGAGCACATCTTCAAAATGTGCAAGATGTGTGCTTGTTACTGCATGTAGTGCGCATCAGCAGAAGCACATCTTCAAAATGTGGCCTGAACATGGCATACACTGTTCTACAGCTGGCCACGCCTGCAATCTCTGCCAGGCTGCCTTACTGGCTTGTGTTCGCGTCCACAAATGTTTTACAAGCTTGACAGCACGTGCTCCACATTCCACACACAGTCAGCCTCGTAACACACAAAAATACGCTCACTGTCAACTCCCACATGCTTACTTTTATTGTTTCTGACAAAATTGCTTCTAATACAGACACAAGGACATGCAGGGTCCACACCCTTAACCAATTTGTTTCTTAGCAGACGTGGGGGAACACTGTTCTGACTAGTCACTGGCATTACGTTCTTTTTTCTCCAAGCAGATATGGGGGCACACCGTGGGGGCAGACCGCCCCCTTTGAGCTACCAGCAGCAGCAGCAGCAGCAGCAGCAGCAACAGCAGCAACAGCAACAGCAGCCCACTTCTTCTGCACCTCCTCAAAGGACACAGCCAAAACCTTCACCACCACCTCCCATGCCACCAGCACTAACATTCCAGGCACGTTTAGACAGGAAAAGGAGTTTTTTTGGCAAAAATAATAGTAATGCCACGGGCCACAAGTGAATTGCGTCTCGTGCCTGTCATAGCACAGGAAATGCCCAGATCTAAATCTTAAGTCACTTGGCGTGATGAATTTTATGATGGGCGGACAAAGGGGATAGAGAATGCTGAGTGGCGTGCATGTGCACCACATGATGAGCAAGCGTATGGAGCATTTTACTAAAGCAACACTTGCGTGCATGTATGTACGTACAAGGGTCAGTGCACCGGCTTGCAAGGTTGAACACCCTCTTTTCTTGTCTATGCACTCAAAACTGGGTGGCGTGTTTTGCAGGATGGCTATGAGTCAGGGGGGGAAGCCGATGATATGTATGACCAGCCTGGTGGTGGGGGAATGAGCTCTGGAGGAGGGTATAATGATGACTACGGTGGAGGAGGAGACATGGACTATGATGGAGCTGATGTGAGTGATATTAAGTGCGTAGTGAGACGTAAGTAGATAAAAAGACATGGACTATGATGGAGCTGATGTAAGTTATATTATATGCTAGATAGACGCAAGGAAGAGAATTAAAACCCACTTCCCACTATTGCCGCACTCATTTGCCTGACTTTCTTGAGTGCAGCTTATTCATTTGCAGCAACTGTCAGTGATTAGCAGTAATCACTTGCCCAATCGTGGGGAAAGGCTCTTGCATGTCATCGTGAAAAAGCCACATCATCTTCATCCTATCCATAAAATTCACAAACACAAAGCAGGATGGTGATGCCCGGGTTCCCTGCAACTCTTGTGGAAGGAAGTTTGCACAAGATGCGTTGGCAAAGCATGCACGCATCTGTGCAAAAGTGTTTGCCTCAAAGCGTAAGCCTTTCAACGTGGCAAAGCAGCGGTTGCAGGTAGGCAGCACATACTTTAATTGGGTTGTTTTGCTATTGATAGATTCCTATGTTTCAAACAAGTTCAAGAGCTGCATCCTATTGCGCTGACTTTGTTGAGCAGCCCTGCGTTAGTAAATTGTGCCTGCCATCTTTAAGCAGGAGAGCCATTTCTATGCACAAGCATTTGGCTCCCCTTTAAAGTGTAATGTTTGTGCAGGAAGATCTCCCCTCTCTATCTATTACGCAAAAACAAGATGACGCGCCCCCTGCCTTTAAAGTAGCAGAGGGTGCTTTTGTACAGATTTTGCACTGTATTCTTGCTCTGTTACCTTGCCCTTGACTTTTGTATGCGTGATACTGTGTATTTTGAATGCACACTTTGCTGTGCAGCTCTTTCTGACCATTTTACAGGCCATTGTTGTGCATCATGACTAGGGTTGGCCAGAACCGTATATATACACTGTATATGACCGTATATTTGGTCATTTCCCTGCCAAAGATGCCGTATACACACCGTACATATATGGTTCTAGCCAACCTTAATCATGACCCTCCTCATGTCTTCAGCGAATTGCCTACAGCCGAGACACGTGATAAACTTATGTCTTCCCTGACCTGCTTTTCGGGCTGTGTGTTATGACTCCTTGTGATGCTTCTGCTCTGCTCAGGGTGCCCTTCAACATTTTTTCCCCCTGTTGGGGCGCTTTTAGTCTCATCAGGGCTGGTTTATGTGCTTTTATGCACGCCACTCAATCCGAGCATTCTTTTAATGTGCAGGGCACTGGTGCAGCTATCCAGCCGCAACGCAGGCCCCCCTCTGGGTCTGCACCACAGCCCTCCTCCCGCCCTCAGCAGCGTATACAGCCTGCTAATCAATCAGCATCTGCAGCTGGAGGCGTGCCTAAATGGAAAGCGCAGGTCGGTGCAGTTAGTCCATGCAACTTGCCTCAAACTGGCAGACGTGGTCAGCAATCACTAGTTTCCTAACAGATGTTCAGGACGAGGTGTTGGGTGTTATTAGAGCAAATGATATTTTCATTCAATTCGAGTGGTACACAGTTGACAAATGCCACGCACCATCTATGCGCCTCGGTGCATGATGTTGTTTGTCATCCAAAGCATTTCATACCACACCTGATCAGCAAAAGCATGCATTCTTCCAAAACTCAAATGCTGCTCGTTTGGAATATTCTGTCCACCTCCCTACTCGTAGTCTGAGAGCCTTCGACAAGCAATGGCGGCGCAACGCCAAGTTGCGGGAGCCCTAGCACGAGGGGAGAAACTACCCCCTCCCCCTCCTAGCATGCCAGATCCGAGCTTCATCCAGTGGTATGTTCTCATCTGGTAACCCACATAGGCACGGGCAGTGCTGTGGGCATACAGGCAGAAATTATTTGCAACATTACGCACAGCTTGCATCGGCACAGTTTATGAAATGAGTGCTGTGCATTTATGTTTTGTACTGGATGTGTACAAATTCAACACATTGCAGCTAGGAATTGTCACCTTTCTCCTCCGGCATTTGTCTCCAAAGCTCAGACGCCAAGCAGGATGTCATATTTTTTAAATGCTCAGCATTTCTTGGGAATGTGTGCATTAAGTCACTTGTTTCTGAATGTTTATGCGTGCTGCCACCAAAAACTGGCTCTCTCTCTCTCTCTCTCTCTATCTCTATCTATCTATATATATATATATATGCCCCTATATAGATAGAGAGAGATATAATTTTTATTTGCGTACTAAGATATCCGTCTAATTGTTTGTGCACACAGTCCCCACTGTGGGCGCCGTTTTAACCAGCAAGCAGCGGATCGCCATATTGCTTCATGCGCCAACACCATATCAAGGCCCAAGTTTTTGAAAGCAGGCACAGGTGGGGCGAATTGAGGGGAGGCTTCATTTTTGTGATTTGGCTGCGAATGTACTTCTCAGGTTGAAGGTAGAGGGGAGTAATGTCATTGTGTGTCCGCGCGCTAGTCCTTTTCTAGGTAAAGTGCAAGGATGTGATGAGCGTCCAAATTTAAATATGGTTCACCTGAAGTGACCTCTTTGTGCATACTCTTAACGCGCTGTTAAAGGACACCTAGCTCCCTCCCATGCTGTAATTTTACTACAATGCTGTAATGCTGCTACAGTGCTATAATGCCTTGACTTTGCTTTGCTTTGGCAACGTGCAGGTGGATCTGGGCAAGGTGCCCCACAAAGCCGTCACTTGCCACGTTACTGAGTATCTCTTGTTGCTTAGTTTGCTCTTAGTGAGAAATGGTTGTATCAGAGGGATAGTACGAGGTGCAAAGAAAATATTCAATGCTGCTACCGGAGTGCCTTTTTCAAGGAAGGCGTCAATAATATATTACTTTTCAGAGAGGTCTAAGGTGATTGTGGGGATCATTCTTAAACATGAGTTTGCAAGATAAAGCGTGTGCATTGAGTATATCAGTTTTATGGCAGGAGCGTTGTACAAAATTAAAACATTGTTCGGGGTCATTCATCACACAGACTGCAAGCCCACTGTGGCGGCGCAATTGCAGTACACTGTTGAGGTGTTGGAGCTTCTTTCTAAATCATTTTTTTCATGGATGGGCATTTGTTCATCTCAACTTAATGGTGTTCTATTTGCTCCTTGTTTTCCCATTTCCTTTCAAAGTTGCTTATTAAGCCTTATTAAGTGGCTTATAAATAACCTGGTGGTGAGTTATACGAAGATGAGGTTGCTTGACAAGCACGTGTAATTACGCACATTAAGCTGCCTCCCAACTTTGAGGCTATTTGGATGCAGCTTTACACAGAGATTATGAGACATTGACAAATTGATGGTTGGGGGGGGGGATCCGATGAGGATACGCTTAGATGCCCGTACAGAATGCTGGTCCAGGTCAGCAATAATTTCAACCATATTGGAATCAATACGCTCTAACATTTTGCCACAATGCGTCTTTACACTTCTCTGACCCAATGCAACAGCACTACTGCCAAACAAGTTTTACATGCCGACATGCGATTGAGCTCCAGGTCTGATGACTGCTGGTCTTCCCATGTTCTTTCAGCCATGACTGGTCTGATCCAAGAGTGTTTGTTCAAAGAATAGCTGCGGAACTGTGAACCCATTGATCTGTCTTTTTGTTGTGGACCCCAGAGAGAGACAGCCACTTGGAGTTTTGGACACCCAATTCTGATGGCCACAAAAGCACAACAGCAAGTTTCTCACTTATCGTTTGCTTCAGACTTTGTGTCCACACCCTTCGCTTTGAAACAGCAACTTGGAATTCCACCTCTTCCCCTACTTGCGACTTGTGTGAGGCTGATGATGATGTAAAGGAGAAACACGTTATTTTTTTATGTATCGGTATCGAACATTTATGGCACTCGTTCATCCATTTATTTGATCATATCTCAAGGTGATATCAAAGGTTTTGTTTTTCAACATAACTTAAATCTGTTAGTGAAGCTGTCGATCTTTTTGATTTATTTATTTGTTGGGACCTATAGGTTGAGCAGCCATGCCAGGCTGGAGGCCTTGGGTTACAAGGGGTTACAAGGATGGCCTACAGCCCGAGTCTCTGGCTGATGGCAATTGGCTGGTGAAACAAAATCAACCAGTGTCGAAAATTGAAACTAAATCTGACACAAACTTGAGGAGTCTG
>Ga0307951_1002469_pt1 | contig 11581 bp, 18 predicted proteins | sample OrgLakmetagen374_FD_201842 | JGI IMG/M metagenome (GOLD analysis project Ga0307951, IMG submission 201842) | Saline water microbial communities from Organic Lake, Antarctica - #374 | ecosystem: Environmental > Aquatic > Non-marine Saline and Alkaline > Saline | place: Antarctica: Organic Lake... | reverse complement strand
CACCGTATATTTGGTGATTTCCCTACCTAAAATACCGTATATACACCGTGTATATAAACATTTGGTTCTGGCCAACTCTAACTATATTCTACGCGGGAGGGAGCTCGCGGGATTGGTTTGAGGCAATTGCTATACTCAAGAAAGGGACATATTAAGCAACCACTCTATCATTCATTATTCATTCCGCATGGAGTGTGATGTCATGATCACCGAAATGACGCACTCGGCTTAGCTTTAAGGATGCAATTGTTGAGACACTAAACAGCCGCAAAATCAGCGTGATGTCCACCTCATCAATGATAAATCAGGGTGAATAGGGGAGGTTAAGTAGTAGCAGGATAGAGTTTGATGAGCACACACACACACACACAAACGCACACATACACACATACCTACACACAGACAAACACACGTACCAAAGGGCGTGTGGGGGAGGTCGAGGGAAGGGAAGATGGGGCTGGGTTTGGGGGGGGTGGGGCGGAAAACGGAAAACTAGCGCAGGGTGTGAAGGTGGGACGTCCTTTTGAGCGTACCTGCGGGGTAGCAGTGACATACCGTACGGCTGAGTTGACGTGAACATAAGCAAATGTGACGAGTGCCAATGAGTGTGTGTGTGAGAGGGCAGAGGCAGAGAACTAAATAACAGGGAGTAGTGTCGGTGTCGGTGTGTGGCCAGCCAAAACAATGCAAGGTGTGACACCCAGTCAGAGGGCCTTCAGGGAGGAACGTGAAGGCTTGCATTCATGTGTCCCTGTGTGCACCAGACGCTAGCATCTTATAATTGGGGAAGCATTACTGTGCTTGCTTGCATTCATGTGTCCTTGTGTGCACCAGATGCTAGCATTCTTGTACCTGGAAAAGCATTATAATGATTGATAAAATAACAGTTTAGCGCAGATTGCGGCATGGGAACAAGGCCAGAGCTTTCAGCTGTCCTTTGTACGTGATAATGTGCAGAACCTGGCATGGGCAAGGAACCAAGTTTGTTTTCACGTTGCAAGGGTGCCAACGTTTGTTTTCACGCTGCAAGGGTGCCAACATTTGTTTTCACGCTGCAAGGGTGCCAACATTTGTTTTCATGCTGCAAGGGTGCCATCGTTCATTTTCACGCTGCAAGGGTGCCAACGTTTGTTTTCAAGCTGCAAGGGAGCCAACGTTTGTTTTCACGCTGCAAAGGTGCACACGCTCTAAATTGATGCAGGACGGGGAACACTTGAGATCGTTATTGCAGCGTGGGTGAGCCACAAACGAGTGTCCGTGAGCTCCTTCCCTCTCTTCTATGGTTCAAGCGCAAGCGTAGGTATTGAGGTATGAGTAGGGTTGGCCAGAACCGTATATATACACCGTATATGACCGTAAATTGGCAATTTCTTCGCCAAAAATACTTTATAGGTATACACCGTATATATGGTTCTGGCCAACCCTGGCTATGAGGTGCATTCCAAACGAGCATGCGCGGTTGGAAAGTAACCCCCATCAAGGACCTACAGCTGCTACGCAGTAAGTACTAATAGCATCCAAAAGGTGTACAGGTGAACAAAAGTGCCGTCCACCACGTCCATATGCACTGCTCGAGCACACTAGTTTACAATTGCCCCCAGTGCACGCTGCGCCAATACGCAGCTGTAGGCGCAGTGCCTGGGCAATGCCAGCGACAATGAAGTGCCTTCCTCTACAACCTTAAAACATTACTCAGGCACATAACCTTACATCTCCTCCTAATACACAATGCGCCAATACGCACCTGTAGACGCAGAGCTTGTGCGATGCCAGCAGCGTCCATGGCCCTGCCTGCGATGCTGAAGTTGCCTCCACCAACGGACATGATGCCCTTACGGCGCAGCTCCGGCAGCGCGTCGGCTGCGCTCTTGCCCATGCCCATGTAGTTGGAGGCGATGAAAGCAGCCAGGTCTTCGAGGCCAGCGGTGCTGCCAGTTGGTGCTGACGGCGGCGTAAAGCTGGATGGTGCGGAGGGCAAAGCTGGCCGGGAGGAGCGGGTTGGTGTGGATGGCCTGCTTGGTGTACGAGCCTGCGAGAGACCGGATGCACGCAGAAGTAATTAATAGATAATTGAAGTGCAGCAATTATACTGCAGCACAGTAGCAAGACGGTTCAACTCATTTTGCCCATCAATTTGTTTAACCCTTCCAGCATTATGGATAAGTCTGCTTCTGTGTTTTATTTTGTCCCTTCCAGCATTATGGATAAGTCTGCTATGTTTTATTTTGTCCCTTCCAGCATTTTGGATAAGCCTGCTTCTATGTTTTATTTCGTTTGTGCCTTGCTTGTGTCCAAGGCAAAACCTTTGATCGGAATCTTTTCGTATCTGATAACCTGAGGATATGCATCTTCAGACGAATGGGAAGGAGCTCTAAGGAAATTAGTAAGACACAAGCAATCTGCATTCACAACATGTCAGTTGCTACGGTACTCGTCATTTCACGCGCATACCTGTAGACGTAGAGCTTGAGCAATGCCAGCGGCATCTAAGATCTGGCCGCTCATGCTGAAGTTCCTTCCACTGGCAGTGATGCCCTTGCGGCGCAGCTCCGGCATCACGTCTGTGACGCTCTTTCCCATGCCCATGTAGTTGGTAGAGATGTATGCAGCTAGGCCCTCCAAGCTGGCAGCACTTCCAGTTGGGGTGGCAGGGGGGGCCGGTGCTGCGTGCTCTGGTTGGGTGGGGCGAGCTGGGGAGACTGAGCGGCTGGGTGTGCGGGCCTGCAAGGGGTGCAGCACAAAGAAAAGGACTGTTTTGAGTCTGTTGTTACCAGCACAAGTCGGTTGTCACCAGCTCAAGGCAGATCACAGGAAATGTGCAGCATGCGCTGGTTGGGAGGAGCGGGCTGGAAGACTGAGCGGTTGAATTTGCAGGCCTTCATGGTGAGAACAGCAGCAGCAGTACTATTTCAGTAGCAAGTTATTATTAAGAATGCTAAAATTCTTAGAAGATATAAAAGAATATGTATCTCAAATGAGAGAGGACAAGGGATGCGAATTTATTTTGGTGGCGCACCACCATCAAATCATTGGCCTTAATTTGTCGGCAACTGATATCGTTGGGGGTGAATCAAACAAGGCGTTTAAGACTAAGATCGCTGGCTTTGGCTTGTCGGCAACTGAACTCGCTGAGGGTGAATCAAACAAGGCGTTCAAGGCTAAGGCCTGCATCAGATTTCTGCTATGCGGCCCAGAGCACAAATTACAAAAGGCGTTCAAGGCTAAGGCCTGCATCAAATTCCTGCTATGCGGCCCAGAGCACAAATTACAAAAGGCGTTCAAGGCTAAGGCCTGCATCAGATTCCTGCTATGCAACCCAGAGCACAAATTACAAAAGGCGTTCAAGGCTAAGGCCTGCATCAAATTCCTGCTATGCGGCCCAGAGCACAAATTACAAAAGGCGTTCAAGGCTAAGGCCTGCATCAGATTCCTGCTACAAGATCCAGAGCGCAAAATTAAACGAAGCAGGGGAATAGCTGTATAAGGGGTATTTGATAGGCTCTCTTCGGTCTACGTACCTGAACACACCTGTTATAAATTCCGCCACTTGGGGCAGGTGCACAGAAATACGTCCTGTAGGGTGCGCCATACACACAGGCCATACATACAAGGCCAAGTTCTGTGTTCACACCCTTCGCCCTCACCTGCAGACGTAGAGCTTGAGCAATGCCAGTAGCATCTAAGATCTGGCCGCCCATGCTGAAGCTGCTTCCACTGGCGGCGATGCCTTTTCGACGCAGCTCTGGCATCACGTCTGCGGCGCTCTTGCCCATGCCCATGTAGTTGGTGGAGATCCAGGCAGCCAGGCCCTCTAGTCCAAAAGCACTGCCAGCAGCTGGTGCTGGTGCTGAAGAAGAAGCTGGACGGCTAGGTTGGGGGGTGGAAGGACGGCTGGACGTGCGAGCCTGTAGTTACAAGCAGTTAGGTTGATAATGCTGGAGAAGTATTTTGAGTGATGACCAGTATGGTCAAAAAAATAAAGCTGCTTTTGTGGACAAGTCTAGTGCCATGTCCAACAGTTTTCAGCTTATTGAAAGTGCATATTTCGAAGGTTTGTTACCTGCAGGCGTAGCGCTTGAGCAATGCCACCAGCATCCAAGATCTGGCCGCCCATGCTGAAGTTACTTCCACTGGCGGCGATGCCTTTTCGACGCAGCTCTGGCATTACGTCTGCGGCGCTCTTGCCCATGCCCATGTAGTTGGTGGAGATCCAGGCAGCCAGGCCCTCTAATCCGGAAGCACTGCCGGATGGTGAAGCTGGTGCTGGTGCTGCTGAGTAGCTTGCTGGTGCTGAGGGAGTTTGTTGGGATGGCATCAGGACGATTGGACGGCTAGGTGTGCGCGCCTGGGATTGCATAATCATTTTAGGGAGATACACTTGAACGCAGGTCGCATTTCGATCTGTTGTGCCGGCATCAATGTGTCTTTGGAGTAACTATTGACCCTTGAAGATGGGGGTTTGATATCACCCCCGTGCTCGTGCAAACGATGAAATAAGATTGTTTCAACCTAGCTATGTTGGCTGCAGTCTGTGCTTCAAAACGGAAACAATGGATTTGATGCGTAAGCATAGCACAGCAATTGGCGTAGAACTTAAGAGCTGTGAATACAAAGGCTGTTACTTCAGCAAAGTAAATATGATTGCAAATGCTTTAGCTGCTCCACACCCACCCACACACACACACACACACTTACAGAGAGAAGGAGAAGTCTGTAAACCCACCTGCAGACGCAGAGCTTGAGCAATTCCGGCAGCATCCAGGATTTGGCCGCCCATGCTGAATTTATCACCACTGGCGCTGATGCCTTTACGGCGCAGCTCAGGCAGTGCGTCAGCTGCGCTCTTGCCCATGCCCATGTAGTTGGTGGAGATCCAGGCAGCCAGGCCTTCTAATCCGGAAGCACTGCCGGATGCTGCTGCTGGGGCTGTGAAGCTGGTGGGCGCTGATGGGAAAACAGGGCTTGAGGCACGAGTTGGTGTGGACGGTCTACTGGGTGTGCGAGCCTGTGATTGTAAAGTAAGATATAAGATATATAAGATATATATACTGGCTGTATAAGATATATATACTGGCTGTATAAGATATAAGATATATATACTGGCTGTAAGGTAAGATTTATATACTGGTTGTAGGGTTAGATATATGCTGGAGCTTATGGCAACGAATAGGCTAGCCAAGCAGCGTTTGACAGCCACAAGAAAGACAAGAGTAAGTCGGACAGGCGCCAAGGACATGTCTCACATATGACGGCCGTGCGAGCTTTTGCGAGGACAGCGCTTGCACATGTAGTGGTGAGGAAATGCGTGAGCACTTTTTTGCACACACTTTTGCACACACTCTTTTGCTCACACTTTTTTGCACACGTAGTGGTGAGGAAGTGCGTAAGCATTTTAATGCACACTTTTTTGCTTACACGTGTTTGCACATTTTTTTGCACGCGTAGAGGTGAGGAAGTGTGTGAGCACTTTTTTGCACACACTTTTGCACACACTCTTTTGCTCATACTTATTTTGCACAATCTTTTGCTCAAATTATTTTGCTCACACTTTTTTGCACACGTAGTGGGTAGGAACATGATAGCAGCAAGTGCTCTGTGTTGTACTCAAGCCTAAGGCAGAAAATGGCGTTTGAAATGATGAACAGTTGGGCGTGCGTGTTTGAGAGCGTTTTGTGACTAAAATGTTGCGCTCTGGGCACTTGCAACGAGGGCAGAATTTTGGGGAGATCCAAGGATGGATCGACAGCAGAGGGTGAGCTGCTCACACATTGACAGGCTTGCATCAGAACGCACACACCATAAGCCAGACCAGCACTTGTCCAACTTTAGACCCTTCCAGAAGGTTGGAAAGCACGCACATTCCAACATGCACTCACCAACACGCATGCACACACCACACAGCCAGCCCTGTGTTTGATGCACCTGCAACCGCAGGGCTTGTGCAACTTCAACACGTGCACACACCACAACACACAGCCAGCCCTGTTTCTGATGCACCTACAGTCGCAGCACCTGTGCAACTTCAACACGAGAACACCAACACGCACACAGCCAGCCCTGTTTTTGATGCACCTGCAGCCACAGCGCCTGTGCAACTTCAACACATGCACACACCAACACGCACACAGCCAGCCCTGTTTTTGATGCACCTGCAACCTCAGCGCCTGTGCAACTTCAGCACGAAAACACCAACACACACAGCCAGCCCTGTTTTTGACGCACCTACAATCGCAGCGCCTGTGCAACTTCAACACATGCACACACACCAACACACACAGAGCCCTGTTTTGACGCACCTCCAACCTCAACGCCTGTGCAACTTAACAAAAGAACACCAACACGCACACAGCCAGCCCTGTTATTGACGCACCTGCAACCTCAGCGCCTGTGCAACTTCAGCACGAAAACACCAGCACGCACACAGCCAGCCCTGTTTTGGACGCACCTGCAACCGCAGCGCCTGTGCAACCTCAAGAGCATCCAAGGTCTTGCCAGAAAGGGTGTACAGGCCACGGCCTGCATCTGTTAGCCCTTTACGGCGCAGCTCAGGCAGTGCGTCTGCCGCGCTTTTGCCCATGCCCATGAAGTTGGTGGAGATGAAATGGGCCAGCTCCTCCAGACCGCTCGCTAGCAAAGGAGAGCTGCTGGCTGGCCGAGCCTGAGAGCAGTTTTTGCGGTGAGGGATATTGAAGGTGCACGTGCTTGTGTGTGTGTGTGTGCGTGTGTGTGTGTGTGTGCGTGTGCGTGCAACTGAACAGTGGGTGTGCTTTTTATTACTTTCCCTTGCGTTGGTTGAGCGTGTTTTTCTTTACGTGGGTTCTTTGCGTGGGTTAAAGCATGATCACTTAGGCGCTTGTGCATGTGTGTGTGTGTGTGTGTGTGCGTGTGTACGTGTGTGCGTGTGCGTGCGTGAGGGATGAAGAGCCTTTTCGATTGAATAATTACCTCATCACTTTGGAACTGTTTCTAGCATAAACACCACTTAAGGATAGGTGACAACCTACGGTACCTGCATGTCAAATTGAGGAGAGTTGGGAGGAGTTGGGGGAGGGGGGGTTCGGGGGAATGCGGAGGGTGCGCTTGAAGCTGGAGAGCTGCCACTGCTGCCTGGCCTGACCTGCGCACAACGAGAGCATGGCAGGGGAGTGTATGTGTGTGTGTGTGTGTGCGTGCAATCCTACCACTCAGGACACAGCAGAAGGGTGTGTGTGTATGTTTGTACGTGTGTGAGCGCTCGTGTATGTGTGTGTGAGTGTGTGTGTATGTGTGTGTGCAATCCTACCACTCAGGGCACAGCAGAAGAGGGTATGAGATAGGTGTGTGTGTATGTTTGTACGTATGTGAGCGCTCGTGTGTGTGTGTGAGTGTGTGTGTGTGTGTGTGTGTGTGTGTGTGTGTGTGTGTGTGTGTGTGTGTGTGTGTGTGTGTGCAAAACTGGCATAGAGTACCAAAAAGGACACGGTATTGCAGTTGAGTGTGCCTAAGTGACACAGGGGTTGGAGAGGGAATTTTTGTTTTGTTGTAAGTGTGCACTAAGGGAAATTGTCATGTGCACAGCGGAGGACGCAAACAGAGAATCAGTCATAGGGCACAGAGGAGGACACAATAAGGGATAGTGCCATAGGGCACATAAGCATATATCAGAGGAGGACGTAATGCTGTTTAAGCGCGCCTGAACAGTGATAGGGTTCTGGGATCAACACAATTATGAGTCCCTTTGCGTTGGTATGTAAATCATGACTCGTGGGGTACAGGACACAATGTATCTCATTAATATCCCTGTATTTTTCTATTCCTGATCTGGGTTGGGAGCTTGGCACCCTTTTCAGGATACGAAGAAGAGACAAAGGTTGTATGTAATTTAAGGTGTGCAGCACCGCAGAAGCTGTAGGCGCAAGGAGATGCACGCTTTCAGCCAGAGTAGATCTGAGCACTGCGTTTGGACAAGCGATTGCACGTCCAACCCTAAAGAGGTCGCTGGTAGCTGGCAGCAGGAAGCTGGTGGCTTGCACCGCACAAGGCATCACGAGGAAGGTATCAAAGTACATGAGGAAGCGACAGCTTTGACCATCCAAAAGTTTTCCAAGCCCACCTGCAACCGTAGGGCCTCAGCAACTTGACCAGCATCCATCTGGCTTCCCTGCCCTGTGATCTTGAACAGGTGCTGCCCGTGCTTCACACTGCTGCACAGCACGCCCCTCCTTCGTAACTCTGTGTGCGCAAATGCGCAAGGGGATGAGCATTGCGCAGAGGGTGTGAGGCGTCGGAGGCAGATGTGTGAGTGGTGGAAGCACAACAGTAAGGATCTCTCACATTTGGAGGGAAGTCTGTTGCATCCACTTCCATTTACGTTTACTCCACTTGCTCATTTGCACACGTGCAGCTTACCCTGCCTAAAGCCAAACTCACAACCCATACAGCACCGACTGCTGCGCCAGCGCGCACCTGGCAGCACATCTGCAGCGCTCTTGCCCATGCCCGTGTAGTTAGAGGCAATCATGGCAGCAAGCCACTTCAGGCCAGCCGCCTGTGCCTGCAAACCAGAGCCGAAGCCCTGAGGGGAAGTGGCTGGAGGGGGGGGGGGGCTTGGGGTTCACTGCTGAAGGAGGAGAGCTCCCAAAGAAAGGTACAGATCGGCTGGAGCTGGAGGAGCGCGTCTGTTTGAGGCAGCAGCAGATGCGGACGCACGTGTGCGTTTGTGTGTGTATGTGTATGTGTATGTGTATGTGTACATGTGTATGTGTGTGTGTAATAATGTGTATGTGTGTTCGTTCATAAGTGTGTTTCAACACACCAAGGCGTTGACAGTGTTGTTTTGGATGAGGACTGGAGTGCGCCTACTGAGGCAGCAGAGCAGCCACTTGTGTTTGCATTGCAAGCAACGCTTTGCGTTCTCACAAGGCACATAGCCACACAGTACCTCACAAGGCACACAGACACATAGTATACTAGCTAAATACAAGTTAGTGTGTTCTCACAAGGCACACAGCCACATAGTATACTAGCTAAATACAAGTTAGTGTGATCTCACAAGGCAAATAGTATACTAGCTAAATACAAGTTAGTGTGTTCTCACAAGGCACATAGCCACACAGTATACTAGCTAAATACAAGTTAGTGTGATCTCACAAGGCACACAGCCACATAGTATACTAGCTAAGTACAAGTTAGTGTGTTCTCACAAGGCACATAGCCACACAGTATACTAGCTAAATACAAGTTAGTGTGATCTCACAAGGCACACAGCCACATAGTATACTAGCTAAATACAAGTTAGTGTGATCTCACAAGGCACATAGCCACATGGTACACTAGCTAAATACAAGTTTGCACACCATGCATGGCGATGCTTGTGGGGTGAGCGCGGTGATCAGGCAGTTTCACAACGCAGCACGCAACACTGTCAGCAAGCATGCCTTGCCCAAGAACTGTGTCAGGTTGGAGGATAGAAAGCCGGATTTTGGCAGCAGATTAGCAAAAAGGTTGTGTGTAGATACAAGAGACAGAGGGAAAACAAAATGCGGGATTGAAGTTAGTCCATTTCAGCTACTTCGGTGGCACTTGACAAGATGAAGAAGGTGGTACTTGGAATAAAGGCCGGAGCTACAATGTGTGCGGTTGTTGCTCTTGGCAGGAAGGTCCCCCTCTGAATGTGTGCTCATACGCTTGTTTAAAGCGCGATCCTATAGATATACAGTACACACTGTTATGCTGCAGGGACGCTGTTGGGAATTTGATCTTTTGGTTGTAACGGCCGCCTGTACCTTTGCTTTGCAGGTCCCTAAAAGGGCTACCGTCCTAAACTTCCTCATGCTTTACTTCCTTGTACCTTTCTGTTAGACTGCAGGCAGTCTCCCGCCTGAGAGGGTAGTTTTACCTTTCTGTTGAACTACAGGTACTGTAGACTGCAATTGTAGACTGCAGTGACTGCAGATTTACCTTTCTGTTAGACTGCAGGCGGTCTCCCGCCTGAGGGTAAAAAGCTGCGCTACAGCACTCTCAATATGAAGGTCAGCACTCATCCAAACATTTGAAACTAACCAACAAGGGCAACAGGTCCTCACGCTTGTGTGCAGGACATGTTTGTGTGTAATACATCAGGCCACTCACCCTTGGTGGGCTGGTGGTCGGGGGGGACGTTGGGCGGCTACCGGGTCGTACCTGCGCACATAGTGGTGGCAACAAAGGGGCTGTGAGGATGGAGCAGAGAGCTGTGGGAGGGCTTCTCAGTAGTGACGAGGCCTTGCATGTGCAGCAGGGTCAGATTACTCTCCGGTGAGAGTGCCGCCTTAAAAGCTAGCTCTCTCTCTCTCACACACACACACACACACACATAAACACACACACACACCAAATCACCAATGAACTAACACACTATGCGTATAACGAGCGCTAATATTATTGTTGCCAGCAGGCAAACACCTCTTCACCTGTAAGCGCAGCGCTTGTGCGATCTCAGGTGCACTCAATATTTGACCGCCCATGCTGAAGTTACTAACGCCGGCGCTGATGCCTTTTCGACGCAGCTCAGGCAGTGCATCTGCTGCGCTCTTGCCCATGCCCATGTAGTTCGAGGAGATCCAGGCAGCCAAGTCATCCAAGCCAGATGATGTTGGCGCATCCATTTGGACAACCTGTTCATCGCATGAGTATGCATGCGTGTATGATTGTGTTGGGCCATAAACCAAGGTAAATACACTTCTAAGTGCTTAGGAAAGCACGCACTTGTGTACTTGTGTTGGCATACCCGTGTGAGAGATCCTTGTGGAACAGTAGATGACTGTTTGCACCCTCAGGATGGTACCGTGCGCACTGCAGCACTCACACGTACACACACACACACACAAACAAAAAACATACACTCATACTCACGCTCACCCACACAACCACAAATAAGCTCTTCCGTTATAACACGAACAAACCTTAGGAGACATGGCACTGGATCTTGATTGTCCGCCGACATTGTTAGGTGAGGCAAAGAACAACGGGTGGCTTTTTGAGGATGGGGGAGTTTTCATTCGCGTGACGGGAGATGGGGTGCCCAATGGAGTGCACTTGGTGGGAGTTGGGGGTGGCGTCCGCTCCCCTGCTCCCTGTGCAAGGCATTTTTGGTTGTGTCTAGAAGTGTGTATTGGTGAGCGTGCGTGTGTAAGTGTGCTTTTGTGTGTTTATGTGTGTATGTGTGCGTGCACGTGTGTTGTGTGTGTTTGTGTAAGTCTGCGCACGTGTGTGTGTGTGTGTGTGTGTGTGTGTGTGTGTGTGTGTGTGTATGCGTGCGTGTGTGCGTGTGTGTTGAGTGCGTGTCTGTGTGGTGCGTGCGTGTGATTGCGTGATTGTGTGTGTGCAGGTGTGTGTGTGTGTGTGTGTGTGTGTGTGTGTGTGTGTGTGTGTGTGTGTGTGTGGATGGGTGTGTGTGTGTGTGCGCGTGCCTGTGTGGTGCGCGCGTGTGTAGTGTGTGTGTGTGCGCGTGTGTGCGTGTGTGTGTGTGTGTGTGTGCGCGCGTGTGTGTGTGTGTGTGTGTGTGTGTGTGTGTGTGTGTGTGTGTGTGTGTGTGTGTGTGTGTGTATATATATATATGTGA
>Ga0307951_1002458_pt1 | contig 11603 bp, 12 predicted proteins | sample OrgLakmetagen374_FD_201842 | JGI IMG/M metagenome (GOLD analysis project Ga0307951, IMG submission 201842) | Saline water microbial communities from Organic Lake, Antarctica - #374 | ecosystem: Environmental > Aquatic > Non-marine Saline and Alkaline > Saline | place: Antarctica: Organic Lake... | reverse complement strand
AGAGCAGTTGTGAGGACCAAGGAAGAATTAAGATGGAGAAGCTTAAGAGGAACGCAGATAAAAAGCAAGAATGATATGAGTAATATCACTTTGCTTCACTCCAAGAACTGGAGTTCAAGTGTTGCACATTGAGCTCGGCAGATGCCTTTGCAGGTTTAATTGGCAGGAAGGTTGGCTACATAAAAATTTTGCCTGTTGTGCCTCGCCTCTCCTTCCGCATAACTGTGATCAAAATGCAATCTTGTGCGCCCACAGCTGTCTCTAGTTGACTTGGCGGGCAGCGAGCGAGCAGCTGAGACCAACAATGCGGGGCAGAAGCTGAGGGATGGGGCAAGCATTAACAGGTGCGCATGTGTACATGTACATGTATGTGTGTGTGACGGCATACAGTTTAGTTTGGATCTCCAGTAGTAGTAGATTGCAATTGGAGATGTGAGCTATCGCCAAGCAGGAGGTTTATACGTATGCAAGGAGGTGTGAATCAGGGTTGCAAGCAAGTCAGTGTTTTAGCTAGTGGGAGGTTGGTAGTTCAAGGCCAAAGGCGGTTAAAATTGTAAGGGTAAAGCTTTGCAAGGTACATGATATGATCCTCCTCTTTCTTGTGTCTTTGTCTCTCGGGCGTATAATGTGCCCATGCCTACAAAATAAAAATTTCATGTCTCTCTTTGGCGCATAGTATGCCCATGCCTACAAAAGCAACGCTCAGTAAGGTAAATGTGCCCAAAAAGAAATTGGAAGTCACCCGTCCATCCACTCTTCCTCAATTCTTTACATGTTGTATTTGTCAGGTCGGTCCAATGCTCATGAGGACGGTATACATACTTTGGGTTCTTGTTTGGGCAGGTTATATACCGTGCATGGAAACAGCCTGGCCAACCAACTTTCAGGCTAAATGCTTTGTCTTTCTTGTCGCAAAAGTGCCAGTGCAAGCGACTCCCTGTCTGTTTTGCAAATCCCTCGCCTCCTGTGTGTTTGCTCAACACATTTGCTAACTTGCTAGCGCTTGTGTTAATGATGCGTTCAGGTCGCTCCTTGCCTTGGCCAACTGCATCAACGCCCTCGGGAAAATGGCGTCACCCAGCGCCAAGGCCGGTGCAAACTACGTGCCCTACCGTAACTCCAAGCTCACTCGCTTACTCAAAGATGGCCTGTCTGGGAACAGCCGCACTGCCATGATCACCACCGTGGCTGCAGCAAACGATCAGTACCATCACTCCATTAATACCCTCAAGTGAGTTGTGGCTGCATCAAACGATCAGTACCATCACTCCATTGATACCCTCAAGTGAGTTGTGGCTGCAGCAAACGATCAGTACCATCACTCCATTAATACCCTCAAGTGAGTTGTGGCTGCAGCAAACGATCAGTACCATCACTCCATTAATACCCTCATGTGAGTTGTGGCTGCAGTACACGATCAGTACCATCACTCCATTAATACCCTCAAGTGAGTTGTGGCTGGCGTGTTTTTCAAAAGGCTTGCCTCCTTGCATCTGGGTGAGTATGGCAGACAAAATTTTGCGTAAAAATAATGATAAAGGAGCCGTAAGTACGCAGGCAGTGATTGCCACTCCCCAGTTTTTGCAATTTTTCCTCAGAAGGCTCTGAAGTGTGGGCTTTGCGGACAGCACCACCTAACTTCCAGTGGGTGGTGTGTAAGTTGATAATGGAACCTGGGAATGGGCACAATGACCTCTGTGCTGATGTTTGTGGTGATCAGCTGGCACTGGTGTCCGTTCGATCTCAGGCAGAGAGTGTCACGCTAATGATTGTTGATGATCTCAGGCAGGGAATGTCTGGTGAGTGTTACGGTAGGGGATTCACGCTGTTCATTGTTACAGGAGGGAATGTCATGCTGGTGATTAATTACTGATGATCTCAGGTAGGGAATGTCACGCTGGTGATTGTTGAGACCTTTCGTTAGGTGCTGCCTAATGATGGTGGCTCTGCTGGTGGCTGGGAGTGCTTCTAGTGGCTGGCGGTGCTGCTGAGATGCTTCCAATCGCCCTCAGTCGCCCCATGCCCACACTTGATTGATTTCAAATTGCTTTGCCGGGAAAGGGGGAGACGGTTCACAATGTAAATTTATCCATCTGTCAGGAGTAATTAGGCACCTTTCGTGTGTTTATAATGGGTATCTTTTGGCAAAAAGGGATTCTTTTGTCGTGAAATATAAAACCTTGCCTTTGATGCTTTGATGCTCAGGTGCTTATTGCTTGCTTGTTATTTAGTCTACCATCACTTGTGGTGTACCATGTTACAGTTGTGCATTCAACTTGAGACGAATAACAGCTAAAGACAGAAGTGTGACATAGATCGTCTTCTGTCAGCTCTCAAAGGTTGCGTCAGTAATTGAGTTGGAAACAGCAAATGCAGCTATAATTTGCTCAAGATTGGCACTGTGCTGCATGCACAGCCACGTTTTGTTTCTTCTAATTCGCCTCCTAATTGTCTCGCTCCCAGGTATGCTGACCGTGCAAAGGAGATCAAAACGCATGTGGTCCAAAATGTGGGCACCGTGGAGTCTCACATTGCCGACTACCAGCGCATGATTGACTCCCTGCAGGTGTGGTGTGGTGTGTGTATGTTTGTGTGTGTGTCTGCGTGTTTGTGTGTGTGTTTGTGTGTGTTGTGTCTGTGTGTGTGCGTGTGTGTGTGTGTATGTTTGGACCATTAAGGGGCGAGGAGGGGTGTAGGGGGGATGTGCAAGTGCGTTCAATGCAAAAACTGCAACAGCTCCTGCTTGTCTTCACCCATATCCATACCCATGCTACCCTACTTCCCTTACCCAGTATTGGCGGTAGTACTATTCCCTCACCCATATCCATACCCACATGCATATCCAAAATTTGCAATAGCACTAATTGCTCACCCACACCCACACCTGTACCTTAACCCATACCCATACCCAAAGGCTTTGCAATAGCACAACCTGCTCACCAGACCCGCACCCATATCTACTTTGTATTTTCCCTCAGCAAACTCTCTAGTTTATTTATACTTTTCCAGAAGGGGGCAACTGAGGATCAAAATGGCACGTTGTAATATGCTCTTTGGCTCATGTGCGGCCCAATTGCAAGCTCCAGTTTTTGCAAATTATGAATCGGTTTGTGTGTGTCAAATTTGGAGCTTGCCAACTGGGCCACACATGTTTAACTTGCTGTGGCGTGAACCCCACCGTTTGGTGCCATATTACCAAAACAGCTTACCGACTACATTGATCTCCACATATGTTTTGTGTTTGTGGTGCCCACAACAAACAAGTATCCTTGCAAATGAAACGGAATGGAATGAGTGACTAATTGGCGAGACATGCAAATAATCTGCTTCTCCCATGGAAAGCACCCATTTAGTGTGTGTGTGTGTGTGGGTGGGTGGGTGAGTGTGTTTGTGTGTGTGTGTGTGTGTGTGTGTGTGTGTGTGTGTGTGTGTGTGTGTGTGTGTGTGTGTGTGTGTGTGTGTGTGTGTGTGTGTGTGTGCGTGTGTGTGTGAGTGGTTAAGTGTGTGTGTCTGTGTTTGTATGTGTCGATACCCTACGTACACGTCGTCCTGTCAATGTTTACATAGAGCAACTTATCTAACTCTGAGCACATGCTCTGGCACTTAAGACGTCAGCTTTATTTTCAAGCTTTATTGGTTCCAACTTAATGGAGTGGTGTGTGAACAGTTTACTTAAATGTCAAAAAGGAGCACATTCGGATGCATTCTCAATTGCTCCCCTCTGATGTTTGTTGGCAAAGCCCCCCTCGTGGGGGCGTGAGCCCCTCGCGTTGTCTCCTTCCCACCACACTTCCCACAGGCCTCCCCAGGCTCACCCAGGCCACCCCACGGGCTGAAACTTGACATAGGCTCCTAACCAAAACCTTGTCCAACCGTGTCAGATGGATCCTAGGAACCTGGGGTGCCGTGTGTAAAGTTTCCGAGCAACATTTTATGTTTGGAAGCTCCAGGAAGCTGCCCAGGATTCCTCAGCCAGGCCCCCGGACTACTTCCTGATGGTGCAGCTTCCATCAGCACACTTTCCTGGCTGCGGATGCTGTGTCAGGAGCCGTTGGTTGTGTCCGGACTGCAAAGATCACGGTTGACCATGCAAGCAGAAACAAGTAATACTAATTTTGATGGGCTATATGACTTTGGTTAAGTCAGATGTTAATGACGCGTGGTCATGAGTTTGCTTGGACGGGACCCTTCAGGAACACGGTCCGTGTTGGCTCGGATTGTTTGCGGGGCTCCATGCAACCGCTCCTGCCCTCTAAACAGACAGGGAACAGCAGCAGCAGCAGCACACCCTTACACCTCCTGCTTCAGCAAAGGCTGCTCCAGCACAGTGTCATGCACACCATTACAGCATCTGTTGGGCAATAAGGCACAAACACAGGCACACACACACACACACACGCGCGCACACACTCACACACATGCACACACACACATACACTCACACGCATGTGCATGCGCGCACACACACACATACGCACACATGCATGCGCACATACACACATACAAACACAAACGCGCGCGAATACGCATAGGCGTGCACACGCACGTACACATGCACACGCATAAACACACAGACGCACGCGTGCACACACATACAAATGCCCAAACACATAGGCACACGCACGCACGCACGCACACACACGCACATATGCATATGCATGCACACGTTGCGCACGTCATGGGCTTTGCCAATTTTCCAGCATCGCTAGCGACGCTTCCACACTTGTCTTCTCTTCTAGTAGCCTCAGGCACTGGATATCTGCTGCTTGACCTTTGTGTTTGGGTCTTTTTTATGTTATAATCATCCTCGATTAAATTTGTGATGGATGAGTATCTGCTAAACTGCTTGTTAACTGAAGCACCCGTGCTTGATTGTTCACACCACTATCAAAATTAACCACTGCATCATTTCACGCTCTATCAGTTGGTCAGATATTTGTGTTTAATTATATTGCGTCGTTGATGGCCAAGATTTGCTATTTGCTACTCTTGCTATAGGTGGAACTTCATATATCGGAGAGGTTGCTGGAAACATCAAACACAGTACCTTATGCAGCGTGTTTTTACATTGCTCTTGCTGCTTTTAATGCTATCAGGTGGAGGTCAGTGACCTCAAAGGCCAGTTGACAGGTCGCAACAACTCAGTTCCTTCTCCTACCTCTGGGCCTTCCAAGCACTTCAACAACGGAGGTAGTGGCTCTTATGAAGACGACCTCATAGTCCAAATTGATGGCTTGGTACAGGTAGGGCGTTTGTGCACGTGCATTGGTGCGTGTGCAGTTGTTAAGCTTGAGTGTGGCGCGTGGCTTTTCTTCAAATTTCCTGAGTATTCGCATTGGCGGCCCAGACAGGAGTTTGTTCCTCACCCACTGGTCTAAAATTATGTTTGTGAAGGAGGTGTCCGTGAGCTTCTACAGAGTGTGCAGTGTATGCAAATCTAAAAATATGTTTGTGAAGGAGGTGTCCGTGAGCTACTACAGAGTGTGCAGTGTATGCAAATCTAAAAATATGTTTGTGAAGGAGGTGTCCGTGAGCTACTACAGAGTGTGCAGTGTATGCAAATCTAAAAATATGTTTGTGAAGGAGGTGTCCGTGAGCTTCTACAGAGTGTGCAGTGTATGCAAATCTAAAAATATGTTTGTGAAGGAGGTGTCCGTGAGCTACTACAGAGTGTGCAGTGTATGCAAATCACGGTTTCCTGTGACAATGGGCAAGCGTTCAACATTGCATGGCTCTTCAACTACAAGCGCATGTGCCCTCCTCCTTGTGTGCCTTTCATTGAAGGGCATGAATCCAAAGGTAGGCACTGGATTTGATCAATGCCATCCACGGGGCATGAATCCAAAGGTAGGCACTGGATTTAATCAATGCCGTGGATGTCTGCCACAAAGAAGACCTCCGTCAATTTTTGCAGTGTAGTAAAGGTTTTAAAGAGTTTACTTACTGCTGGGTTGGGACCTTGCCTCGGCAAACATCAGTGAAAGCAAGCTCGTGCAGGACCATGCTTACTCCTTATACACGCATGCTTACTCCTTATACACGCATGCTTTCTCCTTATACACGCGCCCTGCAGGACATGAATGAGAACTTGGAAGAGCGTATTAACCTTCAGAAGGCTGTTTTTGAGATTGAGGACGCCAACCTCTTTAACCGGTATGAGCTGAAGCAGCTGGAGGAGTTTTTAGCAGCAGGTAAGGGCCTGTGTGCTTGTGCTTGTACAGCCTACGGTTAGGCTTCGTTTCTGGATTGTTTTGCATGGTCTTGCTGGGTTTTGAGGCACCGTTCCATCTTGTCCACCCAAGGGAGTACGTGATCCTGCGCTGAAACAACATGGCTGCCTAGCTGCTGTCAAGATTACAACCTGTGTGTGCCAAATCATTCAGGCCGTTCTGGTGTCGGATTTGGCACCGTGTCCTTGATTCCTTTCTTGATCAGGACTGCTGAGCCGTTTCTTCCCCTTATTTCTTTCTATTGCCTGACTGGCAATATCTTCACTGTTCTAACTGGTCAATTAATGTACTATGTAGAACCACCATTCTCGAAATCATGTAGCGCCTGTCATTTTTAACGACATGCCTGTGTACTCACAGGTCATGGTGGTGCCAAAGACGTGACGGAAGCACGTGACCGTCGATCTGACATCCAGGCTGCTGTGCGTGATAACGAGCAGGAGTTAGCCAAGTACAAGGTGAATGTGTTTATGCTTGCTAGAGGGAAAGGAGTTTGGAAAATCACCTTAGGCAGGCGTCCCGTCATCCGGGAAAAAGGGGCAATATGCAAAATTGTCGCTGCAAAAAAATAATCTTGCTTTGAGCTTGTAGAGACAGACTTGGCTTCAACTGTATGTTCTTGAGCCTTTTTGCTTGCTATGCTGATGGGGATCTACCTAATCCGGTAACAGATTGAACTCCTTTTACATTTTTAATGTAGATAATGGTGTCTGCTTTTTATTGCAGTGATATCCTTTTTATAATGGAGGCACAATGCACGTAGGAAAGCACGTCTAAATGGCAACATGCTTTGGACCTGCACATATGCTTTGCACCCGCCAAAAAGCTTGGTAGCTGTGCACCACATAATATAAGATGTGAGCAATCAACGCTCTCATCCAACTCCATAGGCTGGCTTCCATTGATGCGTACCCAACCTACTCCCACACACCTGACCTCAACATCACACTCGCAGGCTGAGATCTTGGCCAATGAGGCTGTGCGGGCCGAAATCCAAGCCCGTATTGACCGTTTGGTCAGTAACAACAGCAACGTAGCCTTCCTCAACCTCATGCGTACCTTTAGGCTACAGGTCAGTCAATCTCCTATTTCTGCTTCGGTTGCATTGTGAGATGGCAGTGAACTATTTAGCGATTTATTCAGCTGATTAAATGATTGCATTTTCGATCGGTCGGGGATTGCCAATGACTTTACTTACATACATATTGCCGTGCGTCGTTAGTGGAAGAAAAAAAATTTTGCTGCCAACAAACGTGTTAGGCACTTGAAGGGCGTATATTTCTCAGCATTGTCATAATTTTGAGGAATAAGTTGGATGCAAATTCGAATTAGGTAGATACAGTTGGAAGCGTATAATTATAAATTATTTGAGCTGTAACTCAAACCTATTACCACTCTCATGTCTCACACGGAATGTGTGCACCTTTGCAGGCCATCAAACTGCAAGAGTTGAAGTTCCAAATGGCAGTCCGTGACCAAATCATATTTGAGCAGCGTGCCGTGATTACAAACCTGTGGAAGATAATAAACCGAAGCGGCATAGGCCAGGTAAGGAAAGGGTCGGATGTTTTTTCCTATCTATCAATGTTTACAAAGAAGCAGTCTTATTTGTTAGACATTAATCAAAGTTTGAGGAGCTCTGCCGTCTGTCACTGGGATTGCTTTGGCCTAAATCAAGGCATTTCCTACCCTGTCACACATTTCCCTTCAAATCTGTGTGCCAAAAGAGGAACCTCACATGCTGCTGGGAGCATGAAAAGTGGGCCGTCTTGAAGCTGGAGTCACAGTTCTGTATTAATGCCAACAATTTGGCAGGGGATTGCTTCAATTGAATCTTCCAAATTGTGCCCTGGACCCCCATTCCTTTACATGCACTGTAGTCTACCTTGCAATATAGAATATAGATTACCTTGTGTTTTATAGTGGGGCATCAATCCCCATTTTTTGATGGGCTCGGCTAAGCACAGTATTTGGCAAAGTCCCCCTCGCGGGGGCGTGAGCCCCTAGCGTTGACTTCTTTCAACTAATATTTGCACAAGCCTCCCCAGGCCCACCTAGGGCACTTCCCGCGCTGAAACTCAGCATAGGCTTCTTACCAGAACCTTTACCGGGACGGAATTGTTTGGGGGCCCTGGGGTGCCGTGTTAAAAATTCAAGAGCACATAATATATTTGGAAGCTCCAGGAAGCTGCCAAAGATTCCTCAGCCAGGCCCCCAGACCAATTCCTGCTGGTGCAGCATCCATCAGCATACTTCCCTGGCTGCGTTTGCTGTGTCAGGGGCCCGCGTGTGTTCTGGGCCAGAACTTTTGGCTGCAAAGTTCACGGTTGACCATGCAAGCATGAGCTTCTGAGCTCGGAATCAATCAATGCTAATTCTAATGGGCTGCATAATTTTAGACAGATGTTTATGACGCGCGGAAGTTTGCTAGGACAGGACTCTTCAGGAGTGCAGTCCATGCCGTCTAAGGTTTAGACAGATGTTTATAACGCGCGGAAGTTTGCTAGGACAGGACCCTTTGGGATTGCAGTCCATGCTGGCTTAGGGAGTGCTCATGGAGCACGGGCCGCGCGGTGCAGGTGCTTGCCAAACACTGTGTTGATGCGGTGTTCAGACATTGTAGCCAGCTTGGGCACAACGCTCGCACCTGCCCTGTCCTTTTAGAAGACAGGGAACAGCAGCAGCAGCACAGTTTCACGCCTGCTTCAGCAAAACCTGATCCAGCACAGCGCCATGCACACCATCCCAGCGTCTGTGGGGCAGCAAGGCACACACACATACACACTAGCGCGCACACACACATACACATACAAACGCGTGCGAATGCACACAGGCACGCACACACATACGCACATGCACACGCACACGCACAAAACACACACACACATGCACATGCACGGACGCGTTGCAATGACATTGTTGATGGGCTTTGCTAACTTTTCAGCGTCGCTAGTGACGCTGCCCCACTTGTTCTCGCCCCTTTGACTTGCGCACAGCCCATTAGAAAACATTCTTGACACATTCATGCAAAGTTGCCAGTTATATTGTAAAACGGTGCCTTGCTCCTAAACCTATACCAAGGCTTCGTTGCAGCTTCGAACATCCACGCACGCTGTTTGCCATGCATAATTGAGGTTTAAGCAGCCTAATTCTGACCCTCACTCTACAATTCCACGCAGGCTCGCGTGCTTGATATTGCCCGGCAGGAGGGCATTATTATGGACGGCCTAGGGTCTTGGCCCATGGACGAAAGGTGAGGAAATATGGGCTCATGTACAGTAAACGTTTTTTAACCTGTGGGAGTGTGACACTGTGAATTACGAAATTTAGGGCAAGCCGAGATCTAGACCCCAACACCCTCCTCCAACACCTCTTTCGGTAGCCGGCATTAATCACTAGTCCACAAATGTGCTTTCACTTTTCATTGCATACTTTAGAACAATCCGTAAGGAATCTGGGCCCTGCTGGGCTCCTGCCTTCCAAGGTTGGACAGGCAGCAAAGCCAACCCTTGTTGCTGGGTATCAAAGCACCTCAGAGCATTGTTTCATGTCTCACTGTGCATTGTTTCACTGTGCATTGTTTCATGTCTCACTGTGCATTGTTTCACTGTGCATTGTTTCATGTCTCACTGTGCATTGTTTCACTGTGCATTGTTTCACGTCTCACTGTGCATTGTTTCACTGTGCATTGCCTTGTGTCTCACTGTGCATTGTTTCACGTCTCACTGTGCATTGTTTCATGTCTCACTGTGCATTCTTGTCTCACTGTGCATTGTTTCACTGTGCATTGTTTCATGTCTCACTGAGTGCACACAGGCGACCGGGTCTGTGCACGTCTATGTCTGCTGCTTGCTCCTTTAGTTCTTACTGCAGGGGTTTAAGCAGCCCTGATGGCCTTGATAGGATATAGCCCCGATGGAGCCGAAGCTTCAGGACAATTTCTCTTACAAACTGTGACCAACTGAGCTGTTCAACAACGATATAGTTCACATTCCAGACAAACAAACCTTTGAGTAAAGGTGCATGAATGGCATGTTGCGTGTGTATGCTTGAAGTGTGTACATTTGTGAATGCGTTTAACTACAGATGGATGCTTGAGCATGCAAAAGTGTGACGCCTGCACAATCACATACACAGGCCCAGCACCGCCTCAGATGTGGACGGCTCCAACTACTTGACAAAGCACATGAGCGGAGGTGACGATGGCTTTGAAGGAGACCAAGCCCTCTCTGGATTCATTGCAGCTTCCGACCAGCACGCTGCCACCCCCAACGCGACACTCATCGGAAACAGGGCCCGGATGAGGTGGGTTAGAAATAGGTTTACAGTCAGGGTGGTGATGCCAGTGGCTCTACACTCATCGGAGACAGGGCCCGAATGAGGTGGGTTGGGTATAGGTTTACGGTTGGGGTGGTGATGCCAGTGGCTCTACACTCATCAGAGACAGGGCCCGGATGAGGTGGGTTGGGTATAGGTTTACAGTTGGGGTGGTGATGCCAGTTGCTCTACACTCATCGGAGACAGGGCCCGAATGAGGTGGGTGAGGATTAGGTTTACGGTTGGGGTGGTGATGATTGTGTACCCACTTGACCACAATTATGAAGGTATCTGGGGAACTTGCTGGTAATTGTAACATAACATGATTGCTTCTATTGATGTATGGGCAAGTATCTCGAACCGATGCTCCAATTGATCTGCAGGTGAGCAAGGCGCTCGCTCAGCCCATACCGCACCACTGTATCTAATATTCACAGAAGGCGGCTCATGCAGCCTTTGCCTGATTGAAAGCCCTGACTCTCAAGCTGCATAGCATTCTTAGTAATTGTAATACCACAGTAGTGATTGATTCAAACCAGGGATGGGTCATACGGACTTCTGAGACGTCCCATACGGTATAATACGCTATTAATACGCGATACGCGTATAATACGAAAACATATTTATGGGGGGTACCCTGGGCTTGCACCAACCACCCTCCAACCACCACGAATTGTCCCCCCAGCCTCCAGAACATTATAAATGCCTCCTGGTAAAGACCCTGAGTGGCATCGTGTTGTTGTTATGGGACAGAAGGGGCAGATTTACGAGATGCCAGATGCCGATGCCAGATGCCAGAGTTCCGAGATTTCAGCAGCGGTGCCCCCCGCATCCGCGAGCACTTTGTGAGGCAGAATCCCAGCGTAGGTGTAGCAGCATGCAAAGCTGACCCGGCAGGAATCCTCAGGGCGTAGTCGCAGTGCTCGCATGGGAGAAATTGCCGACGCTAGCGCTCAGAGGGAGGAGCATGCAGGAAAAGAGAGGCACCTGCACAGGACTACAGCAAGCACATCAGCAGCAGCATCTACACAGTCATTGGATACCTGCAGCAGGAGG
>Ga0307951_1002455_pt1 | contig 11616 bp, 10 predicted proteins | sample OrgLakmetagen374_FD_201842 | JGI IMG/M metagenome (GOLD analysis project Ga0307951, IMG submission 201842) | Saline water microbial communities from Organic Lake, Antarctica - #374 | ecosystem: Environmental > Aquatic > Non-marine Saline and Alkaline > Saline | place: Antarctica: Organic Lake... | reverse complement strand
CTCTGTAATTGTTCTCGGCTATGAGCTCGCACTGATGCTACCTGCCTCAACTGAACACACACACACACACATACACACACAGCAGTTTTGTCACGTTCACGCTCTGTGCTTGTTCTTGGCTATGAGCTCGCACTGATGCTACCTGCCTCAACTGAACACACACACACACAAACACACACAAACACACATACACACAGCGGTCGTGTCACGCTTACGCTCTGTACTTGTTCTCAGCTATGAGCTAGCACTGATGCTACCTGCCTCAACTGAACAAACACACACACACAAACACACACATACACACACAGCAGTTATGTCACGCTCAAGCTCTGTGCTTGTTCTTGGCTATGAGCTCGCACTGGTACCTGAAAGACTTGCAGCCCCTTTGGCATTTCTCTGCCGATGACAGCGTACTGAGCATACGAGATGAAGTCGAAATACAAGGGGTCCGTCAGATCTCCCTACGAGCGGTTGAACACAATTTAAAGCCAGTAAGTAGGCGAGAAAGGCGAAATATCGTTCTAATTACCTAGCGATTGTTCAGTGAGTAGCTCATTTTTCCATTTCTAGTCAGCTCCATACAGAGTAGTTTCACACTGTCACGATGTAGGTATCATGAGCTGCAAGCTTGGGAGGGGGGAGGTGTGACAACTTTTGCTGCATGCGCTGAAAGCATTGCATTCCGTGTCACACGTGCACAATTGATCACTTTCAGACCAGCACATCATCACGTATCAGCAGTGGCGATCAATGTGAACGATGATGTGATGGCTCACACCCCCTGGTAACAGACACAGCTTGAAAACTTACGACAGTGGAGATCATGCATTATTAGGTAGGGTTGGCCAAAACCGTATATATACATGGTGTATACACGCTGTTTTTGGCAGGGAAATCACCTAATATACGGTCATATACGGTGTGTGTATATGTCGACGGCTCTGGCCAACCCTATTCATAGGTCCAACATGGCTCATTCAAAAAGGCGGGGTGATTAACAAAAGGAGGCTGAGAAAAGGGGAGTGTGCTCTTTGGAAAGGGAAGTGTGCACTTTGATCAACAAAAGGAGGCGGAGAAAAGGGAAGTGTGCTCTTTGTGCAAGAGTGTGCACCACTCATGCCTAGGGTTGGCCGGAACCATACATATATATAAATATACGGTATATACGGTATCTTTAAAAGGGAAATCACCAAATACACAGTGTATATATACGGTTCTGGTCAACCCTACTCATGCCTAAGGTTGGCCGGAACCATATATATATGCGGTGTATATACGGTATCTTTGAAAGGGAAATCACCAAATACACAGTGTATATATACGGTTCTGGTCGACCCTACTCATGCCGCTCCCCTATACCCAAAGCCTGATTATTCTGCAATACCGCGAAGAACTTAGCGGTTAGCTTAGATGGTAGACAATCACCTAGGATTAGGGTTGGCCAACGAACCGTACATATGCACCGTGTATGACGTACATTTGTTGATTTACCTGCCAAAGTTACCGTACAACCACCGTATATACATGGTTCTGGCCAACCCTGATCGTACGCGGAAAGTTTGGAAGGGATTGCTTCACCATCTCACGGAATAAACGTAGGGGTTGCCAGAACCACATATGTACACCGTATATGACCGTACTTATGGAAGTGTCCCTGCTAATAATACCATATATATGAAGTGTGTATACGTATGTATGTATGTTTTTGGCCGACCCTATGTAAACGGAATAGGATAGCTACATTCCAGTTAGACAGTTACCGAATGGTCCCACCGCCATTTTGCAAACGGAGTAGAACGGATACATTGCAAGTACAACCAGGCTACCAGCAGGCTGCAAGGTGCTATCAGGCTGCCACCTGCACCAATTTAAATAAACCACAAGGCACTGTCAGGCTGCCTCCTGCACCATTTAAATTAAACCCGACGTATTGTCAGGCAGCTTCCTGCAACATTTGTAGGGTTGGCCAGAACCATGTATATACGGTGTACATACGGTATTTTTGGCAGGGAAATCACCGAATATACGGTCATATACGGGGTATATGTACGGTTCTGGCCAACCCTTAACATTTGCTATTGAATACAAGGCACTGTCAGGCTGCCACCTGCACCTTTTTTCCCACGAGCCTGGCTCTTGTGCACAGCACGTAACACCTAAATTTGGCCAGAGCCGTACATGTACACCGCATATACACTTGTACACCGTAAATACACATCATACATACGATCGTATGTACGATAACTTCCCTGATAGAAATACCGTATATACACCGTATATACGTATGTATGTATGGTTTTGGACGACCCTATTAATACCCAGCCATTTGATGCGAGGGGAACACACACACACACACACACACACACACACATGGTGTATTACCTGCCGAGGTTTAAGTGGGTTGTACTGAAGGATGTACCCTGTGTGGTTACACCAAAAGGAACGGAACAGCATGGCCATTATTTTGTGTGTGTGTGTGTGTGTGTGTGTGTGTGTGTGTGTGTGGTTGTACTGAAGGACGTACCCTGTACAGTTATACAAAAAGGAACAGAACAGCATGGTCATTATTCTGCGTGTGTGTTTGTGATTGTGTGTGTGTGTGTGTGTGTGTGTGTTGAAGGACGTACCCTGTACAGTCACACAAAAAGGAACAGAACAGCATGGTCGTTATTTTGCATATGTGTGTGATTGTGTGTGTTTGTGTGTGTTGAAGGACGTACCCTTTGCAATTACACAAAAGTGGGCTGTAATAATTGCTCAAAGGTGGATTGTAACAGTTACGCAAAAGTGGGTTGTACTGAAAGACGTACCCTGTGTGGTTACACCAAAAGGAACGGAACAGCATGGCCATTATTTTGTGTGTGTGTGTGTGTGTGTGGTTGTACTGAAGGACGTACCCTGTACAGTTATACAAAAAGGAACAGAACAGCATGGTCATTATTCTGCGTGTGTGATCGTGATTGTGTGTGTGTATTGAAGGACGTACCCTGTACAGTCACACAAAAAGGAACAGAACAGCATGGTCGTTATTTTGCATGAGTATGTGTGTGATTGTGTGTGTTTGTGTGTGTTGAAGGACGTCCCTTTGCAGTTACACGAAAGTTGGCTGTACCAATTGCTCAAATGTGGATTGTAACAGTTACGCAAAAGTGGGTTGTACTGAAAGACGTACCCTGTGTGGTTACACCAAAAGGAAAGGAACAGCAGGGTTGTTACTATGTGTGAGTGTGTGTGTTGTGGTGTTCTAAGTACAACACATAAAATGTGTGGGTGTGTGTGTTGTGGTGTTCTAGGTACAACAGAGTCCGTTGAGATGTCAATGTCGTCTTCAATGTTAAGAGCATCTTACACTCCTGTCCAATCCTCCTCAAAGTTTGAAGCTTTTAAATGAGGAGGTTTGTCTGTTGATGTGTTGAGCCATAAGCTTCAATGTGGCAGTGATTTAATCGACATTTAGAGAAGACGGGTCACTCAGCAATTCCCAATCATTGGAAATGGTAACTACCGTAAGGTACTCAGTACTCAGTGACACTCAAACAGCAGTTTAAACAGCACGTAGCTTGCAGCTCCATTTCTCAATACAATCTCGCTCATCGTTTCCCTGTCTGTGTGGTCAATCAAGGCACTTGTGCATTTTCTAGTATATTAATCTCGCACATCATTTCCCTGTCTTTCTCAGTACATTAATCCCGCACATCGTTCCCTTGTCTCTCTCAGTACATTTATCTCGCACATCAATTCCCTGCCTCTCTCAGTACATTAATCTCGCACATCGTTTCCCTGTCTGTGTGGTCAATCAAGGCTCTCGGGCTCTTCAATAAGAACATTTAGAAAAACTACGCAGGCAGTGAAAACTACTCCCCACATTGATTTAAGGAAAAGAAAACCACTTTGATATTGAGTACTGTAAATTCCTTTAAAACTCCTTTAAAACTTCTTTAAAACTCCTTGTGCTCTTCATTCAATGTTGCAAGCTCTTACTCTCATCGACTAAAATGCCGACAGCCCTTGTTCGTTATAGGCTACTCTTTCTGTACCTTTCTGCTCTGCTCGCCTCATTTCTAGGGTTGGCCAGAACGGTATATATACACCGTATATGACCGTATATTCGGTGATTTCCCTGCCAAAAATACCGTATATACACCGTATATATATGGTTCTGGCCAACCCTACTCATCTTCCTCGACACTCGACACAACTTTGCAAGTCCTAGCCCTGTTTATATCTACTGAAAAGTCGATGCCTAGTCCCTGCAAGTCATGGGCTACTGCAAGTCCTAGTCCTGTTCATCTTTACTGAAAAGTCGATACCTAGTCCTTGTAAGTCATGGGCTACTGCAAGTCCTACTCCTGTTTATCTCTATTAAAAAGTCGACGCCTAGTCTTTGTACGTCATTGGTTACTGCAAGTCCTAGTTCTGTTTATCTCTTCTAAAAAGTCGATACCTAGTCCTTGTACTTCATTGGTTACTGCAAGTCCTAGTCCTGTTTGTCTCTACGAAATAGTCGATGCCTAATCCTTGTACTTCATTGGCTACTGCAAGTCCTAGTCCTGTTTATCTTTACTGAAAAGTCGATGCCTAGTCTTTGTACTTCATTGGTTACTGCAAGTCCTAGTCCTGTTTATCTTTACTGATAGGTCGACACCTAGTCCTTGTACTTCATTGGCTACTGCAAGTCCTAGTCCTGTTTATCTTTACTGAAAAGTCAATGCCTAGTCCTTGTACTTCATTGGCTACTGCAAGTCCTATACTCCTGTTTATCTCTACTAAAAAGTCAATGCCTAGTCCTTGTACGTCATTGGTAACCGCAATGCCTAGGCCTGCTTATCTCTACTAAAAAGTCGATACCTAGTCCTTGTACGTCATTGGTTACTCAGTCCGCACCTTCCTGCTCCGCTTGCCTCAGCTTCCAGAATTGAATCTGCAACGTTGCAAGTGTGCACGCCAACTCAGCACAATCTCAGTAGACCAATTCAGTAACAATTCATGTTCACCAATTCACCACAATTTCAGTAGCTGTACAGATTTGAAAAAAGAGCAAAAGGGTGAGTCAAGTAAACAAGTTTGCACAGGATTGAAGATGGAGCTTATAACTGATTCCCCTTGGAACATTATGGTCTGATGCACATTGTGTTTGCATCGTGAACAATTTTGCACCGTGAACAGCACTGCACCCTGAACAGCAATTGCACCGTGAACACTATTGCACCGTGGACAGCTTTTGCACCGTGGACAGCTTTTGCACCGTGAACAGCTTTTGCACCGTGAACAACATTAGCACCGTGAACAACATTCTTCAGGCCGTGCAGGTAGCAATCAGACTGACAAATAAAAGGTGGGTTTAAAATCGTGCTGCAAGGACTACAGATAGTGGTTTAAGTACTTGTTATGGGGACTTCATGTGCTGACGTTCAACCATCTTTCCACGCTTCTCTTCTGCAACTTGAGTCTTGAAGGTCGACCCTACCTGGAACTTGTCCATGGGCATGAAATCTAAGAGGTCAACCGCCTCATAAGAAGACCGCATCATAAGTACGGCAAGCTTGATATCCAGCTGCTTCCTGCGTCAGAATGTTCAGAATGTTTAGAATGTTCAGAATGCCTCATAAGAAGACCGTATCATAAGTACGGCAAGCTTGTTATCTAGCTGCTTCCTGCGTTAGAATGTTTGGAGCATCATATGCTTATGCTTCCTGCGTCAGAATGTTCTTCCTGCATATGCTTATGCATCCTGCGTCAGAATGTTCGGAGCATCATAAGTACGGCAAGCTTGATATCCAGCTGCTTCCTGCGTCAGAATGTTCGGAATGTTTAGAATGTTCAGAATGCCTCATAAGAAGACCGTATCATAAGCACGGCAAGCTTGATATCCAGCTGCTTCCTGTGTTGGAATGTTCGGACGGAGATTGCACACGTCGCGCCCCTGAAAGCCAAAGCAAGATCAAAACCTTAAAATAGCATACAGCCTTCCTGACACCATACACACAGCCTTCCTGACAACCATACACACAGCATTCCTGACACCATACACACAGCATTCTTGACCCTTCACAAACAGCCTTCCTGACACCATACACACAGCATTCTTGACACTACACAAACAGCCTTCCTGACACCATACACACAGCCTTCCTGACACCACACACACAGCCTTCCTGACACCATACACACAGCCTTCCTGACACCATACACACAGCCTTCCTGACACCATAACACAGCATTCTTGACACCATACACACAGCCTTTCTGACACCATACACAAGCTTGTGTTAAGAGGGAGCGTGGGGAAGCGGACCTCAGGCTCAGTATTAGGTAAAAGCGCATGTTTACTGGTTTTTGGATTTCTGATCCGCTCACAGCCAGCAGTCATTTTTGCATAGGGCGATATAATACTGGGAATCGTTGCAGCCATCAGTCAAATCGACTGAAAGGCTTTGCCTTGTATCCATTCCAGCAATTCCTGATCTATCAGCATTGCATAATAATTGCAGAGTTGGCCATAACCGTATATTTCAATAATTATATAGGGGTCAATGCAAGGTCCCGAGAACTTGTCACTGAACCCTACTTTGCTCGCTGCAGGCAACTTTTTGTGGAGCCTTTTGGAAGAGGCTTGAAGTGGTAAGAGGTTTAAAGTAAGTTATTTAAAGCCAGTAACCCTCCTGATCCCCCTTATATTTTCTTTTCTGCGTGGTGGGATTTTGAGGTACGCATTCCAAAGTGTCTCCGTCTCCGAAGTGCTGAATTGTTCCCCCCCAAACAGAGCGCCTGAGAACGAACGCGTCCGATGAGAGCCACGGGCCATTTCCTGCACCATCTAGGCTGGAGCTCTGTTAATCTGTTACGCTCTGACAATGACTAATAATCTAATAAAAATGGAACTGTGCTTGATGAGTGCATTTGGCACTGCAGTCTGAGTTAGGTCAAGGCCTATAACTACTCCAGTCTTGACCTGCTGAACTACTACGCAACCCTTAACTTGAGGTCCTCAAAACACCAAATGTAGCACTTTCCGTCCGCAGAAAGGAATAAAAGGGTAACGAGTAACGTAGGTAGTATTTGCCTGTTTTGCAATCTACTAAACAAAACGCTTGCTTGTTACAAAATATTTTGAGCCTCTGATTTTGGCCTGCATTTGTGCAACCGGGAGGTTGGTTCAAGACAAGTAGATGAGAGTGTAGACATAAAGAACAAGTGGCTCAGTCTTACCGTGGAAACAATATGGGTTGTGCTGGGGGAGGGAACGCTTTTGCGAACAGGCCCGACAACTCCTCAGCATCTGCGCTGGGCAGAGAAGGGGCAAAGGCCTGGCAATAGAAAGAAAGGCAAAGGAGAGAGTGCATCATTAGATTTGTGAACCAAGACCGGCTGTTTCAACGCAGCCACGTCGTAATTGCAACATCAGATTACGTATGCAATTTGTTTTCACGTGCTGTACCTGTGTGAGTGCTATTCCTGCACCCAGAAAAAAGGTTTCTCGCCGTGAGGGCCCATTGCTTTTGCCCACACCTCTACAGATAGTTTTGTGGCTAGCAGGAGTACTAACTGCATAGCTGGTACTCCTGGCTGGTGAAGGCACGGTTTTCACAGATGCAAGCATAGGTAATTATGGAGGATATATGGCGACTTGGAAAATTTTGCATAATGGTACTGGAGCTGGAAAGTGAATTGTAAGGAGCAGAAGAAAAAAAGATTTAAAAATTTGCTGCTCGCCCAATTTGCTGGTCGGCTCACGGGCGGTGTGCCACACTCAAACCTTGCTTCCTAGGGACCTCCTCTGTCTATAGTGTGTGCATGTGTGCATGTATTAACGCATTGCAGGCAGTGTAGGTGTAGCAATCAGTGTACAAATCGGGTGCAAGAAAAACCCTGTACTCACGCAATGCCCGCACAGGCTTCTCCGCAGATACAAAGGGGAAGAGCACATGCAACTCACCACTACCATGGGATAATGATGACATGCTCGCTGAGGTAGAGAAGAACCACAACGAAGGGGAGCTCGACAAAAAAGGTGCAATGTGCAATCAACGTGCGTGCAGTCAGCGGTCGTGTTCCGCACCTTTTTACACTTATAGACAAGTCCTTTCATTCCATGCCCCCCTTGCAGTGCAGAGCATTGCCTCACAAGTGGGCATGTTGTATATTTTCTCCCCAATCTGCTTGCAGTGTGCCATCTGCAAAAACCTGCTGGTATTCGAAATAAGCCTCCCCACCACACACCCTCTCAAGTGTGTACTGATGTATCTGATGTATTGCTGAATGCTGTTGACGGTCCAGTGACTCGTAAAGTTTTTTGCATGCCAGGCACTGCATAGTCCGGAAGATGCACACTATAGTCCACTTAGTCCATTCACCATATAGTCCATTCACCATACCTACAGTCCATATAGTCCATTCGCTATATAGTCCATCCACCATTGTGCAACTGTACTGGCTTCCTCAAGTTTGAGCACAGAGGGAGACAATAAAACATTGGCCTGTGATCTCTTTGGCATTGGATTCATAAGATTCCATGCTCCAGGAGGAGTGCTGTAGCTCACAAACTGCGTGCGCTTTTCGCTGCAGCACGTACTGATGGCGTGGCAAGCGTCAGGCAGCCAAACCTTGCGAAGTCCCTGATCTGTATCAAGATATCAGCGGCCGTGTCAGCTGAGGAGGCAGCAACAATGCTGTATAAGCTTGGCAAAGCCTTCAGCATGGAGGGACTCATCGACATTGAGCCACAGCGGATCTCAAATGCCGCTAGCAAGCTCGTCCGCCTACTCCATGGTGATGGCAGCAGCAGCGTACAGCGCATCGAGCAACTAGGAGGAAAGCAAGTGGCCCAGTCAGCATGGGCGCTGTCTCAGCTCGAAGCATACTGTGAGCCCAACGAGGCCAAGCGGTTTGGGCTCTCTCTCGCAGCTGGGATGCTGCGTATCGCAGCAATTGAGGACTGGAGAAGCTTGTCGGGTGTGCTCTATGGCCTGGCCAAGACTGGTATCAGCTGTGGAAGCAGCAAGGAGGTGCAGCAGTAGTTCACGCTGGCTGTCTCACAGCGACTGCCTGAGCTACTTACCAATGGAGATAAGTGTTCCGCACAAGACGTTTCCAATACATTGCTGGCATGCCTAGAAGCTGGGTTTGCAGGTGACATGCAACCATTGATGTCTGGAATTGCCAGCCCAGCTGGAGTGAGTGTGCTCGATAGTGATGCCAAACCGCAAGCTATCAGCAAGTTAGTTTGGGCGCTATGATGCTGCTGTCTACAGTACAGCATCTGAGGCATTGCTGCTAAAATTTGATAAATGCGGTAGCCAGAATGTGTCTAAATATTTCATTGCCTGTGCTGAGGCATGCCACTGGGATGGCAGCATGGATAAGCTGGCAGAGCTGGTGAGCATGCAGAGTGCAGCAGTGGAGTAGTTGGAGTGGACAGGTAATTCTACCTCCCTCTATGCGTGGGCAGTGCTCACAGCTGGTAGTGCTGCATCTGCCTCAGTTGGCTTCAGAAGCATGGCTCAAGTGTTGTTTAAGCAAGCGTCAAAAAAGGGCCCTTCAGCGTTTGCTGTTCCTGGCGTGGAGCAGTTGTTTTAAGCGCACCAAGTAACTATGCATAAAGGACTTCGTGATGGGTTGTTTGCCAACGAAAAGCTGTTGGAGCGTGCCAGTGCTGTGTATGAAACCTGAGCAGGATACAGGGTACGATGCTGGAAACTACGAAGGCTACACAGCAGGTGGCAAGGGCCTTACAGCGTGCTGGCTATGGTGTTAAAACGGCACAGGTCGTGGAGAAGGGTGGAGTGAATGAAGTGGCGCCGTTGCTTGCTCATAATATTGCAGTGTTTGTCATAGATAGCAATAATTACTTCCGTTGTCCTCAAATCTGTTGAGCGGGAGCAAGCGCGTCCACGTTGTGATTGCTGGTTGGGTGTGTGATGGCGTTGTAGTTGTGTCTGCGGCTGAGTGGGCAGGACTGGGGGGTGACCCAAAGCAGCAGCAGGCTTTCATGACTCAGCGCATGCAACTAGCAACAAGCAACAAGCAACGGACAGAGGGGATGCTGACAGTGTGCCTATCTGAGAGCCTTTCCTTTATGCACGCTGATGTTTGTCAGCTGGCACGCCTCAAGTACTCGTCTGGCAGAGGCATGTGTTTGGTTTAAGGTAGTTTGGTTTGCTAACGATTGAATACTTTTCTGTGATTGCTACTGGCGTAGTTAGTTGTTGTTATTGCCAGCTTCTGGATTCGATATTGGACGAAAAGAACAACCGAAGACCCTGTATCAGTGTAATCTTATGTGCTCAGACAGCATGTCTGAGTAGTTTCTCTTAGCTCTGGCAAAGGCGCGGCAGCTTGTCTAGCAGTGTTTGTGTATATGTCAGTGTTTTAGGAAGGTTTAGCAAGAGCACGTAGCCAGGACTCCACCATCACAAGAGGTTGAGTTGACTGCATTCCTGTGCACAGCTCGCTCCGCTGTCCTTGCTGAGAGCCGCCCACGCATCGATACGCAATCCTTCATAACAACAACTATACAGCTGCTAGTCTTTTTGTACTACTTTTGAAAGACAAACTACGCAGGCAGTGACAACCACTCCCCACATTAATCAAGGAAAAGAAAGCTACTTTGACATCTAGTACCATAAAACTCCTTTACCAGCAGACAAAAAAGGCCCAGTCAGAGGGGTCTAACAGAGTACTAGGAGGAGAAAAGAAGTTTGACTAAGAAGCATTGTTTTTTGGGCTAGCATTACTACGTGTCACATGGTGCCCTGCTTTTTACCTGGGACAACCTAAGGAAGACCAAGAGCATCTAAGCAGCGCCGCCAGCCATCAGCAGTTCCACCTTCCCCGGTCAGCACTGGCCCAAAAACCTCAGCGAGGTAAGGTAAGGTAAGGTTACATCACTATATATGCCTCAAAGGGCATCTCAGCGGAAGTTTGGAAATATCTTGAAACTACACCTGGCTAAACAAAAGAAACAGAAGCTAGAGGTAACATGACACAGATGTATGTAGAATAGAAAAGTGTTTAGAGAAAGAGAACGTTTGTTTTGAAGAAGCGCAAAGAGAAAGCATCAGGGAAAACGAGGAAAAAACTGTTGATATGTCTCAGCAAACTTCAACGTCATGTCCACGTCATTGAGGTCAAGTACTGCGAGTATAATAGACGCCCCTCTTCCGAGACGCGCCATGCAGCACAGTCAGCTCTTTGCAGACACGCCAGAGACATGACACCGCTCCCCATCAGCGCGCACGACCCTTAACAGACAACTTGTCACGACGAATCATAGTACCAGCGTAAGCAAGGATTGCAAGTATGAGCTATATCCCCCCCATTATTTAACATGAAAGTTTTATGGAAACCGATTGTTTAATGAAGATAAGTAATGTTAATCTCTCTTAATATTCTAATGCAGCGGGGAAACCTACCTAGCCCATACTCAAAAAGGTCACAAAAAGAATCAGACATGCAAGGTGGTGCTTCTATGCTTGCCGCTCTTGTCTCAACAACTGCAACTATGTGCGTCTCCCCCCCTTTTTTTCGTGTGTTTGGCGTCTCCTTCCATCCTCCTGGTTTTCTTCTGCGTCTTCTGTCCTGCGCTCCCTCAACTCTGTACTCTACTTGATTTTTTTT
>Ga0307951_1002452_pt1 | contig 11620 bp, 13 predicted proteins | sample OrgLakmetagen374_FD_201842 | JGI IMG/M metagenome (GOLD analysis project Ga0307951, IMG submission 201842) | Saline water microbial communities from Organic Lake, Antarctica - #374 | ecosystem: Environmental > Aquatic > Non-marine Saline and Alkaline > Saline | place: Antarctica: Organic Lake... | reverse complement strand
AGAACAATAGACTTTTTCTTTTTCTTTCTGAGCTTATGGATTTATTTGTGGCTGGCCGAGACCAGTCAGCAGCCGATCAGCCAAACAACCTGGCTGAAGGTCACTCCCAATTGTAACCAATTGTAACCAATTATAACTGATTTTGAGATCAATGCATTCCTGAATCAAGACTCATACAGATTCCTCAAAATGTGTCGGATTTAATTTCAATTTTCGACACTGGTTGATTTTGTTTCATTTCACCAGCCAATTGCTATCTGCCAGAGTCTCGGGCTGTAGGCCATCCTTGTAACCCCTAACCCCTACTGTCATGCATAACTTCATGCTTACCAAGATTATCTAGGTGTAACCCTGTTCGTTGGTGCAGCACAGCACCCTGGAGACTTCCTATACACAATATCACGCCATCATTTAAACATCAAAACAATTTAGGAAGTAATATACAAGCCAGGCATATCAAAGAGGTTTAGGAAATAAATCAATGAAAAGTCGGTGGTGCACGTTGGCACACTTACTATAAAACTCAGTCTTCCTGCAGACCGCAAAATAACAATGTAAACCGGGTCACAGGCAAAGAAAAGAAACTCTAAGGAAGCATCATCACAGCTCCCTGTTCTCTCAACGATCTAAACTCTCACGCACTCAAATTCAAATAATCAGGCAGGGTTTGTCACATACTTACAGTCTATCGGCTCACACAACACAAAAAAGAGGTTCAAACCAAGTATCGAGCACACAAAGCACACAAGAAAGAATGGCAGACCAGGTTCGGCCGAGCAACTTGACAATGGGGTTGAAATTAGGCACACCAAGTGACACACACGCACACACGCACACACAAGAGGCAGGGGGCTCAATTACACCGCAGCCATGCTACGTTCGGAGGTGGCAGGGGAGGGCACAGTGTAGGATGACACGTCCACGGTACCGCCTGCAACGTCGTTGAGGAGGCGCTGCCGACCGACCTTGGCCTCCAGGAACCTGTGTGTGTATGTGTGTGTTCGTGTGTGTGTATGTGTGTGTACGTGCTGAGTGTTTAGTATGTGTGTATGTGTATGTGTACGTGTACGTGTATGTGTATATGTGTATATGAATGTGTGTGTGTGTGTGCAATGCTTGCGTCAAAATGGGTGTTGCTGCAGCGCTCAAGACACTCTTGCATGGGCATGGCAACACGCACACAGCACTTCCTTGTGGCTGAGCCGCACAAAGGACAGACAGACACAGCGTACACATCACAACAGCCCAGCACGCAAAAAAGATGGACAGGCACGTAGGCAGCAAAAAAAGGATGTACAGCCACGTCGCTGGCACGCAAAAAAGGATGTACAGCCACGTAGGTAGGCAGTAGACTCCCTAAAAAATTGTACGCACCCGTCGATGCTCTCTGCTGCATCACGCCCCTCACGGATGGCCCACACCACCAACGATTGGCCCCTACGGCAATCTCCGGCTGCGAACACGCCGGGCACGCTGGTGGCAAAGTCGCCAAACGCAGCCTGCACGCGTGAGAGACAGTAGTGAAGCAGATTTTGCAGAAGCGGCACACTAAACACACACTGGGCACGCTAGCAGCAAGATTGAGAAGCCGCCAATCGTATGCAAGCTTCAAGTCGAGTATGACTAGGATTGGTCAACCTTATGGTGTTACCTGGCTGGGAGATCATGGTACAAGTACACAGTCTTATACAATGAATGCTTTCGTTTCTGGCTAGCTGCATGCACGACACACCCCCATCAGAACACGCAGGAGATCCCTGCAAAAACTTCCTCTTCATATGTTTGCACTGTTTCACAATTGTTTGAACCGTTGCTGTGTGTATGTGTGTATGTGTGCGTGAGTGCGTGTGCGTGTGCGTGTGTGTGTGTGCGTGTGCGTGTGTGTGTGTGTGCGTATGTGTGTGTGTGTGTAAGTTCTGTGTTTGAGCGGTCACCTTGAAGTTGGAGCGCTCGTCGCGCGTGATGTCCAGCTGTTCGGCCAAAGTGGCCTCCGGGCCCAAGAAGCCCATGGCCAGGAACACCAGGTCAGCCTCCAAGAGCTGCACTGTTCCTGGGATCTGCAGGCATGTGTGTGTGTGTTTGTGTGTGTGTGTGTGTGTGTGTGTGTGTGTGTGTGGTTCACATAGTAGTTGGTGTGCGCACGCAACTCGTGCATTCAACTACCTTCCTGGTGAGCGCGAGGCAGAGAGTGAGCTGGCATCGCACGTCATTCACTGCTTTGCGGCTCATGCGCTGTTGGCTGGCCTGAACTGGCCGGCTCATGCGCTGGCCTGGCCTGGCCTGGACTGGACCGGCTCATGGGTGGCCTGGACTGACCGCTCATGCGCTGTTGGCTGGCCTGTACTGGCCAGTGGCAACCTTCACCAACTTCGCACTTGATCTCAATCTCCTTGTTATTGCCCTGGCTACCAAACACGTACACACTTTCACCTGCCCACCACTCAGGCACACACACACACGCACACACACGCACGCAGACTTGATTTCAATACACCAACCTCAGTGGGTCTGAATTGGCCGGTGGCCGCATCCTTCTCCATCTTCACCCCCACAATCTCCACGCCCTCGAGCTTGCCCTGGTCGTCACCCACAAAGCGGCGCGTCATGACGCTGTACTTGCGAGGGTCCTCGCCGTAAGTGAGGGCGGCCTCAGCGTGGCCTGAAGGTAACACACACACAAGCACAGGCAGGCGAGAGGAGCGTCAGTGTTGCGCTCATGACGCTGTTGTTTGCGAGGGTACTCGGCAGCCTCAGCGTGGTTCAAAGGTACATACGTACATACAGAAGCAAGCTGTCACAGTGCAGTAATTGCAAGGGTCCTCGCTGTGTGCGGGCTGTTCAGTGCTGTTCAGTCTGAGCATAGCATGTATCACGTACAACAAGCAGAACATCAAAGCCGCACAATTGGGAGAGAGCGCCGCAGAGCTGCCTCAACTCATTTGAGATCTGAGCAAAGCCGTGGTGCTGTCTTTGCAAGGGTCCTTGCCATGGGACTGCAGTTCCTGCGTGGCTTAGAGACATGTACAAGCAGAGCACAAACACACACAAATGCACAAACACACACACGCACGAACACACACCACACCCACACCCACACCCAACACCCAACACCCAACACAATAACAAGAGGCAGTGGACACAGGATGCCGTGTGAGTCCCACCCAGTTGCGGGCCTCAGAGTGGGTTGGGCCTCAGAGTGGGTGGGCCCATCCAGGAACGGATCAACCATGCCGCAACATCCACACAGGCGTACACACACACGCACACACACAAGACAACGTCCACAACACACACACGCACCGTAGTCCACGCGGAAGATGCGGGGCCACTGTGGCCACGCGTTGCCTGGTGCACGTGAGGCGGGGGGCTTGGCCATGAGCTCCAGGTTGACCACACTGGTGGCACCGTGACGGACGGAGGTGCCAATGCAGTCAGTGCCGGTGTCACCACCACCGATGACAACCACCTGCAGACAGTGTGTGTATGTGTGTGTGTGCGCGTGTGTGTGTGTGTGTGCATTTATGTTTGTGAAAGTATTCGCTTGTGCGTGGTGTGTGTGTGTGTGTGTGTGCTGCAGATGTGCTTCTAGTGCCATACTCGATCGTGAACAGAGACTTGGTAACGTCAATAGCTGTGCACATGCACCGGCATGCACGTGCGTCCATGCAAACTCCAACGCCAACACATTCAGCATACCACTGCACGCACATCAAGCCAGGGCGGTGATGCAGCAGGCAGCAGTTCAGGGTGTCCACAATTCAGGGTATCTTCATTTCAATGGTCGATCATCATTTCAGGGGGTCACGGCAGCATGAAGCAGAGTAGCAAGGAGGGAGGAGACCTCACACATTTTGCTAGTTTATTTTGCCAGTTATTAATGCAGAGAAAGCCTCGTGGTTCTCACAGCCTGGCCAGGTAACCAAATACGTCATGTACTCCTGTGCCGGCACCTAGCCATGCTCGTGTAATGGAAGATCCTGCAATGTTTATAGATAGGGTTGGCCAAAGCGATACACATACGCCCTAAGTAATTACAGCTGGGAAGCCTCCATTTACAAAATCAAGTACGATGTGTGCATGCAGGGTTTGCATAGCTCTGACCAGCCGTGCGCCCGTATGTCGTAACAGCGCACCTTCTTGCCCTCTGCATTGATGTACTTGCCGTCGGCCAGGTTGCTGTCCAGCAGGCTGCGCGTGTTGGCGGTCAAGAACTCCATGGCGAAATGCACGCCCTGTGTGCACATGCGTTTTAGTGTGTGTGCGTGTTGGCGGTCAGGAACTCCATGGCGAAATGCACGCCCTGTGTGCACACGCGTTCAAGTTAAGAAGCGCGCGAGTGTGTCTGTGTGTGCGTGTGTGTGTGTGTCTTAGTGTGCGTGTGTGCATGTGTGTGTGTGCGTGCGTGCGTGCGTGTGCGTGTGTGAGGTTGACGGCAAGGCAAGCGATCGCCTTGAATGATACGATGCGAAGAGAGAGAGAGAGAGAGAGAGAGAGAGAGAGAGAGAGAGAGAGAGAGAGGAAGAGAGAGAGAGAGAGAGAGATAGAGAGAGAGAGGGAGAGGGAGAGGGAGAGGGAGAGGGAGAGGCCCCATGGCGAGGTGCACTCACTATATGCAGTGCTTTTGTGAGAAGCTGAGCACGTACATCAGTTCAAGTGGTTGAAAATTCTTACGTGCAATTTGTAGGAGTGGATTTCAACTTCCGAAAGAATCTGGTGACTCACAAGTCTCCCAGCGAAAGTTATTTTATGGCTACAGTTATATAACTAATTGCTTTGTTACTTTATGGCTAAAGTTATTTTATGGCTATCTGGCACTTATGCTCCAAATAAGCAGCGGTGCATTTGTCGATGGAACATATTGACTGTGAGAGAACAGATTGAAGGTGATAACCCTGGGGCAAACAAAATGCCTTCAACATAAGCGCGTGCGCATTCACACACACACACCTACACAACATACACGTGCGCTTTTACACACACACACACACACACACACACAACACACACACACACACGACACACACCTGCAGCTCCCTGCCCTCGGCAGGCAAATCACGAGGTCGGGTGGAGCCTGCTGCCAACAACAGAGCATCATGGCCCTGTGCGAATACACACATACACAAAGAGATCAGTGGGGCCGTAAAGTGCGCGCGTGTTGTAGAAGAGGCAGTTGCGTTCAGAAAACAAGGATTGATATAAGAGGAGTTCCTGTCCTCTTCAGAGAAATTACAATTACAATTACAATTAAACGCCCTTGTCAGTCAACATCAGCTCAAAGGTCGCATTTTCCTTAACGTTTCCCACACACACACGCCAAGGAGGATGACAATCTTCTGACGACCAGTACTTGTGTGTTCAGCACATGCTTACACACGAGCACACACCCACACCCACACCCACACCCACACCCACATCCACATCCACATCCACACCTGCTGAATGTCCTTGAGTGCCATGTTGGTGCCCACGTTTGCGTTCACTACAAACTTGACACCCTCAGCGGACATGAGGTCCACGCGCCGCTGCACCACGTCCAGCTTGTCAGTCTTCATGTTGGGAACGCCTGTGCAGATACTTGTCGTGTGTATCATGTGTGTGTGTGTGTGTGCATTTGTGTGTGCATTTTGAGTGTTTCGTGTGTGTGCATGTGTGTATGTGTGGGTGTGTGTTTCCGCAGACTGCTTGCTGAAAAACCACAGTTACATAGTCTGGACACCTCAGTTTCCTTGGCTAGCAGTCAGCTTGTACACACACACACCTTTTCACATAAACGCACCCACTGTGCTTAGCACGGCAGTGACTCAGCAATCGTGAAACCAGCATTCCTCCCCCTTTATCATGAGGCCGCCAATGCAGTCGGCACGCTCAAAACACCCCACACACAGGGTTGGCCAGAACCGTATACATACACCGCATAAGACCGTATATTTGGTGATTTCCCTGCCAACAACACCGTAAATACACTATATATATGGTTCTGGCCAACCTTACCCATAACCAAACACTGTGACCTTGACGTCCAACTTGTTTGGCCGGTCTGCCTGACCGTGCACAACTGAGACTCACCGTACATCATGAGGCCACCAATGCGGTCGGCACGCTCAAACACTGTGACCTCGTGGCCCATCTTGTTCAGCTGGTCTGCAGCAGCCAAGCCTGCACAAACACGCACGCACGCACAAGCGGCGAAAGCAGCACATTGAATTAGTGCAGCGCTAATAAAAACACATGTGCAAACTTTACAACTTACAACTCAGGGCAGGCTGAAAAATACGCTGGTCATGCTTTGTTGGCAAAGATGAAACACACAGGCACACACATACGCGCACACACACAGTAGGCACAATGTCCATTATGAAAAAAACACGCACCTGCTGGCCCACTGCCCACGATGGCCACCGTGGAGCCTGTGCGATGGCTAGGTGGGCGAGGCACCATCCAACCCTCCTCAAAGGCCTGCGTGTGTGTATATGAGTGTATGTGTGTTAATGAGGCTTAGGATATACATAAATGAGTGTATGTGTTTATGAGGCTTGGGATCACCACGTAAATGAGGCTTAGGATCACCACGTAAATGAGGCCATCATATAACAGAGCAGGTGCGCACGAAGATGCTTGTTGCACCAGCATTGTGCACCCACCACCATTGAGCGCTAGAAGCCTTACCCCTGGTTTTCATTCCAGTCCAGACGTCACTGGTATTGATTGAAGTGATACCATCAGCTCTCACCTTGTCGATAATGCTGTTCTCAATGGTCTTGATGCTCACAGGGTTCTCGTTGATGCCCAGCACACACGAGCCCTCACAGGGAGCAGGGCACACACGACCTGCGCGCGTGTGTGTGTGTGTGTGTGTGTGTGTGTGTGTGTGTGAGTGAGTGTGTGCACGTGTGCGTGTGCGTGCATGTGTGTTTGCGTGTGTGTGTACACACATGCACACATTCACATAATTTAATTGCAGTCCAACACACACGCTGAGGACACAGACAGACACTCTGGTGAACGTCCACCACGCACCGGTAAACTCTGGGAAGTTGTTGGTCTCCAGCAGTCTGTCCAAAGCACCGCGCCAGTCTCCTTGGTGCACGAGCTCGTTGAATTCTGGGATGCGGTTTGACAGGGGGCAGCCTGTGGCGGTCTGGTGGCAGTAGGGGGTGCCGCAGTCCATGCAGCGAGAGGCCTGGACGTGTGTGTGTGTGTGTGAGTGTGCGTGTTTGAGTTTGTGTGTGTATGAGAGTTTTGTGAATGTGTGTGTGTTTGTACGTGTGTGTGTGTGTGTGTGTTTGTGTGAGCCATGTGTTTGTGTGAACTGTTTGTGTGAGTGTGAGTGCACGTGTGCGTAAGTGTGTGAGTGCAGAGAGGGCTACAACGAGCAGAGGCAGGAAGACTCCAGCATGCGTTACCAGCTAGTACTAGTCGTGATAATTAAGTACACTTGTTTTCCAACGCACAAAGGCGCGAACACAAATCAAAACACACTCCTAGTCGCACATACGTGCATGCCTTACCTGGGTATGCAGCAGCTCTCCACGTGTGTTGGTGCGATCTTGGCACACACACACACACACACACACCACACACACGTAGACACACACGTGCATGCCTTACCTGGGTATGCAGCAGCTCTTTACGTGCGTCAGGTGAGATTTTGACACACACACGTAGACACACACACGCGTGCATGCCTTACCTGGGTATGCAGCAGCTCCCCACGTTTGTCAGGTGAGATCTTTGCGTGCACCTCCTTCCAATCAGTCACACGCTCCTCTGTGGGACGGTAGGGCATTGGCTTGCGCTCGTACGTCATGAAACCCTTGCGCTGTGTGTGTATGTGTGTGTGTACATGTAATTGCTTGTGTGGTGCATGCATGTGTGTGCATGTGCGCACACGCACAGGCGCATTGTAAGCGTTTTTCAAACTTCTTTATCTCCTGAACAAGCTCACAGCATGGCATCAGTTTTGTACCATGAGCACCTCCTTGAGAAAATGAAGGGATTGTCTCTTTAGGTAAAAGATTGTTGCTAGAAGGTTGAGCAGTGAGCGATCGCAAGCACTTGGGGTTCGCCTTGTCCACCTTGTGCTGTGCGCTGCATTCTCATAATTGTTTGCAAAAGCGCAAGGGATACGTTTGGTGCAGTAACAGGTTTGGCCATTGCTCATGGTGCATCCATGCAAATTTTTCTTGGCAGGAAATCTCCAAATTTATGATCATACACGGCGTACGTACATGATGACACGGTGTTGGCCTGCAGAAAGGATGCCTGTATTCATGATCATGCAATCTACACGGTTGCGGCCTACCCTGTGAGGAAGGACGCCTCAAGGCCCATGCCCATATAAATTGCTGCTGTGCATCAGATATAACTAAACTAGTCTAATCACGTTCCAGCCGCGTTTCAATAAAAAGAGACTGGCTTTTGCCATACCCTCAGCGAGGGGGGTTGACTTAAAGCTTTTCAACAGACCACCCTGCCACCGGCTATTTCAGCATAATGGCACTCCCAACAACCGATTTACTTTCAGTATCTGCTGAACAAGCTCATTAGAGTTGAAATTGAAACATCTTCCTTCTCTAGATTTTTCTGGATCACAACATGTACTACGATGGGGTACTCAATTAGTCGCCCTGATGGAGGGGGGGACTTCAAAGTCAAGTATCTTTTCCCCTCTGTATCACACCATACAGCTTGACAAGTTCAACACAAGTGCCCTGGTGGAGGGGGACTTACAAGCAAAACACCTTTTCCCTCTGGACTACACCACACCTACACCACATCACACCACATACACCATACTTAACCCTTTGGAATACACCATACACCATGACAGAGCTCAACATGAGTTGCCCTCATGGATGGAGGGACGTCACATACTTGAATCACTGCTATCGAAGAGGGCTTTAACGTGACCCAGAAATGGAACGAGGCTCTGCTCACAGATCACTCACATATATACACACAGAACACACACACACAATACACACACACCTTGTCTGCGTTCATGGTGGGCAGCACAGTGGGGCGGCCCTCGTCCCACGTGCGCTTCATACCCTTCACAGGCAGGCCCTGTGCGGCCTCGCGCTCCAAGAACTTGCGGTCCAGCTCAGGGGTTTGGGGTTGGTAGTCGGTGGCAATGGCCTGCACGCGTTTTTACGTTTGCACATTTAACACGTCGCTCCTTTTAATGTAAAAGAATCACACTCTGCGGAAAGCATAAGCTTCCTCTGGGTAGTCAAAAATGCGCACATGCATGCGTGCGCGCACACACACACATACATACACACCTTGGGTGGGTTTGCCACGGATGCCCGAGCCGCCATGCGCTTGAGCTCCTCAAAAGCATCGCTGCCCTTAGACTGTGCGCCAGCTGCAGTTAGCATTGCCAGCTCAGCCTCCTCAGCCTTTGCACGCGCATCGCCCTCGGCCAGGGCGCGCCTGTACGTACGTATGTGTGCGTGTGTGTGTGTTTTATGAGTGCGTGTATGTCTTGTGTGTGCGCGTATGTATGCAAGTGTGTGTGCCTGTGCGCGCGTGCATGAGGGTTTCAGTGTGTAAGAGTGCATGTGTGTGTTGGTGATGCGAGACGTGTGTATGTGTGTGCTTGTATGTGACAATGAGTACGTGTGTGTGTGTGTGTTTGTGTGTGTGTGTGTGTGTGTGGTTGGGCTGCACAAGGTTGTTTGACAGATTTGTAATGCCTCTGTTTGTAATGTAGTGGAGTGCAAACGACCCTGCCCAGTGCAATTCTCAGACACACACACACACATACACACACACGCACACACGCACACCGATACACAAACACGACCTTGCATGCAGACATACATACGCAGACACATCGAGGCACATCTGTAACCACCCTCAGGCCTCACCTGTACTCCAAGGGGAACACCTTGACAAAGTTGGGGCGCTCACGGTCCCAGTTAAGCAAGATCCTGTGAGATCGTTCACACGTGTGTATGTATGTGTGTGCACTCTTTTGTATGTACTCAATGAGATTTCAAAGTAGAGGCGCTCACGGTCCCAGTTGAGCAGGTCTCACTCCCAGGTCCGAGCACACAGGCTTTTCCTATCCTCACTCAATCAAATCTAAAGCGAGTGATATGACTGAGACTTTATAGCTTTTTGATCTGTGGTACCCTACAAACCTATTTGTGTGCCACGACTGAGCCTGCAAGGGGGGGCATTCAAACAACACATTTCATAGCTGTGATCTCAAACTTGCTGAAAATGCAAGCTCAACTCGGAGAGCCTGCAAACCCACTTGCGTGCCACGGCCGAGCCTGTCATCTTGAGGTGCTGCTGCAGGATGGCCTTGAGCTGCCGCACATCCGTAGCAGACTCCACAGGCAGCAGGGCCTCTGACACATCCCTACGCGTGCACAACAAAAATGCCTTTCTTACTCTTGTTGCCCATTTAGGATGGCATTGTTGTTGCTGACTTTGAACTGGCGCATACTTTTTGCATTGCTTTGAGTCAGCAGGGCCCTGGAATTGTCCCTGTGGTGCTAGAGCAACATGTCGTACAGCAAGCGTAGGCTTTGTCCCTTTTATGCAGCAGAGTTCCTATGCTCCTTGGCAGCATGCTGCCAGCAAATTCTTGCGACCATTGCACGCACTTGTTGCACAGCAGCTTGAAGTTCTTCTTTGTGTCGTACACGTAAGCAATGCCACCGCTCATACCAGCCCCAAAGTTCTTGCCGGTCTGGCCCAAGATCACTGCCACACCGCCTGCAGAGTTAGTGAGCAATTATGTGTGTGTACAAGTGTTTGTATGTGTACGTGTGTGTCCTTTGAAGTCACACAGCCGTACCACCAAGAAGGCAGGCTGAAGCACCCTCCCCTTCTACCACCTGGACAGGGCACAGCGTGGCTCTAATGAACATGCCCTTGTGTGTCACACACATATACAAACAGAACACACACAGTGTGACAGGGATGATGAACATGGGCAGCACCTGTAGTTAAGCACCACGTCCTGTACACTTGGATTCTCTTCAGATCACCTCTGCTGCACGTCATATATGATGCGATGCTTGAATACACTGTACACTTGGATTCTCTTCAGATCACCTCTGCTGCACGTCATATATGATGTGATGCTTGAATACACAGTACACTTGGATTCTCTTCAGATCACCTCTGCTGCACGTCATAAATGATGTGATGCTCGTATACCCTGTACACTTGGATTCTCTTCAGATCACCTCTGCTGCACGTCATATATGATGTGATGCTCATATACCCTGTACACTTGGATTCTCTTCAGATCACCTCTGCTGCACGTCATATATGATGTGATGCTCGTATACCCTGTACACTTGGACTCTCTTTAGATCACCTCTGCTGCATGTCATATATGATGTGATGCTTGAGTACACAGTACACTTGGATTCTCTTCAGATCACCTCTGCTGCACGTCATAAATGATGTGATGCTCGTATACCCTGTACACTTGGATTCTCTTCAGATCACCTCTGCTGCACGTCATATATGATGTGATGCTCGTATACCCTGTACACTTGGATTCTCTTCAGATCACCTCTGCTGCACGTCATATATGATGTGATGCTCGTATACCCTGTACACTTGGATTCTCTTCAGATCACCTCTGCTGCAC
>Ga0307951_1002451_pt1 | contig 11621 bp, 15 predicted proteins | sample OrgLakmetagen374_FD_201842 | JGI IMG/M metagenome (GOLD analysis project Ga0307951, IMG submission 201842) | Saline water microbial communities from Organic Lake, Antarctica - #374 | ecosystem: Environmental > Aquatic > Non-marine Saline and Alkaline > Saline | place: Antarctica: Organic Lake... | reverse complement strand
TGTAAGAACGACTGCTTGCTGTATGGTGTGAGTGCGTGAACATAGGATGGCATCTACTCACCAGCTGCCGTCCTGCATTCTACAGACGTGCTTTTATGCCCTTAACAGATTTGCACCATGTCAGCATGGCAGCTTACCTTATGACCAGAACAAAACCTGTGCGTTATGTACAACGCGTACGCTGCTCTAGGACCCTAAGCCTCACCTGTTATCTTGCATTCGCACACAAACGCTCGGGCATTTGACAGAACACATACATACACACCTGGACAGCATTCCACGCAGCATACGGGCATTTGACAGAACACATACACCTGGACAGCATTCCACGCAGCACACCTTGCGGCCTGCAAGGTCTGTGCGCTGCGCGGTGAAAGACGCGTGCTGATCAAGCGCCCTCCTGTTTACCCCCCCATAGTGCTTAGCCACGCGCGCAGCCACTTTGCTCAGCGCCGCTGACAGCTCCTGCATGCACAAGGACAGGAAGCATTCGCTCTGAGCCACTGACAGCTCCTGTGTGCATAAGGATCGACAGAGTTTGCTCAGCGCCGCTGACAGCTCCTGCATGCACAAGGACAGGAAGCATTTGCTCTGAGCCACTGACAGCTCCTGTGTGCATAAGGAACGACAGAACATTTTGCTCTGAGCCGCTGACAGCTCCTGCGAACACAAGGACAGGAAGCAATCGCTCTGAGCCACTGACAGCTCCTGTGTGCATATGGATCGACAGAACATTTTGCTCTGAGCCGGTGACAGCTACTGAGTGCAGAAGGATCGACGGAACATTTTGCTCAGCGCTGCTGACAGCTTTTGTGTGCACGAGGACCAGGGACAAAGCGTGGGGGGTAGCGGAACCAGCACATGACGGATTAGCCATAGTATGTCCTCATGAACATATCGGCTTGTATTTATGAGCCTCGACAAGCAAAGTGCCCAGATGATGGGATTACATCATTTCATATCCACATTATCTAACCCCAACAGCTAAATTGTTCACAGCTCACCCTACTTACGCACCTTGATGCGCTTGTGCTTGTGCGCCTCAAACGCTTCAGCAGGCAGGGTGCCCAAATCACGGATGCGCCGTGTAAGGCCTTCTGCCTTACTGGTGAGCGCAGCACGCTGCAGGGCTAGGCGCTCCAAGGCAGCAGCCTCATCCGCAGCTATGCAGAGGCAAGGGTGAGGCAGTTCAGTGTGTATGTGTGTGCTTGTGTTTGGGCAATTGTGTGTATCTGTGTGTCTTGGGTGCACGCGTGTATCTGTGCGTGTGTGTGCATGTGTGTGCATGCTTTATGTGTAGGGTTGGCCAGAACCGTATATATACGCCGTATATGACCGTATCTTTGTAATTTCCCTGCCAATTATAGCGTATATGCACCGTAATTATATGGTTCTGGCCAACCCCACTTATGTGTGTATAAGTGTGCCTGTGTGTGCCTGTGTGTGTGCCTGAACGTGTATGTGCGTGTCTGTGTGTGTGTGAGAGAGGGAGCAAGCGGCTGTTAATCAGCAAAGCTACACGCTGTAGTAAGGCCAAAGATCTTAAGATGCTCTCTTGGGCGTCACTAGTCAGTGAGGAGCAACGACTTGCTGTTTAGAATGACGACAGCCACAGGCTGTTGTTGGCATCAAGCACGCTCATATTAAATAGCTTCATGTACATAGCAGAGCATGGTCCAGAAAATTTCATGAAGAGTAGGTGCGTGATAACGAGGCAAGCTAGGGTAGGTTCTGCCACGTAGTTTCTGTCCAATTTGTATCTGATGGATGCAACGCATTTCAACCCGGCGGGTGGACAAGTCATGAAAGCAGACATCTACATTGTCAATTGCCTGCTTTAAGCACGCGTGCACACAGTACACACACGCACGCGCATGCACACACACACAGACACACACACACACACACACCTGCAGCCACCCCACGCGCCGCTGCCTCTGTTGCCGCTTCCCTCTCCACACTCAGGTCACGCACTCTGTAGAGAGCAAGCATGCATCCTTATTTCAGGTACAGGTCACATCAATTGTAATGTGAAGAAGCGCGAGCGTACTGGATTACAAGATATAACGTAGCAAGCTTCTCAGGCATGACAAACTACAACTCAAATTCATCTTGTTCTAAAAAATTATGACCATAAGAAATAGGTAGGGTTGACCAAACCATATATCCACGGTGTACCTACGGTGTTTTTAGCAGGAAAACTACAAAGTATACAGTCGTATAAGGTGTGTATACACGGTTCTTCCCAACCCTAGAAATAGAGCATGCTCTACAGCAGCCAGGACGAGCAGTTCTGGAATTCCTGCACAGCCTGCTCCCTGCTCTGAACCCAAAGGCACCCTTGCATTTCCATGTCGGTGTCCTTCCTGCAAAAAAGCTGCATTACAAGGTGTATACTTTTGACTCCACCCCCTGCGAGCATTCACCTGTGAGAGGCGGCCTCCAAGGCTGCCTCTGCCTTCGTCACTGCCCTGGCAGCTGCCTGCAGCTCTGGCTCAAGCACGTCTGCCAGCTGGCGTTGCAGCTCTGACAGCGCCAGCCTGATGGGAAAATAGGTGTCAGCGCGTTGTATGTCTTTGTCTGCACCTGGCTGCGCTGGCAGCAACAGCCTGCCAAGTAATAAGGGCTTGAATGCCTCTGTCTGTGTACGCCCCTTTCTCTGCGTGTCTGCCATTTGCAGGTCTGCCAGTGCCAGCAAGTAGGATGAGAGAACAAGCAGTCGATCAACAAACGACACAGACACACACTGTTTTGCTGCCTGCAACACTGGCCTGAACCCGTCTGCAGAGTGACACACACACACAATCACACGCTCACACACATGCACACGCGCACACACACATGCACACACACATATAGACACATGCACACACACATGCACACACACATATACACCCACATATACACACATGCATGCACGCACAACATGTGGCCATGTGCTGGGATACCTGTCTTCATGTGTGCCCCCACCGCCCTCGTCTCCCTGGCCGTTGACCACAGCCTCAAGCTCAGCTTGTTGCGGCAGCAGCCTGTCTTCTAGTGTGCTACGTGCTGAGTCAACCTGAGCGAGTTTTGCACAGACACATCAAATCAGGCAGCCTGTCTTCTAGTGTGCTACGTGCAGAGTTAACCTGAGCGAGTTATGCACAGACATATGAAATCAGGCAGTCTGTCCTTTAATGAGCTACGTGCTGAGTCAACCTGAGCGAGTTTTGCACAGGCACTTCACATCAACACAGCTCAGACAGAAGCATTTCCTGAAAAGGCTGAATGCTGAGTCCAAATCACGTTGTTGAAACTAAAGTAGCCTTACATCTAATGCATTTTGTCTAATAATTATACAGCACAGATACTACACCCGTACTTGTCTGGACACCAAGGCACACACACACCAGTGTCCAGCCACCTATAAAACTTGCAATTTAAATCTTACACAACCCAAATCAAGAACACACACACACAAAAGGTAACGGCACATGGCCCCACGTAAACGCAAATAAGCAATTGTAATACAAGCAATAACACTTAGCCTAGCACAAACACACAGACCAACGCGCATAGTGCAAATCAAAACAACAGCACCTGGCCACGCATAAGCACAATTAAAAAAACGGAAAAACCCACCTTTGTCTGGGCAGCAGCCTCGGAAGAGCGCGCTTTCTTGAGGTCTTCGTTCAAGCCGCTGATCCGTTTTGGCATGGCCCTGTAAGGCACAGCCATTTGCAGACATAATTTTTCACACAGGCATTAATACAAACTCAAACGCACCCACCCACTCACACCCACTCATACGCACCTGAGTTCTGCTTGCTCTTGGGGCGTGAGGGCAGAGCTGAGCGGGGTGCCTAATTGAGCCTGGTGGCCGGACAGCTTTGTGTGAGAGTGCGCAATGTTGCGTGCACGCACGGCAGCATGGCGCTCGCTGCTTGTCAGCTGTGTAGGGCAAACACAGTGCAAAAAATTTGTGTGTCAGTTTGTGGTTACAGGATCATAACACGTATCATAACTTGTCAGCTGTGTAGGGCAAACACAGTGCAAAAATTGCGTGTGTCAGTTTGTGGATACAGGATCATAACACGTATCATAACACATATCATGCCACGTATCATGACATGTATCATTTACTTTACAGGAGGGTATGGCACCATGGCGCGCGTGACGTTATCTGAAATGCTCTGTGAGTGCTCTTTCAACCCTTTCTTCTCAAGGATTCATGCAGGCATTGGGGATGTGAAAGCAAAGCAGCGCTTTACTGAAAGCAGCACAAAAGAGCCACGCTGCCACGTCCTGACCTGACGGCAAGACAGCGCGATGGTGACACATCATCACATGTACACGGGTGTAGGGTCAGCCAGAACTGTATAAAAATACTGTACTTGACCATATATTTGGTGATTTCCCTGCCAAAATTACTGTATATACACCATACATGTATGGTTCTGGCCAACCCTAATCATGTGCAATAGCTCCTGTGGTTGAGGCCCTTCATATGAGCATATGAGACTCGCTGCTGGCGTAGTAGTTTCGTGCTTATGTGTCATGTTCACACACTTGTCGTGTCACCTGTGTCATGTCATACACACACACAGAGAGAGAGAGAGAGAGAGAGAGAGAGAGAGAGAGAGAGAGAGAAAGAGAGAGAGACACACACCTGTGATTCTAAAGCAGCCTCCTCCGCACTCAGCCGCTGCGTCTCAGCACGGGCCTCTTGAGTGACCTGTAAGAAAGCATGTAAAATGACAACAAGCATGATTACAACTGTGTCTAACAACCAGAGGGTGTGCCTGCATTCAGAGTCTGCATGTCAGCACATGGCCCTTGAGTGGCTTGCAAGTGCGCATTCAAAAGGACAAGCAGCGGAAAGTTTATATCCCTTGCCCCATTCTTTAGAAAGGATTAGGCTTGAAAGCATGGGACGGTTTGATTTCATATCACTGTTGCGCAGGCTAAACATTTACTTGCACATGAGGGTTATGTTCATCAAGAGTTGACAAATTGCCTGCATCTCAAAGGTGCACTTTCGATGAATTTGCCTACATCTCAAAAGATCAGTTTCGATGAATTTGCCTACATCATAAAGGTGCACGCTCAATGAATTTTCCTACAGCAATATTTTGCCTACCCTTAAAGGTGCACTTTCGATCAATGGAGCATTACTACATCTAAAACCACAACATACTATCCTTCAGGACTACCCACACAATTACGTGACAGGCCTGCCTCTCCACTACATGCTCCAATCTCACAAAAAATACGTAAAAACATACAATCTAAATACACACATTCTGCCAACACGACAAAAAACAAACACACACGCACCCGCTTCTGTCGCGTGCGTTGCGCCTCTGCTTGCAGCAGAGCGTCCGATGCTGCAGCCACTTGGCTATCTGCTTGAGCTGCTGCGTCTGCTGCAGCGGTACGTGCGGACTGGGCAGCGGCAAGCTGTGGAGACGTGTAGGTGGTGAATTGTGTTTGACGGGGTTGTGATTGGACATTTTGGGCTTTGGGCCTGCACTCTGTGAGGAGTAGGTGTTAAAGAGGAGTAAGCAAGTTGCATTAGGGCAAATATAGCAGTTGACGTGCTCAGTCTTATACTTAATTGACGATGATTTGACCGGACAGCACACAAGAACGTGCAGGTCTTTGCTGTAGTGGTGCGCACGACTGGGCGGTAGCAAGGTATAAAGACGCGTAGGATGTGAGCTGGTGTTCAGTGAGTGTGTTTATAATGAGAATGCAGGTCTGTTTGCTGCAGCAGTGCATGCGGACTGGGCAGCGATAGGCCACACTGTGAATAAGTGTAGGGTGTCCATCCCCACGTTTGATAGTGTGAGCACATATTATTGTGTGCAAGCAGCCAGTTAGGAGGGTGCAGGTGGTTTGTGTGACACAGAATCAGGAGGCATAAAATGAATGTGCCAAAACTCATGGTCCTTCACGTGATCACTCTTTACTTCAGAAATAACAGAGCCTTATCAGCTCTGGAGAGGATCTGGGTACCTCTCACTCATTTATACCTGCCTTCGCAACTTATGAATGAACGTTTTCTGATCCTTAATTCATGCAGAGAGTGATTCTCTGTGTCCATGCAATATTTACACGCGCAAGTGATTGCATGCTCCCCACACCTCTGCGTCAACTTTTCTCAGAGCACGCAGCGCTTCCAAGCGCAGCACACGACCTTCGTGGTGACCCCCTGTCATTGCACCACGCTTGCTGACCTGTGTGTGTGTTTTCGTGTGTGTATGTTTTCGTGTGTGTGCGTGTGTGCGTTTATTTGTGTGTGCGTGTGTGCGTGTATTTGTGTGTGTGTGTGCGTGTGTGTGCATGTGTGTGTGCACGTGTGTGTGTGCGTGCGTGTGTCACATAAGTGTGTTTAACATGGTGTGTGTACGTGTGTAGTGTGTATGCACGTGCGTGTAAGCGCTGCACTAAGGCATGTGGTGGATGTATGAGCACACGCCGCCTTTTGACATTGCTCCACGCTTGCCGACCTTGGTGTGCATGTGTGCTGTAGGTGTGCTACTATGAAGGCAACGTGGGTAGGGTTGGCCAGAACAGTAAATATGCGCCATATATGACCGTATATTTGGTGATTTCCCTGCCTAAAATGCCGTATATATACTGTAAAAAATTGGTTCTGGCCAACCCTAAACATGGGCCATATGTACTTTTCATTAACGGCAAATGCAGCTGTGTGCATTCAATGTCCATTCATGAATGAACAGTAAGTGCTTATCTAAGAGCAATGCACTTGCACATCAATGCCAAAACAATATTCCCTGGGCCTGACCTGGAGTACGCAGCTTGGTCCCCATCAACGGTCACACAGTCCACGTCACTGCCACGCGCAGCTTGGACAGCCACGTCTATGCAGCGGCACAAAGTACCTCACCCAAACCACATTGTGCCCCCCAGAAATACGCAGCCGTACCTGGTCCCCATCAATAGTCACACAGTCCACGTCATTGCCACGAGCAGCTTGGACAGCCACGTCCATGTTACGACACAGAGCAGTGCGTCCAAACACTTGGGACACAGCCTTCTCAAACCTGGGAGGCCACACGCACACAAGCATGGAAAGGTGGCAGATGCAATTGTGTGTGCAGATATGTGTGTGTATGTGTATGTGCACGCATGAGAGACTGCGGCAGATTGTGTGTGTGTGTGCGTGTGTGATACAGTTGTCATGCAAGAAAAAGAAAGGGGTCGAACCAATAAGTTGCTGTTGTTTAGAGGCATGACTCCTCACAATTGCATCGAGACAAGCCATTTCTGCTAGGATATGTGTGTGCACACTCTGGTATGCTCGCACTGCGCACTTCACATCATCTTGAAGCAGGGCCACACCCTATAATTGGCGCTGCTTAGTGTGGTCAATGGCAAAGATGCGACTGAGCCCGCCGGTGTGTTTAGGTGCATGGCAGGCCTCAATCGTACCTTGCTTCAAACTTAATTTTCTTTGCCAGGGGCACCACATCGGAGCCAAACTCTTTGGGAATGTTGGCCTGTGCATGTATGTATGTGTGTGTGTGCGCGCGTGTGTAAACTTCTACCTGTGTGTACGTCTGTGTGTGTGCATGTATGTGTGTGCATGTGTGCACGTCTGTGTGCGTATGTGTCTGTCAGCAAGCATATGTGTGCATGTCTGTGTGTACATGTCTGTTTGTGTATAAGAAGAGGGCAGAGGGAGCTGTGCAGTTTGCCTGCATGCACGAGGACACACAAACACACAAATTGGGTGGGCCTGAACCTAAATTACCTGCACGTACACGACAAAAATTCCGGTGGGCCTGAACCTCCATTTGCTACACATACACTACAAAAATTTGAAGGCATCCTTTCCACCAAAGGTGCAGACACAGAGTGCGTGTGTATGTGTGTGTGTGTATGTGTGTGTGTATGTGTGTGTGTGTGTGTTCAGGCTGACCCTGCACTTGCCTAGCCATTGCATCAGCAGGGCACGCATTGAATGTGCAACGCTGTGCGCGAGAGCGTGCACTGTATTGAGGTGCACGCAGTGGATTTCTTTTGAATGTGAAGGCTTTCTCACTGACTGCGTAGTTTTCTTTTAATTTAGGTTGTGTTTGCATTATATTACACGCATTGGGAGGCTTTCTCACTGACTGCGAAGTTTTCTTTTATTCAGCTTGTGTTTGCACTAAACTACACGCCTTGGAGGCATTCTCACTGACTGCGTAGTTTTCTTTTAATTCATGCTGTTTTGATTCAGGCTGTGTTTGCACTAATTTACACGCCTTGGGAGAATGCACCCGGGAGTCAAAGGGTTTTTTCCTTCATGTCGTTGATAGTGTTCCTTAGCGAGACTCGCCCAAAAAGTCTTCGCTATCCCGTATATTTGACGTCGCTCGTTCTCAATGTTCGTGAAGAAAGATATTAGGGCGTGTCTCGCTACGCAGGGTGTCTAACAGTATCACATGCTACATCAGAGCTACACGCTTACAACCACATACACACAACCTGCGGGATAGTGTGGGTGTCCATTGGCGTACACACACATACAAGATGCGAGCAGGTGCATGCACACATATGTGGGTACGCACAAATATCGAAGGATTCATGGGATGCTCAATAGCTAACGTGCACGAACGCACTGTGGGAGGGTGCAGAGTGTCCAGCGGCATGAATGTCACCCGTCCTGCCTTTGCACGCTGCAGCAGCTCCGTGCATCTGAGGGCCACGTCCGCGCTGTCCACCACCACATGGAACAACGAGTTGCCTGCGTGTGAGTTATATATAAGAAAAGGTGATCCACAACACACATACACAGCAAGGTTGCACGTGCGTGTTTTTTACTCGCATTGTATGTGCATTCCTGGCGCTGTCCACCACCACATGGAACAACAAGTTGCCTGCGAGGAAGTTTGAGCGGGTTTAAGATGGAGTCACAACAACGCATTGTGAGACTGCAGCTTAGCATCCCTGGCGCTTTCCAAAACTAGAATGAGAGACAGGATAATTAGTGCATTCGTAAAAGGGCGCGTTGAATTGCTTGCAGTGGTGCGAGAGCCACACAAGGGTATTGCAAAGCCACCGAAACGCTTGCGGTGATGCAAGACCCACCATTATGCAAGAGCACAGAGAGTGGCACATCATAATTTGCGTGAAGCACAGACCCATTCTGCAGTACCTTCCACAGCCAGGGTGAGCTGAGGACTAAGCTGACGAGTACGATGCGTGCTGACAACAACTCATGAACCTGAGGCGGACGTACTAGCAGTGCTCCCTGTTAACGTAATATCATCCGTGCATAAAAATTTGTTCATTAAGATCGTCCTCATTAATATCGTCCTATTCATCCCTTGTATAAATAATCCATCCTTTATAACATCACACCTGCTGTGACCTCTACCGCCAGATCAAGCTGGGGCGGGCACTCGATCAGATCTACCAGCCGGCCGTGCACACGGCCCTGCAGGGCTGGCTGCGATGCCACTCCCTGGGCCAGCGCGTGCAGCCCGCGTGAGATCTCACGCGCAATCGCCCCGTCAAGCACCTGCAGGATGCCAAGTAGTGAGGTCACATGCCAAATGAAATGACGCAGTCACGTGCCGAAAGGTCCGGGAAAATGCTGATGCATGCGAAATGGGAGGCATGACCAGTAATTGCATCACACATCATGACCAGTGGTTGTATCACACATCAGTGGTTGTATCACACATCAGTAGTTGTATCACATATCAGTGGTTGTATCATACATCAGTAATTGTACCACACATCATGACCAGTGGTTGTATCACTCATCACTACATGTTGCGTTGGGCCGTTGCTAATGTACAGATCTGTGCTTGCGTACAAGTGCACCTACCTAAAAAGAGAGCAAGAAACGAAAAAGCTGCAGGGTTCAAGTAGATCAAAGAGCTCGTTGGATTACGCAAGTGCATGCTCTTGACGAGCTTATCCAGATGGAGTGAGTGTTTGCTCTCATGCGTCCAACCAAGCACACGCACGCAAGTACACACACACACATAACACAGACTCACACACCTGTCTGCGCTTGCGCTGCTCCTCTGTCAAACGTGCCACGCCCTCGGCTGCGTCTTGCTCGGCTCGCCACGCTGCCTTGCGGTTGTTGCTCGCTGAGTCGCGTGCGCCTCGCAGCTGCGCGAGCGAGCCCTCAATATGAGCGATGCTGGCCTCAGACGCTGTGCCTAACTGAGTTTGCCGCTCCTTGGCCTGTGTGTATTTTGTGTGAACGTGGGTATGCATGTATGTGTGTGAGCTCGTGCATGCGTGTGTGAGAGCTGAAGGGAATCAGAGGGTGCACCCTATATCATCGCACCAGCTAGTCACGAGCATGCAATAACAAAAAGGTGCAAATCATGCAAGGGTATAAACATGGCACACCTGTTGTAGTTCATCCAGCTTGGCTTGCATGTCCTGCTCCTTCTGAGTGGCCTCTGCCTGCCGCCGCTCCTCGTCGCCAATGACAGCTTCAAGGGACGCAATCTGCGTGCAGAAACACAAAGCATGCAATGACATCTGCGTGCAGAAACACAAAGCAATGGCATCTGCGTGCAGAAACACAAAGCAACCTGCGTGCAGGAACACAAAGCATGCAATGACATCTGCCATTTTGAGGTCTTGAGCACCAACCAGCTTAAAACGGTTGCAATTTTTGTGTAAATAAGTAAATGACACACAAAAGCATGAGTGAAAGATCGACGTTTGCTTCTCAGTAATGCTCGTCTCTCACCGTAGCTTGAGTAATCACTGGGCAGAAAATTTTATATAAATTCAACTTTTGTTTGGAATTATTAATATAAGAACCAGAGAGAATGACAAAGAAATTACACACATGGCAACAAATTAATAACTCCATAATAGGCTGGAAAGGCGGCAGTGCATTTTTACTGTATTAACACCACCAGTCCTACACAGCTACAATTACGTCCACACTTACCTCGCTTTTCAGGAACTTGTCACGGTCTGCTTGGCTTGAGAACTGCTTCTGGCCACCCTGCAGAACAATTGGGAAAGTGTAGGTGTATGTGGTGTTGGTGTGACTGATGAGTACGTTATTACGTGTGTGTGAAGCTTTTAAAAAGGATCAGAGGAGTTATAACAACATGCCCCTGTAGATCGACTTAACAGGAGTCCCGAAAAAGGCGCTTTTCAAGACACGCTCATGGCTGCAGAAAGGTTGGAGGAGGTGGAAATGTAGACCTTCAGCGATTAAAGCACTGCCTGTAAGCAACCACCTGTAACCAACATACTTCAGCATTTTAACAGACTCTCCACACTCGAACGACCGTCATAAATATAGCTGCGCGAGCTGTCCACGTAAAAAAAAGTATTCATACCTGCGTACGCAGCAGCTCCTGCTGCCGTGCCTCTGCCTCTTCCAGTTGTGTCTGTGATGCAGCAAGGGCAGCCTGTGCACCGTCCAGGTCTTGGCGTGCCTGTAATGAATGTGTGAAGCGCATGTAAATGTGTGCGTACGTAGTCTTATGTGCTTGCAGCATGTGCAGCATCGCGCAGGTTTTTTTGTGTCTGTTTGTCTGTTTGTGTATGTGTGTATGTGTGTGTGTGCAATGTATGACAGAGGACATGCGGCCAGAGTGGTGGTAAGTGGTAAGAGCCCCCCCCCCCCCGGAATT
>Ga0307951_1002450_pt1 | contig 11623 bp, 8 predicted proteins | sample OrgLakmetagen374_FD_201842 | JGI IMG/M metagenome (GOLD analysis project Ga0307951, IMG submission 201842) | Saline water microbial communities from Organic Lake, Antarctica - #374 | ecosystem: Environmental > Aquatic > Non-marine Saline and Alkaline > Saline | place: Antarctica: Organic Lake... | reverse complement strand
GGAAGATGGAGGGGAGAGGGGAGCAGGTGAGGATCAGGGGGAGGGTAGCGAGCAGGAGTTAGAAGGGGTGTCTGTGCAGCAAGGCACGGCCAGTAGCGTGGCGTATATTCATGCTTCTGAAAGGGCAGATGATGATGGTGTGGACTCAAAGCCAAAAGGAGGGAAGGGCAGCAGGCGGGGCAGATCGTCAATGTCATCCTCAGCGGCAGCCACAGCTGCAGCAGCAGCAAGCAGGCATAGGGATACGGCAGCTCATGCTAAGGACTTGGTGCTCAGGGAAAAAGACGTGGGTGCAAGTGACATAAAAGATGTTAGTGTTCAGTATGATCAGCAGTCAAGTGAGCTGCAGGAGGATGGGGGGCCCCAGCAGGAGGAGCACGTACAACATCAGGGCTTGACGCCGTTGCAGCAGCTGCTTGAGGTCTGCAGCCAAAGCGTGAGTGCTGGATGAGGAATGCTGGTTCTACCTGCTAACGTGAACACTTTGCTGTCCGACAGCTGCGTCTCCTTGACTCATGCTTGTGGTGTTATCACCGCCTGCGTATTATTGTAGTGTTTCTCTGCTGGAGTGTCGGATTGGGTCTGTCGTGTCGTTTTCCCCTCCTAACAGCTCAGATATCACAACTGTCTGATCACTATGTATGGATGTGCGATTGTGGCAAAGACGGTAGCAGTGATTAAGAGTGGCATGATTGAGAATAATTATTGTGAGTGCTTGGTGAGGCGAGGATTGATCAGACTGTTTAGATACTGGTAAGTTTATAAATGGATGTTTCAATGTGAATGCCCGTGCAAATGTGTGCCCTCCTGCTCAATAACCCACCCAGGTGGATGTCACCCAGATCCCGAGCATGAATGCCTTTATTGGTGCGCAAGCAGATCTGCGCAAGATCACAAAGATAGGAGAGGGCACCTATGGCGAGGCTTTCAAGCACAACAAGTGAGTGGGGTGTGTGGAAGAGGGTACGAGCAGACAGAACTAGAAAATGAATAAGAGCTGCGCAGGTAATTAAAAATCACCCCCCACTTTAATTATGGAAAAGGAGCACTTTGGTACCGGGTACCGTAAAACTCCTCCACTAAACAAGCAGACAGCGTCTGTTTAGGTTGGTTAGGTTAGTAAACTTTTATCTTGCCCTTTAACTGGATAATTTGAGGCCTCGCAATTTTGCTCTGCGCTGTACACACACCGGAGGCTGTACACACACCAGGAGGGAGTTTCGCCAGTGGAGGATGGCCAGCTCAACATCGCAATAAATTTCCAGGCCGTGTGTGTGAGGTCAGGAGATCGATCGCCCTGTTCCTCCTGCAATTGCCATTGCATGCAGGATCGTGTTCAAGGTCGTGCCGGTGGAGGGCAGTCAGCTCATAAACGGGGCTCCCCAGAAGCGCGCGGAGGAAATGGCGGCAGAAGCCCTGATCGCACTGACACTCACCAGCCTCAGAAACAAGTCAGCAGGTGCTGTCTACCTCCTATGCTCACCGTCTGTAACGTTACATGTGCAGAGATGGATCAAAACTTTGTGCGTCTGTTTGTTCTGAAAATTGCACAGCAGAGTAGATTTCCAGACACGCGGTTGTGGCCAACCCTTTCATGGTGCATGTCACTTGCAAGCATGAGCTGCTGGCTTGCAAGCGTGTATTAGCTCAACTGGTTGCTTCTCTCAAGCCAGCTGACAGTGAACTGTCTAGGGTTGGCTACTAAACTACATTGCCATGCAATAAAAAGCTTAAACAAGATCACAAAAACGAGACACAAAATACACTTAACAACGACGACAGTGATAATGGGGGATCTGGTGGGGGGTTACTGGTAGAGCGACTGGCTTCAGAAGGGCTAGGCGCAGGCCGGATTGCATGGCTGACAACCCGCCGAATCCTCGTTGAACTCTATTGTATCTCTTTGAGAAGCGAAAACAACACACTAGCCAGTGGGGCTCTGGCTAGTGTGAGCACTAGTTGAGAGCCTTTCCTTGATGCACGCTGGTGCTCTCCAGCATAGACTTTTAGACATTGGCCAGAACCATATATATGGTCTATATACAGTATAATCGGCAGGGAAATCACCAAATGTTTTGTCATATACGTTGTATATATACGGTTCTGGCCAACCCTAAAAATGTTTTGCTGAACTCGGGTGCAAGGTACATATAATTCGAGGACGCCAGACGCCCAGATCTTCTACCACACCTGATCACTTTTTATCTCTGTCACATGTGTGTGCATAGGTGGTCGAGACCAGGCCAACGTGACGCCCTGCTTTGTTGAGACGTTTGAGGTTGGAGTGTGCCAGGGCCCCTACACCCCTGAGCTTGTGCGGGCTTGGCACAAGTGGGACAAGGCTCACGGCTCTGAAAACGACCCTGTGGACGGCTTGCAGGTGAGGGGGCTTGTAGCAGATCCCGTGCATTCGTGTTTTATAGTTAAATTATTCTGTTACTGCTAGTGTCTCGAAAATGTGGGGGCTTTCATCATATCTGTGGGTTTGGAATTTAAAGTTTAGTCGCGCAGCACGTACTTTTCAGATTTGTTCAGGGGGTTGTAGAAAGGAAATTAAAGTAAGTGGTGCTTGTTATTGGGCAGCGGAAGGGAACAGGGAAATTTGACATGCTTTTATATGCGTGTGCTGTGTGCAACCCTATACCTCTGTTACTCCTTTACTGTCTGTGTGTATGTGTGTACATTGTTTACAAATCAATCACGTAGCGCATCAAAATTAAGACCAAACACTGTCTTCATTTGTAATTTTATCCTTGTTATCATTCAGATGTTCAAAGCTATTGCATGCCAGGATTGTTTTCATGTGTCAAGGCAGCACCTGTATTGCAAGTGTTGAAGGCAAACACATGCTTAAGGCCGTAGTTTCATTTCAAGCAATGAGTATCATGTATCATGTCTTTGACAGCAACATCATAGCGTCTGGGCATAATCCTCTGATATGTCCTGTGTGTTTTTCTTGTGCCTCCAGGCTGACCAGCTGTACCTTGTCATTGCCATGCGTGACTGCGGGCGGGACTTTGAAAAAGCCACCCTAGCAAGTTTTGACCAGGCACGAAGCCTGCTAGCCCAGGTGCGCTGCAACTCATCGCAGTTGTTGTGGCCATCAAGGCAATTATCAATTCACGTCCAAACTTGTTTTTGGAGGTCTTAAATGCAGTGGTCTGACGGCACAAACTTTTGGCATCTTTTATGTGTCAAATCTCAGGTTCCGTCACCAATGCAAAAACCTGCTGTTGCAAAATAGAGGCAACACACTTGTTTCCACTCTCTTTCCAAAGAGGAATTTGTTGACTGTGTTGTTTTTAAATGGTGTTGTTACGTTGAGGGAAGTCTGGTCAAAAGCATGATGCCATGTAGAGCACTGTAACATGTAAAGGGACTTTGAAACCAAAACACGGAAGGTTGCAGAAAGGCAGGATTTAAGCGCTGCGAGGGGTGGCTTAATATTCTGGCTATGATGTTCTGATTTGCATGCATAGGTACACATCACTGGAGTCAATAATAGAAGAGGCTGCTGTGTTTGAGTCTGTACAATTAAAAATCAATCATATACATATGTTATGTGCACGTATGTCGTGTCAAATTGCCTTGGCATCAGCCATTGCCAAGATGGCTGTAGGATTTTCCAACCAGTTCCAATTAAATGTGCCTGACAACTAGAGATGTCCTCATTCTACACATATGCACCCACATGCACTCTTGCACACAAGCACACAGGTACACACACACACTCACGCACACACAAACACCATGCCTCAGGTGGCGCTGACCCTAGCCATAGCGGAGGAGGCTGTTGAGTTTGAGCACCGTGATCTACACTGGGGCAACGTGCTGGTGCGACCGGCAGACTCTACTGCGCTCACCGTGCGCTTGAGGGGCGTTGACATTGAGGTAAATTTTCACATGCTGCCTCGTGTTGCCTTATTGGCCATTTCTTTTACCACAATACAGTAGAAACGACTTATCACGACAAATCCGTTAGATAGGGCAATGGAAAGAACTGCTTTTCAATTCCGATAAGGTTCTTTTGAATGAATGTGAATGCAGTGAACTTCCCAAAGACGCGAGCCAACAATTGATTTTGATGGAGCCCTCTGACAACTCCATCTGTCATTGACGTCCTCACAGATCAAAACACACGGCATGGTGGCCTCCATCATTGACTTCACTGCCTCCCGCTTGCGTACGCTGACGGGGGCGCTAGCCTACTGCGACCTGTCATGTGATCCTGAGCTGTTTGAGGGCACAAAGGGGGTTGTGCAGGTAAGCAAGCAAGTTACGTCCTGCTCTCTTTGCACGCATCCAATAATCCAATGCAACCTTACTAGTCAGTCATACAAGACAAGCAAACAACATGACGTTGTACACACACACACACACACACACATACACAGTTTGACACGTACCGGTGGATGCGGCGTCTGAATAATGATGACTGGTCCTCATCATGCCTTGCCACCAACTGTCTCTGGATGGCTTACATGGCAGAGATGATTGTGAAAGAGAAGGCTTCAACTTTGAGTGGAGCGCAGAAGCGGCAGCTGCGAGAGTTTAGGTGGGCCGTGCGCACTGGCTTCTTTACAAGTTTGATCTGCCTGGCACGTCTAGGTGCAATTGCCGTGTTTGTATGTCCCTTGTGGACAATCTGGAAGTGCAACTAGTATCGAACGCATACCTTTAGCGTGCTGCATTCAGAAGAAGCATCAGACTGCGATCTGCTAGGGTATCCTCCAGTCAACGTGTTGATTGTTCCTGCAAAGCTTAGGCTTGCCCTGATCTGCCTCTCCGCTCTTTTCTTTGCAGGAAACGCGCGGCACAAACTCTGAGCTGTGGGGAACTCATCTGTGACCAACTGTTCCAAGGATTGTGGATTGCAAAAGAAGCATCACCATAACCAATGCTTGTTTTTTGCCTGTATTATATTTCCGATACGCAATGTGACGGTGTTTTTGTGACAAGCATCACAACGCGCCTTGCTGTTTGTTTCCCAGGAGATGTGCTTGTTTTTCGTGAAGTTCGCAGCAGCTCGTATAATTCTGCCGGCCGCATAAATGCGTCAACTATTCTACCGTCTGTTCGGCCAATAATTTAATTATTCAGCCATTTTACTAATATTCGGAGCCCTCTCCGAACTGGCTTCGAGTAGTTGGGAATTGTTTTTAATTTGTCTGCGACATAAATTAAATGGCGAAAGATAGCAGGGAGAGAAGCAGAGAAGACAGGAATGATCGTAAACGAGAACACAGGAGGGATAGAAGCAGGAGCAGGGAAAGGAGCAGAGATGGTACTTGCGAACGCACACCTGCACACATACACGCACACACACACACACTCTCTCTCTCTCTCTCTCTCTCTCTTTCTCTCTCATACACACACTCATGGATACAACACACACATTTACGCGTGCACATAGACACACATGCGAGTATCAGAACATGTACACACACAGCACTGTTTAATACCTTGCATATAAGCTCTTAAGCAGCAACTGTGCCAGTGTGTGCGACAGCTCAAGCAAACGACCACGTTCAACGCCTAGAAAACCATTGTGCAGGCACATGTGCGGATCTCAAATGCACGTAAACGAACGGGTCTGTCCTCTGTGTGCCCAACCCTCACTGTCACAGGCCGCCGACATCAGCACGCTCTCCCTCTGCCCCCGCAACCATCTCAACACCTCCCTCCTGCCACTCAGCAGTTGCCTCCCCCTCCCAGCCTTCCACCGCCAGTACACTCCATCCACAAAGGCATGTCCACCCCACTCATCTGAAGCTTAGTCTACTTTAGAGCTTGAACTCTCACGTCTGCATCTTGACGATGCTGTTTCTTGTACACCCTTTAACGCACGCCAGGTCAAAGTTAAGTATCATGGTTTTGCACCGCATGCGCGCACAGGGGGCAAGTGCTGTTCATGCGCTGCACCACGAAGTCACGTTAGCATCATCAATGAAAGGCACCATTGCAAGGGCCTGATGCTTGTTAAATGAGTGCAACACAAGCACGAGATGTGTGATGCACTGATACAAACCACAAACCATCTATCATCAATGAAAGGCACCATTGCAAGGGCCTGATGCTTGTTAAATGAGTGCAACACAAGCACGAGATGTGTGATGCACTGATACAAACCACAAACCATCTCAGGCAGGCAGGCAGGCAGGCACCCCCGTCGGGGGGTACCATGAACTCCATGAACGATAGCAATGGCGTCATAACCTGGATAACCCATGCTTCGTTTCCGCGCCCTCATCTGTCATCATCAACCATATAAAATCTTCAGGCACTGTGCACACGATCCGTCCGTTTGGCTTGTTCATTTCCATCCCGGGCTACAGACGGCACGTGTTGGTACACCATTCTCAACTCAGCGACGACATCCGATTTGCCAAAGGTGGCTACTTTCCTTGGGCGTGGTGTATGCATGAGTGGTGTTTATTGTGTGGTGCGGTGTATGCCTGAGTGTGGTGTGGTGTATGCATGAGTGTGCGCGTGTTACAACAGTTTACAACGTAACGTGTGATCCCTGTGTCCTCTACTACCTTATTGTCAGCATTGTGTCGTGGTGTCAGATTTCCTTACTTGCAATAGCATATTCAGCCTAGGTTGAGTAGAGAAGCGTGCCCTGGGTACCAAAACTCATTCGTATAATGCCAATCACAGATGATGAAGATGAGGACAAGGTCAAATCCATGGAGTTCTTTTTTCCGAAAGGCCAGGTAAGCGTTGCTGTCTCTTAGCTTGCAAGCCAGGAGTTGCTGGCTTTGGGACTCCTTCGACTGTGCTGACCCCGTTGCATCCCTAATGTTGCTACCTTACTTTCCATAAGCTACACTAGGCCGCTCTGTTTTTTGATACGTCATTTTGATATCCATCTGGTGCATAGGTCACTTTGTTATCTTATCTTTTGCAACAGGTCATTCTGTATTCAATCAGACATCTAATCATTTGATATCCAGGAAGTTTCTGTAAAGCTGACGGAGGTGTCCATGGATGAGAGCAAAGGAGAGTTCAAGATAAATGGCACCTTACGGACAGTGCAGCAAGAGACTGGTAAGGGAAGGGGGCCTTGATGTCTGCTACTTTGAACTAGCTTCTGGGCTCCTACTCAGTGCTGTGTAGATGCTGAATTGAACGACAATGAGATTTATGGACACAGTAGCCCATTGTTTGCACGGCTTGAGAACAAGTATGCTTTCGCGTAATACACTTAAGCTCAAAACCATACTTAAATCCTGGATGAAGGTTTGCTACAAAGACATCTCATTCATGCAGGTTTGCAACAATTTGATCTGCTGGCTTGCTGTCTTTCTGTTCGACTATAAATACAGTCTCAGGGTGCAACATGTGTGTGATGAACAACGAGGGGTATCACCTTGTGAGCACGTTTAATTGTCTGCTGGCCTCATGCAAGCTGCTGTCATGCAAACCACGCTCATTTTTTGCAAGCTGCTGTCATGCAAACCACGCTCATCTCTGCAAGCTGCTGTCATGCAAGCCACGCTCATCCTCTGCAAGCTGCTGTCATGTGCACGCTACTTGCATGCAAACCACGCTTATTCTCTACAAGCTGCTGTCATGCTCGTGCTGCTCACATGCAAACCACGCTCGTTTTCTGCAAGCTGCTGTCATGCAAACCACGCTCATTCTCTGCAAGCTGCTGTCATGCAAGCCACGCTTAATCTCTGCAAGCTGCTGTCATGCGCGTGCTGCTTGCATGCAAACCACGTTCATGCTGTGCAAGCCACGCTCTCCTAACGCTGCGTCCTCCTCTTTGCAACAGGTGAAGATTTAGACCCCCTCAACAAGAAGGTCGCCACTGGAGGTATGCAAGAGATGATGCAGTGAAGGGTGTGTCCGGTAGCGAGGATGGGAGGGGCAAACCCTTGCCTCGTGTGATGAACATCACTTGTGCTTGCTTTTTAAGAAATCGCCTGCACACATCGTGTTCTTCAACGCATCGTGTTCTTTCAACACGTCGTATTATTTCAACAAAAGCAGTTTAATGTAGAAGTAAAAAAAACAAGGGTGCTTGCTCATGAGTTGACTTGCTTGTCCATGTTGTCGCGCAGGAGGTAGTTGAGCCAATCAGGCTTACAGGCTGACCACAGTGTGCTGCAATCTGCACCCAATCTGTTCTTGCTTGCTCAGGTGGAGGTCCCTTGTCTGATGAGCCACCCGAAGAGGGCACCATTCATACGTCCGTTGTGAAACGCATTGAGCCGTATGGAGTGGTAAGCTTTACGGAATTGTACGGAAGAAAGAAGGTTGCCTGCTGCAGTGCCTTGACACCCTAATTTATTAGCATATCGCATCAAAAGGGAATTATTTCTGAACTTTAGTATTTTTATGCCTGAAAGATAGAATGAAGAGCTTCACTTTAGAAAAGACCCTTATGTGCTACGTGCCTGACCGCTAATAAATATTACACAGTTACTTAACACTCGCACGCGCACATGCACACACACACACACACACACACACACACACACACACACACAGACACACAATACTTTTACACACACAAAGTGCCTGTCACATATGCAGTTTGTCCAGCTTCAAGGCTACCGCAAGTATGGTCTTGTTCATAGCAGTCAGGTAAAGAGCAGGAATTTTTGTGGGTGACTGTATCAATCTGAATGATCTATACTTATTTTAAGCTTTTTCTCCTAGGCAATAGGTCATCTAAAGGCAAATGGCGTATATGTTATAAGTTGCATCAGCCCACTTGTACTTGTGTGTGTCATACGTATTATTTGTTCGCTGATTTTTATGCGTTTGTGAGCTACCGTACCGCCGGTGCGGGTACATCACCGCACAACCGCAAATGTGTTTGAACCCCTCGGGGAATGTTGCAACCACTTGAAATATTGGATTAAATTCGCCTGATGAAGTTCGCGCTGGTGTAAAAACAGATTTTAAAGGAGGTCCTAGGTTTGGATTTATGTCATAACACCCCAATAATGTGTTTCTGCTCAAAAAACGCAATTACCCCTGTTTTTTGCCTTACTAAGCATCTTTTTCTTCTTTTGCCTTTGTTTGTGTAGATGCAGGACTTGCTTGCTTGATCAAAAAGAGGCCAAAATATTTCACACAGGCTCGCTTTTTTTAATTAAAATCTGTTGCCCCCTTGTGTTGCTCGCATTAAATTGTAACCTCGTGTCGAACCTTGCATTCATTACGCAGTAGTCTGGTATGTGTTTTGTATGTTTTGGACATGAATCTGATTTTGTGGTCAAGAAATGAATCAACCTTTGCTGTGCTCAGGTGTCCTCTTACATTGCCTTCTCTAAAGAAGACAGCGACGAGTCCAAGAAAGCTGAACTGGTGCGCTTGCTTCTTCTTTTTCTGACTCATTGACTATGCAGCGCAGAATGCTTGCATTAAACCACGTGTTTTTTACTTCTACTTCATTGACTGTGCAGCACAGAATGCTTGCATTGGACCACGTGTACTTTCTTTTTCTGATTCACTGACTGTGCAGCACGGAATGCTTGCATTGATTTATGTGTGCCACCTCTCACTGATATACAGTTCCAAAGCGCTACCCTGCCTTGCACAGTGCCATGGACAATTAATATAGCATGGAGAGTCCATCATGCTTGCTCTGAGCAGATCGCGTGTGCAACTATCACCGCCTGTGCGCTGCCATCACAATGCCTTGCACAGTATGCAAGGTACCCTGGGTTAGGTACCATCTCTGTTCTACCAAACACAATCTACCACGTTCATGGCATTCCTCCAACATATTCTACTCACTCCTTCATTCCTCATCCCACTTTTGCGGATTAAACCCTCACACAGTCAGGGGTCGTCAGCGTAGGAGAAAGCGTGCAAGTGAAGGTGCGATTTGCCTTGCATGTGTGATAGGTTTAACCAGAGAGGTATTTTTGAGCACTACTTACTAATTGGTTGTTCACAGCAAGCAATGAAGAAGAGATAATCCTCAGTTTAACTGGACAACCACTTGAAACACCTATCCTTTTATTTCAGGTTGTCGAAGTCATTCCCGATGATGGCACTGGCCGCGGACCGAAGGTGTATTGCTCTGTTTTTCAGCAAAAAGTGCACATTCATTTTTCATCTTGATCAGGTGTCAAAAGTGATGCATGCCTTGTGTGTGAAATCGTGTCTTTAAAAATTCCGGTAGGAACTTCATCTGGGAAGGTTTACATCTCCTATACTTTATTAAGCTTAGCATGCGTCAGCACTTTGTGCGAGTGTTGCTGCTGCTACTGCTTCTCTGTGCACATGCGTACTACTTTTAACGTACCATACGCACATACCTACACACATGTGCACACACGTGTTGTGTACACGCAAGCACAAATGCAATATATTCACGCAAACGCAACCACGTCTGCACGCATACACACACAGATCCAATGCTCTATCAAGCTGGTAGACCAGGCCTCTGGTGAGTTGGGCTGCTCTGGAATATCGCTTAACACAACCACGCTGTGATTCACAATATGAATGAGATAAACATGGCTTGCATTATCATGCTGCCAGCCGCGGTCATACCCTGGAAGCCACTCTCACGCGCATGCTCAGCCTGCATTCTTCCTATGCTATGACACCTTTGTGTACCCGTTTTGGGTTTGCAATATTTGCAGGCGAGGACCTAGATCCAACCAACTTGAGGTGAGGCCAGTCCCTTCTTCACCACAAGAAAGCGCATATGCATATGCAAAGTGATATTGTTTCAGCTAGTAATGTATAGATGTAGTCGTTGATGGCCATTTGCATGCACTGTAATACCCACAGCCTGTGTAGAAACTCTAACTCCCTAGGTTTTAACTATTGTTATCCAGATATAAGCCTCGCGGAACTGAAAGTGGGGGCCCTGGTGGTGGGGGAAGTCAGCCAATTGGAGCTGGAGCTGGAGCTGTAAAAACTGGTGGCAAGATTGACTGGTACGGATGTTCACACACAAACCTGTTACAAATTTGGAATTGCTGGGAATGGTGGACTCTTTTTGGTTTGTTGATTTCAGTTTGTGCTTAGAGCGGCTGCCTTCTGAATCAGCACACGGCCGAAAGCAAAATTGAGGGTATTGCAGTTTAGAAAGGTACAACACACGTGTTCAAAGCAGCAAGTATTGCCTTACACAGACGTGTGTACAAACGCAAGCGCTGTGCAACATCTGTCTTCAATGCAAAGGACACACAAAGTACACACGCAATAAAGCATGCAGGCGTCGTTTGGTGGCATTGACAAGCTTTGTTCCAGGTGGTCGTTGATTTGTAGGCAGTGTCAGTCACGCAAATGATTAAGACACATCACGACACGCGCCACCACATCCAGGGGCTACTTGGCAGGCAATGACAAGCTTGTGCCAGGAGATCTGTCAGGGAAGTATAAAATGCTTGAAGATGAACCCCAAGCCCCGAGCAGGAACATGCTGGATGGACATCCTGCAGGTACTGAGCAAGGAGGGTTCATGCAACTTTTTTTATACTTCAAATTAGAGGCAAAGAGACACAGAAACAAGAATTGCATGCATTTTCACAGAGGGGGCTAACGGAGGAAATGCCTGAAAATGTGCACTTTTGCATTCAGAAGGCAGCCACTCACAGCCACTTCATCCGATCGACACCATTTTAGTACCAAAGTGTAGCTGGCA
>Ga0307951_1002445_pt1 | contig 11630 bp, 9 predicted proteins | sample OrgLakmetagen374_FD_201842 | JGI IMG/M metagenome (GOLD analysis project Ga0307951, IMG submission 201842) | Saline water microbial communities from Organic Lake, Antarctica - #374 | ecosystem: Environmental > Aquatic > Non-marine Saline and Alkaline > Saline | place: Antarctica: Organic Lake... | reverse complement strand
TTCCTGAGGCAAAGTGGAAAAATCAATTGCATTCTTAACAACCCCACTATAGCACTGAAAAGACCCTTAATAAAGCAAGGAAATTACCCAGCGACCGAACCCCACAAGGCCCCCAAGATGAAAAAAGTAAGCTGAACACACCTCAGAGCTCTAACAAAGCGAATCAACACAGCTCCGACCCAAACCTGATCCGTAAAGTGCAAGATTGGCGGGACTGGACCTGCACTGATGGCAGTCTCAAACGACACGAAGAAGGGCAAGACACAGGATCAGGTGTATACCACCCTTGCTTAAACATTTCTCATTGCGTAAAACCAAGAGGCGGAGGTATAACCAATGCCATCCCACGTGCAGAGCTAGCAGCTATAGCAGCCGCAATCATTCACGGCTACTCCCATGTAGCCACAGATAGCCTAACCTCAATGCGCGAAATTATAAAGCAGCTCTCACATCCAAACCTCCACCGCCACCACATCCAGGGAGATGTTCTCCAATCCATATATGGATTTGAATGCATATCCAAAGCATTCCACCAGTCACCATCGCCCATTCATTTCCACAAAGTCAAATCCCACGCAGGTATTATAGGCAATGCATATGCTGTTGCTCTTGCTAGAAGCCAATCACAAACTACTCTGACGTTGCGGATACCTCCATCAAAATAGCTGGCCCTGAGGGGAATCCCCTCTACAACATCTACTGGCTTGAATAAGAATATGTAGAACATCAAATTGTACAACGTCAATCAAACACAGCCTGGTTACCTACCTGAAGGCTTTGGTACCTATCCAATTACCATGACGCCTTGTAAGCACACATGCGCCCCCTCCACAAACTAGGAAATGCCAATACCGTAGCAAACTACCATGAACACTACCAGACCCTTGTCGAAAATGGCATTGCCAATGGAGCCGCTAGCAACGCTTACATAATAGTATCCTATGTCCCTTTTAGAATCCAAGTGCATCATTATGAAGTCCAGAACCCTGTACAACCAAAAATATGCGGTATGGTTTAAGCATTCGATAAGCCTAACTTGCCCCCTCTGCCTTTAACTAGACAGTGCCCTGCATATCCTTTCTGGATGCCAACATACGCAAAAAAAAATTATGATCACTGAGAGGCACAACTTAGCATGCAGCATGATCTTCAAAGCCATTAGCAAGACAGGCTCCCTAGGATCCTGCTTTGTCTGCATGGATATAGGTAGCAGTGAACGGCTGGCTATGCAAAATCTTCAGATTCATGATACAGCTGAAACTAGGATTATACCAAAGTGCGTGGCTCTTTCCATCCCGCTTCTCAGACAACAATAGGTTTACCTCCAGCTTTCGGATGCTCCCGTCTCCACGAAAACAAAAAGCAACAGACTAGCAATGAAGGGGGGTGGGTTCTTAGGAGTAGCAGGGAGACCAGGAGCACCTTAGCAGCAGCGCCAGCCATTAGCATATCCACGTTCCCCATACAGCACCAACCTAAAGACCTCAGCAAACCTCGGCGTGACATCCACCTCATCGAGATCGAGTACTGTGAAGACACCAGACCTCAGCACCAGCTGAACGCCGCAAAGGAACAGCACAAAGACCTTTGCAACACTCTCCAAGGAGCCTCCGTTACTCTCCACATCATCCTCTTGGGTGTGGGTAGCACCATCTACAACACTCACACTCTGAAACCTTTCAAGGAACTGGGTCTTGACTCTCAAAGAGTTAAGAAGCTTGCCTCCAAGCTCCATGTGCACTCTATCTGTGAACTTCGCTGCTAAACTTGTCCATACCATGCCCGTGCCCTTTCCAGTACTGTTATCAACTCTCATCAGGAGCCGGTTTCAGGCCAAGTCTGCAACCCTCTTGATCCCCATTGATTTTTCCTTTTCGCGGTGAAGGAGCTTCCTTAATTTTGTGGGGAGTGGTAGGGGGGTCAATTGTGTTCAATATCTCGTCTTGTAAGTTTACTTAAGATTTTCGTGCGGATCTGGTCAGTTTTCTAATGTGACACGTAAACCGGAAATTGCATGAGTGCGAGAGAATGCTTGGAATTGGTCGGCGGGGTGCACTTGGCAGAGGTTTTTGCAAAATACATGCTGGGAGGACCAGTAGCAAGCCGGATGCGAGGCCAGTCACCAAGGTTCCTATAAAGGTTAGTTCGTTCAAACATACACACACACACACACACACACACACACACACACACACACACACACACACACACACGCACACACACACACACACACACACGCACACACACACACGCACACGCACACGCACACGCACACGCACACGCACATGCATACGCGCACGCGCACGCGCACACGCACACGCACTTGCGCACACACACAAGTGCGCGTGCTTGCACACACACACGCGCACACACACACACACACACACACACAAACATATGCACATGCACGTGCACGTACATGCATACACACGCACACACACATGCACACACACACACTCACTGCACACGTACACACTCTCGTACACACATGCACAAGCATCCACACGCATGCATGCACACAGGGGCACACAAACATGCGCATTCACATGTACGTACGCGTGCACACGCGCGCACACACACACACTCTCACAAACACACACGTACACATACACACTCTCTCTCTCTCTCTCTCTATCTCTCTCTCTCTCTCTATCACAAACACACACATACACACGATTCGTAGATCATTACAGTTGGGAAGGGCAACAGTAGCAGTGCCGCAGCAATGGCTGAGGAGTGGTTGGACAAGGCACGCAGGTATTGATAGATGGTTACATTTTGGGTGCTGCTTGCCAATGACTGTTCAAGTATAGGAGGACACTGCGTAGTTTTTTGCTCGTGATCTGGTCGATTTTTGCGTTTAGAATTGGCCAGATTTGCACATGTACACGTGTATATGTTGCGTATATTTTCACCATATTTTCATGTCCAGCGGGGAGTTCAGAAGTAGATACCGTACCTTTGCGGATCTATCTTGGTGCCTAATTTTCATAATTATTTAACGTAACCAGGAGCAGTCAGTATTGTGCGACAAAGGCAAAGCTTTGGTGCAGCCTTCTTACAAAAGTTGTAGTGGAGTGTGATGTTGTGAGGGCATTTTGATGCTGGCAGTTTCGGGCGATGTACCGAACGCTCCCCCACAGGCTTCTACGTGGAGAAAGAAACTCTCCTCAGAGCTGCCACATGGACAAAGATTTTAAACTTAAATGCCAGAATGTTCGGCTGGTCGGATAATTGACTGGTCCTTACCAGTCAAGAATGAATCCACATGGACGATAAATCCACATGGACAAAGACCTCATGGGTGCATGAAGAAAAAGCAAATACTTACCGAGAGGTAGTCCGCAGTTTGCAGCCTGCGCTCCAACTATTGTGATCAATCTTAATGTGTTCGCTTGACCATAACCTCAAAGGCAAGTTTGCCCGGATTGGTTTTCTGAAAATGGTGATCAGGATGATGACAAGCTGTTTGGGAAGTAAGGAAAAAGGGTACTTTCAGGTGACCAGCTGTTTGGGAAAGTAAGGGAAGAGATAGGTTGAGGATTAAAAAGTGACAAGCTGGCAAGACGGTGCCCATATCCTAGACGGTGCCCATAACCTATGGCGGGGAGGAGCCGCTTTAGATTGCATTTAATTTTGTTTGTTGTGAATGTATTTTATACGGACGCAACCTATTTGTTGCGCTCTACAATTTTCGCAAAGGTGCACCTAAATAATTCATTGATTGAGCCATACCATCGTGGCAAACTCAAATGTGCATTGTCTTGCACTTTTTCTTTTGTGCCTAGGTACACCCAAGTTATTGAAGTGCCCCTCAAGTCCAACCCCAAGAAAGTTGCCTCACCTGCCTTGCAAATGGAGACGGAGGGTGAAAAGGTAAGGTCTTGGTTACGCAATACAGAGAAGTAGCAAAAATTCCATAAGCAATCCCACGGTGCAACAGTGGCGTAGAAGAAAAGGTAAGAGCTTGGGATGTACTGTCTTATTTTACACAGAAAAGCGGCAAAAAATCCATAAGCAATCCCACGGTGCAACAGTGGCGTAGAACAAAAGGTAAGAGCTTGGGATGTACTGTCTTATTTAAAACAGAAAAGCGGCAAAAACTCCATAAGCAATCTCACGGTGCAACATTGGCGTAGAACAAAAGGTAAGAGCTTGGGATGTACTGTCTTAATAAACACAGAAAAGCAGCAAAAACTCCATAAGCATTCTCACGGTGCAACATTGGCGTAGAACAAAAGGTAAGAGCTTGGGATGTACTGTCTTATTTTACACAGAAAAGCGGCAAAAAATCCGCAACACCACGGTGCAACAGTGACGTAGTAGTACAGAAGGTAAGAGCTTCCGGACATGCTTTGTCTAGCAGCACTAGAAACTAGCCTTCACTGTGCTATAGGGCGCAGAGTGCACAAACTTCCGACAATAATTGGAAACAGGAGGTATGAGTGATTGCAAGGCCAAAAAGGAATGATGGAGAACAGGTACCAGGAATTTATTCACGTCAAGAAGGGAGATGTAAAGCCACCTTGATGTTAGACATACAACTTTCATTTCTCTTGCGAGTTAAGCTTGTATCAAAGGATCAGGTTGGGGATGCTCTGGGCCTGTAAGAGTTGTGTGATGGAGGAGCTTATTGGCACTTGCTACCAAAATGGCTCCTTTTACTTATTACCTACCAAAACCCTTCTAAGAGGGCGCCTTCAACCCCTTCACATGCGCACGCAGGCGCACGTACGCGTGCGTGCATATGCTTACACGTGCAGCTCAGAGGGCCAAAAGGCATTCGCTTAGGCTCGCATTGTGTTTATTAACTAAGTGTTGCCCCCCTTGCATTGCCCCCATTGAGATTTTAATAAGTTATTTTAATAAACTTCGCATTATACGCGGCAGTACGGCAAGTGCGGAGTGTGATTTTCACGGCATGCGTAGTTTTCTTTCTATCCTTCGTTTTCTTTCTCCCCGTACTTGCCATTATGTGAAGGAGCTGTGCAGTTCTGGGCCTGGGAAAACCTGGGTGATTGTATGCTCCTGCACACTTTGTTTCTGTAATAACAAGCTCCTGGCGACGATGCTGCCTAGGGCTAGCATTTTTAAATAAACTGAAGTGCACGAACAGAACGTGCTCGGTCTGTGCTATGCAAGTTGACAGATAAGCTGACCACGATCTATGTCATGCAGATCACCGAGACTGCCATGTACTTGTCGTGCTCAATCGTTCCTCGTGTTTGCGATTGCGAGCCCTGTCAATTTTCACACTCAAATAGACACACACACACTCACACACACTCACACACAAGCACACACAAACACACACACGCGCGTGTCATACCAATCACACATACAAGCACACAAACGCAAAATGTCATACTAACTTAGCCTATTGAAAGCCAATAGGCTGGCTTTTATTATGTCATTTTCATGCACTTCAAAAAGGCAAGATAAGCAGCAGGTGAATGCACCGATGAATTGACTCTGCTCTCCTTTTTCCACTTTTTTTCTTGCATGCTCTTAGAGTATCTGTGTTTTGTTTTATGTATTCATGCTCGATTGTATGCATGTCTTATATGCACAGCATGCATGGCAGGTTTGGCAGAGATGATTTTCACATGGTGTGAAATGTGAACCAGATCGGCCAATGTGAACCAGATCGGTCTGGTGAAATGTGAACCAAATCGGCCAAACTACATAAATGTGAAGTGTAGTTTGGCCGATCTATACGCTCTACGTTACCATCGCTGTGTGTATCTTGCTTGGCCTATGGTACGGATGGAAGCCGTTACCCTTGCATCACCGCAAGTCCAACCTCATGAGTGCACACACACACATACACACACTCGTACACACACACAAACACACACACTCGTACACACACACAAACACGCACACATACACACGTACACACACAAGGCTCGTAACATTGTAGGTGTTTATGCACTCTGCACAACCCTCTCACATCATAGGTCCTCAAAGCTGTGGCACCTGCAGACAAGCTAGTTGTTATGGACGAGCGAGGAAGACAGGTAGAGACAGAGGAAATCTGAGCTTCCTGTGCGTTTGTTTGTGAGTGAGCAAAGCTAGGGTGGACAAGCAAGGAGTGAGGTCATAACATTGTATAATTCATATTTCATACAAGGCTACTTTTCAGAATGAGGCACTTCGAACAATACCCGTCAGTAGGCTGAGCAATGCCCTGAGAAAAATTATGCATGCGATGTGTGTAGGTGCAAAATAAGGATTCTGATCTGGGATCTGCATGCGTACACGAGGCACATCGAACCATATCCAGCAGCTGAAGAATATCTTGGCAAAATAATTTTGCGTGTACCGTGTGTGTGCAGAGTGAAGACTTTGCAAAGATCATGTAGGGTTAAGACACCACACAAATCACGTGCAGGTGCAGAGTGAAGACTTTGCAAAGATTATCGCTGGGGCTGGGGATGAGGGGGCACAGGCCTTGGTGTTTTGTATAGGTGCGCTTGTGCCGTTTATGTAGTTTTAATATCAGGCTTTGGTGTCCTCTTCGTGCGCCTGTGTTTTTTTAATGGATTGATATAATATGTAAGGCACTCATTGCCATAGGCGCTCGTGTCCTTAGTATGTTGTGCTTGTTCTTAAGGCCATGCAAACGCCAAGGGAAGAACAGAAGACCCAATTACAAGGCTGGCCACCATCACAACACCACGCAGGCAATGAACACCAAAGCTTCTCCATTCTTGCTCACTCATTTATTTGCAGGGGGCCCTTTCGGGCACAGTAGCGCCGTTCGTGCACGAGCTAATGACACGATCTCCCTTTCCAAATGTGTTTTAAACCATCAGGTATGAGGGAGCAGGGGTAGAGCTGTTCAATCAGTACAGCGACCACATGAGAAACAGCAGACCCTTGTTTAGTAGAATGCTTGGTGCTATTACATCAGTGAGGTCATGCATGCAAACATTTATTACCATGCAACCAGGCACGGCATGTTTGGCTTTCTCTGTTTTTTAGCATATTGTTTTCTAGCAAGGTCCTGCCCTTGCCAGGAACTGGTACACTAGTGCTTATTTTGTACGTTTTCTCTAGCACGGCCCAATCCTGCCAAGTGCTAGGGTCTCAGTTGTTGGAAATCAGCTTGAGCAGTATTCTTCCCTCCACTGTTGCACGTCCGCAGTTTGCTCACTTTGTCCTACAGACAAAAGCTTAAATTGCACCAATAAGAAGTCTTTTGGTACACGTGCAACTCCCTCCCACTCCTACTGTGTTGCCCACCCATTGCACTGACGCAGGTTGCTCACATCGTTCTGTGTGAACAGATATACAGAGGATGGACAATATTGAGAGGAGAGCCTTACCATCACTAGTCAAAAGTACTTTGTATAAAAAGGGACGCAATCAGATCAATGCACGTTTGTCGGGTCAAAACTTTGCAGTTGGGTTTGAACAGTTTTTTATTTGCCTTGTTGTATTTGCTTTTATCAACTCGTCTCAAGTGCACTTGCTCCAATCTTTTTTCACTTTAACATATATGAACTACTGAGAGGCACACTTGTCATGACCGTGTGAGTCAAATTCCCCTGTTGGGATCATGTGGGATGTTGCCACTTTCACAAGGCATACGTGCACCTCTTAAAAGTCATGTCTTTATGCTTGCTGGTAGGACTGAGTGACATCTTCATACGTAGCAGTGCTTTTTCGATTTGCCTTTCGTGTGAGCGAGCACCCAAATGTCTTGTTTCTTCAATGTCTACTTTTGATGTGCTTGGGGGAAGAAACTACGCAGGCAGCACACTCCGCACATTATGGTTACAATGGTTACAATGGGGGGTGACCTTCAGCCAGGTAGTTTGGCTGATCGGCTGCTGACTGGTCTCGGCCAGCCACAAATAAATCCATAAGCTCAGAAAGAAAAAGAAAAAGTCTATTGTTCTGCTGAGAAAGGAACTCCGCACATTAGAACTTAAAAAGAGCCACTTTGGTACCGGTTGCGCGTGACGGGTTCCAACAAGGTTTAGGAAGACAGGGCTAGTAAAGAGTGAAAAGGCAACAAGGCGATCTAGCTATACCACTGCGAGGCACTCAACAAGTATTGGTTCTTATCGTCAACTCAACAAGTATAGGCTACTTGTAGTTTGGCTACTACTCAACAAGTATTGACTCTTATAGCTATTTGTATTTGCAAGCATTGAGGCAGTTTCTGCCTTTAGTACTCCATACAGCAATGGTGTGCACATCTCAAGTATGTTTGGTAAGGGGCTTGCAGACGACCTTCTCTGCCCCACGGGTAACCTGAAAACCCTATAAGTGCAAGCAAAAAAAAAAACCTCTACTCAAATTGGGCCGAATTGGTTATATCTGGCAGTAAAACCAACGTCACGGGTAGCCTAAATGCGTCCCCCTCTAAAGACCAAAATGGCTTAACACCGTCTGAAGCACATGAACATCAACTCAACAACAACATACTGGTTCAAAACCAGGCAACAAAATACATCACACCCAGCTCCCCCTTCCTCTATCTCGGAGTCACACTTACGATGAATCTCAACTGAAAGCACCAGCACAGGCGTATGGACGAAAACCTAAAGCAAAAGCTCGACGCCCTTGAAGGCTCGTATGCCTCACCACGGCAAACACTAAACATAATACGCACAGCAATCATCCCTAGTCTGGCCTATTACCTTTGCGGTCGCACCATGCTCCTACCCAGACCTGGATAAGTGGGATGCAATGATTGGAAGGGTTATCAAAAGCAAACGCAACTCATGGCGAAGCACACTGACTGCCATGATCCGTGAAGATGTCCATAGTTTTGGACTGGGCGCCCCCTCCATCTACGTGGAATACCACAGGCGCTCAGCAGTAGCACTCGTAACAAGCCTAAAAGACCCTTTTGAACGCCACCAATCTGTGACCGTGCATCTCCTGACCCACCAGGTCGCCCAACTCAAGGCCCTTGCCACAACATTCCTTTCCACAAGAGAAGGAACGTCGCTACCAATATAACGACAACTCAACCTACATATGCGAGCACGTCAACTCGCTTGCATCCCACTTATCCAGGTATGGGTAGGAGCATGGTGCAAACGTAACAAGCCAGCAAGCTCCACTTAGCCTTGAAAGGAAACAGCATGTTCTTAGACGATCTCAAGCTCAGAAGTCACCTCCGCCCGCAAGCCCCCCCCCCAACATTAGCCACCCCCATCATTACCAAACCGCTTATGGACCTAGGCATAACTGGCTTCCATGACCTTACATCAGCCAACGAAAAATACATTGTCTCCGGGAAACAACTCAGAAACAAGTACACTCGAGTCTTCAAAAAGCACATCATTATAGCCCTTAATAGGCTTGCTGCCATTGCTAACCTGCCTGGAACACAAGATCTAAGCCCAACACCAATTGCATAAATACTCCAAGAAAGGAACTCAGAACAGTCTATCCTACTTAATTACCGCAAAATAAACAACTCCTCCTTCACAGGTCTCCTAGACACACACATCAACACATCGGCTCATGAAGAGGTGCCCCTGAATCCCGCAAACACTCGAACCCAACAAACTGTGCCCATCTACACCGGCACCACAGCCACGCTCAGCAACACACCACAGGCACGCCATTACAAACAACTTAATCAGAGGCCCACCACCTACACACACAGATCCACCAACAAGTAATGGACACCCCAACCAATCCTCTGTTTTTGACACACCAAACATCCCCTGCCTCCTCTATAATCACAGCAGAACTTCAAGCAGGAACTCAAGGTCATGTTGCACTCAACATACCTACACCTTCACTATTAGCTATTAGAAGTTACCCCCCAATGTACAGAATCCAATGCTCGACCCAGGAAACGCACAGCACATGGCAACATATCCCGCACTGAGCTTCCCCAAACACAACACTCCCTTGCCACAACGGTGGAAGGGCCTCCACTTTCACCACGAACGGAAACCCCGCGCTCACAACGCTACTCACAAAGGGTATCCAACCAAACAAAAAGGAACCACAACTCTATAAGCACATCGCCAATACCACTGCCACAAACTACAGCTATTGCTTGCCTCTCTGGCCCTGCACCCACTAACCAACTGGCCACTCTCTCCCAAGACCAATCAGCAAAGCGTGCACGGCAGACACAAGATACCCTCCCCAGTACCAGAAAGAGGACACGCAGCCAAACAGAAAGTCAGCAACATACGCCCCTGACTCATATCATACACACTGTTGCATTAAGCTCACAAATAGTAATTCAGCCTACTGAACTACAACCTACAAATAATTAGCCAAACAAACGCACCACACGCTCACAAATCACTAGCCACAACCACCATGCATCACAAGCGTCCACACAAATAATCACTTCTCCCACCCAGCATATCAATATCATCAACCCAATAGCTTACCAGATACACAACAACCCAACCTTTGAGATTGCAGACCACCCAGCATTATTATCATCACAGCGCAGACCCCAAATGAAAAGATGATGTGAGGTCCTCGATATACCCCATAACCTCCCTAGCCTAAACCTGACCCCCTTGCGCACCACGCATATTCAACAAGAACTCTGGACATACAAAAAGGATAAGGCTTTTTCAATGACACCCACAGAGGCCATCAACACACTCTACTATGATAATATGGACATCCTGCACATCGATAATTGGAGTTTTCTACCCCCAATAAAAGAGACAGATGATGCACCCCAATGACAGGAAATGCCCCTATGAATATTGAAAGATGGACCATATCCCCTCTTTAAATCAGTTGGGCTAGTGCCCAAATCCAGTAAAACTATTGCCCAGAGCCAAATTAAATGCGCAAGCTGTGAAATTTGCTCCTACCATCTAGGACTTGAATCTCCAGACCTCTCCCCACCCTTTAAAGACATGTACATCTGTGACGTCTGCAACCGTACCTACCACTGGCAATGCTTGCTTAAAACAAGCTGCTGCAACGCCACTGAAAGGGAAGCTATTGATGCCAATGATTCATGGGCCTGCCCCTCCTGTATTATTATGAATTAAAATGGAAAGGAAAATCGTATCCTCTACTCTCAGAAAAGAGATATCGTGGAAGTTTCATGGAACCCAACCTGGGAGCCAGAAGAACTACAAAACACGTGTGAAAGCTTCAAGCAGAGCATCAATACGTTTGAAGAGCATATCAACGCACCAAACTTATCTCAGCCTGCACCAGATTAACGCCTAAATGAACTTCAAAAACAAGGGTTCTCTGCCATCCAAAAGGGCAACAATTACCAGCCCTACAATGTCGATCTTCGGAACAAAGTTAGCTTTGACATCCAACCCACCAACCTGCAGGCTGACAATACGGCCACAGGGCACTGTGAGTACTGGATCACAACCATTGATCTCATGGAGTATCAAGAAATTAGTACCCTACCCTCCCCAGATGACGCTATGCTTCCTGAAGTGTACACTGACACAGTAGCCTGTATTTACAATGTCGACGGAAAGTGTAAAGGTATGCTTACTCCCAAGCGCCTTTGGGTGTGGGCGGCACCATCTATAACACCCACACTCTGAAGCCTTTCAAAGAACTGGGTCTCGATTCTCAAAGAGTTAAGAAGCTTGCCTCCAAGCTCCATGTGCACTCTGTGAACTTTGCTGCTAAACCTGTCCATACTA
>Ga0307951_1002435_pt1:5000-10000 | contig 11647 bp, 8 predicted proteins | sample OrgLakmetagen374_FD_201842 | JGI IMG/M metagenome (GOLD analysis project Ga0307951, IMG submission 201842) | Saline water microbial communities from Organic Lake, Antarctica - #374 | ecosystem: Environmental > Aquatic > Non-marine Saline and Alkaline > Saline | place: Antarctica... | reverse complement strand
CCTAGTTACGTACCTGTGCAGTGGTTATGTCTGTATGCGTGTGTGCTCCTATATTTGTAGGCTGGTGAGGACCACGTGCAGTGTTGTTGCCTGCAAGACCAGGACGTGTGCAGGATATGTATGTATTCATTTCCAGGGCTGGCTATCCTTGTGTCTATTCGTAGTGCACATTTCCAGAGTGCAGGCTGTGATTGACTGGATGAGTTGAGCTTGAATGAGTTCATGTTTGGGTATGTACGTGTATGCACAAGCATACAGTGAAGTGAATAAGCCTGCAAGGCTACGCGGGTAGCTCTGATTAATTTCACGCTGGCCAAAATGAATGTTTTCACACCCTTAAAGCCTCTGCCCTATCAGGGTACTCTCGGTGTGCAGTTGGAGATGGAGATGCCGTAAACACACTGTTAGCTAGTTCATACGCTTGGTTCATTGCAACGCATGACTTGCATTGCAATTGGTGTGCATCTGGCCCCTCGGAGGCGCAAGCACGCGCTCAGCAAACGAAGCCTTGACTGCCATGAACGCACGTGTGTGCGCTTATGCGTAGGGTTGGCCAGAACCATATATACGGTGTATACACGGTATTCCTGGCAGGGAAACCACCTAATATACGGTCATATACAGTTTATTTATACGGTTCTGGCCAACTTAACTTATGCGCCCCTGTGATTGTGTTGCACTGCAGTGGCTAGCATGCAGCTCTGCTTGTTCTTGCCAGAAAAAAAAGTATGCTGCTTCCCGCTCACGTGACCCTGTAGTGGTAAGCCCCCTGCGCCCTGCAGATCGCGCAACGGCGTATTCAAGCGTCCGTACGATTCTGACATGTGATATCCTGTAGGGGCGAGCACGCACCCCTGGTTGTTTTTGCACGATCACGTGTGTTGCACTCTGTAAATGTGTGAGCCCGTGGCGGCAAGTACGGCCCTGCAGATCACGTGACACTCAACATGAATGTTTCGTGTAACTGCATGATGGTGTTCTTCCTGCAGGGGCAAGCACGCATCCTTGCAAATGATGCAACTGTTTGTGTGCTTTAATAGATGAGAAAAACTTTGGAATAAAAACGAATTAGGAAAGGGTGATTATCATACAATATCATACTGAGATATTACATCTGAACAAATTGTGATGGTGATTTGAGTGACTGGATCAAAATAGGAGTGTCTACAGATTATGCAAGGTATATGGCTGTAATACATCCTGCAGGGGCAAGCTACAGATTATGCAAGGTATATGACTGTAATACATCCTGCAGGGGCAAGCACGCAGCTCTGAAGATGCCCTGGCAAAAGCAAAGCTTGAGGCCCAAAGGTAAACGCGCTGGGGCTCTTTTTTCGACATTGGCGATCTTTCATGATTCCCTTCCCTTTGCAAGCTACTTAAGAGTTATGGAGAGTTAGATTCTGTCAGGACTGTGTATGTACATTGTATGGGACTGTTCATTGAAGGTTTCATAGCTAAAGAACACCATGTATGGACACGGTATTAATACGGCTCAGCCAGTGCTGACAATAATTGATCTCCCCGTCCTAGGATAAACTGGCTTTTTGTTTGACGAAAGAGCTGCAACCTGCATTCAACCAAAAGTGCAACCGGCTTAACACAACACACATTGACACCAGCCTGCACCTAGAATGTATGATCAGGTGCAGACTGTTCAGGCTGTTCAGGGTGGACTGTGTGTGCTTTTGTGTGTGTGTGTGTGTGTGTGTGTGTGTGTGTGTGTGTGTGTGTGTGTGTGCATACTTGTTCAGGTGCAGACTGTCCGACTGTTTAGGCTAAACTGTGTATGTGCATGTTTGTGTGTGTGCATGGTTGTTCAAGTGCAGACTGTCCAGACTGTTCAGGCTGAACTGTGTGTGTGTGCGCGCATGATTGTTCAGGTGCAGACTGTCCATGGATTGTTCAGGCTGGACTGTGTGCGCATGTTTGTGTGTGTGTGCACATAAATGTTCAGGAGCAAACTGTCGAATGAAGTAAGCAACGATTTTAAACTCCTGACTTGTTTGTTGTAGTGGCGCGGAGGGCAACAAGGGGAGGGCACAAGCAGCAGTGTACCCCCCAGTGCGTCAGCCTCAGACCATCTCCGTGAAGGGGGGCAGCAGCAACGATCAGGGAGGAAAGAAGGCCAAGCCTGGAAAGCAGGTGAGGGGCGTGTGTATGCAGTTTTTGTGTGGTGTGTGTGCGGTGTGTGTGTGTGTGCGTAGTATGTGTTTGTGTGTGTATGCCTGGAAAGCAGGTGAGGGCGTGTGTATGCAGTTGTGTGTGTGTACTTCCCAGTGCGTCAGGTTCAGACCATCTCGGTTAAGGGGGGTGGGGTGGGGGGAGCAGCAATGGTCAGGGAGGGAAGAGGGCCAAGTCTGGAAAGCGAGGTGAAGGGCGTGTGTGTACACTATTGTATGTGTGTGTAAGATTAGGACAGGGAGAGAGAGAGAGAGAGAGAGAGAGAGAGAGTGAGAGAGAGAGAGAGAGAGAGAGAGAGAGAGAGAGAGAGAGAGAGAGAGAGAGAGAGAGAGAGAGAGAGAGCAACATTTGCGTGCAGTATATGCGTGCATGCTGCTGCTGATCACAGTACATAGTGTGTGGCTGCTAGGTAACCCTGAGCACGTAATTATGTGGTCAAAGGCAGCTACTTGGTCGTAGTTGGTGTGCAGCTCATGCCCCTGGACAATGCCTAAACAGCATCGAGCCCAAATTCATGCTGGTAGCTTGAACAGTGTCTAAACGACATTGAGTCCAAATTCATGCCGGTAGCCTGAACAGTGCCCAAAGAACATCAAGGCCAGATTTGTGCTGGTAGCCTGAACAGTGCCCAAAGAACATCAAGGCCAGATCCATGCTGGTAGCCTGAACAGTGCCTAAACAACATCGTGTCGAAGTTCATACTGATGGCCTAACAGTGCCTGAATGCCTAGACAGCATGAGTCCAAATTCATGCTGGTAGCCTGAACAGTGCCTAAACAACATTGTGTCGAAGTTCATACTGATGGCCTAACAGTGCCTGAGTGCCTAGACAGCATGAGTCCAAAATCATGCTGGTGGCCACTATGCTAAATGCGTGGCTGCATTGCTTCCTGCCCCTAAAGAATGCCAGCTATATCAGGGAAGTTGTTTTCACGCCGCCTCCATGATCTTTTCTTAGAACAGATGAGAATTTGTGCAAGCCTCACTCTTTTTGCTCACAACGTGTGTGTGTGTGTGTGTGTGTGTGCTGCTCCTGTTCCTGCCCTTTTGAAGAGTGCCAAAGACGATGACCAGTCTCAAGGGAAGGACCAGAAGGAGAAGCAAGCGACTTTTGTACCGACAGGTGGGATGAATGATCGTGAGGTGTGGCAGAGGAAACAAGGCATGCGTTTTGTCATGCAGGATGAAAGGGCATGCAAGAGAGAATAAAAAGGAGGAGCCGACAGTTGTGCTCTCTTTTAGCAAGTGTAGTATACAAGTATACGTATACCGTACCAAAATTTAATCATCCCGTACCCAAAAATATTTAGTTTTGCAAATCCGCAACCAATCCGCACCCTCTTCAATATTTATTATAATTTAATCCGCAGGCCATTTTTAAGCCATTCTCACCAATTTAGGCCATTTTCACCAATCCGCAGGCCTAAAATTATTTATTTAATTCTCTGTCCGCACTTAGCCGCACCCCTCAAAAACATTATTTTTGCGGGGTGATATAATTTTGGTACGGTATGTGCACAGGGTTCGTTTACTAACACGCACCGTTGTCCACCTGGTTTGACTTAGGATTTTGGCTGCTCCCGCCTTGACATTTACGGTATACACACCCATGAGTGTTTTTTACGTTTTCTTTTCATCCAGCAAGTTCCCTCTGATTTGGCATTGTGCCTCCAGATGGAGCCACCTCAAGAGTGTGTGTGTGTGTGTGTGTGACTGAGCAACTAGGTTTCAGCGCCAGGCTCCAATACCTAACCTAATCATACAGCGAAGAGGACGCCGAAATAGTATAAACAAAGGTTTCTTAGGTCAGGTGTCCGCCGCCTATTCTTTTCTGCGCAGCTCCTGAAAAGTGCAATCGTTCAAGCGTTCAGGTTATCACTACAGCTGTGTTTGGCTCCTTTCTCACTTTTGTTGTGCATCTCTTTTCGTCACCTTTTTTTAATTTCTGCTGTGCACCTCTTCCTCCTACGGCGCAGCGCCTGGGGGTGTGCAAGGAGCAGCGCTCACACAGCACCTCATCGATGTGAACCAGCAGCTCTCGGAAAAGGAGCGAGAGTGGCACGCGGAGCAGGAGAAAGTGAAGGGCAACGACCACTTCAGGTGTGGATTTATGTTTTATGTGCGCTTGAGTGTGGGTAAATGAGTGAGTGTGGGTGTGGGTGTGGGTGTGGGTGCGTAAACACATCATAGGTGTAATGGTTTGCTTGTGCATTGTTGTGCTTATCGAGGTGCCTTCAAATTCCAACCGAACGACTGTGTTGGAGGCACAAACAAACGCACACTCACAATACGCACAATCTCACCTGCACACACACAGGGCCAAAGAGTACACGGAGGCCATTGAGCGCTACACCATCAGCTTAGGCTACCGTCCAGGAAATGCCGCCCTGCACGCAAATCGTGCGGCTACCTACATCAAGCTCAAGGTGGGCGTGAGGTCAAACGCTGCTCGCATGTGCAGGGGGTGTAATGTGATTAGTTGACCTGGCTCGAACGCTTGCACACTCACACACTCACACATATACCAACATACAGGCACATGCACACAGGTATGGGATGGTGTGACAATGCGCTGTGACTTGCTATTGGCTCGGTCAATCTCGTACTGGACACGCGTGCGTATACACACACACGTACACGCACACACACGCACACACAAACACACACAGACACACACACACACACGCACGCACAGATGTGGGATGCTGCAGAGGTGGACTGTGACAACACGCTGGCGGTGGACCCTAACCACTTAAAGGCCATGATCCGTAGGGCAGCAGCTCGGCTGGAGCTCAACAAAGCAGAGGCTGCGTTGC
>Ga0307951_1002434_pt1 | contig 11649 bp, 19 predicted proteins | sample OrgLakmetagen374_FD_201842 | JGI IMG/M metagenome (GOLD analysis project Ga0307951, IMG submission 201842) | Saline water microbial communities from Organic Lake, Antarctica - #374 | ecosystem: Environmental > Aquatic > Non-marine Saline and Alkaline > Saline | place: Antarctica: Organic Lake... | reverse complement strand
GAGCAAGCACGCACGTATGCACACCTAAACCTACACACACACACACACACACACACACACACACACACACTTACACACACACAAACACAAACACGAGTTTGTGCAGCCGTGTACGCATAGTGCAGACACGCACATTGCACGTACAATATGCATAAGCCCATACACGTGCGTGCACACACGCCTGCACATGCAGCAGAACTTGAACGCCATCAAGCATACATACTTACACACACACACACGAGTATGTGCAGCAATGTACGCATAGTGCATTGCACCATGCAAGGACACGCACGTACATATGCCATGCACACACACACACACACACACACACATGGCAGGCAGTGGTGGGCACCATCCAAAAAAATGTTGTGCAGGCATGCACATGCTCATTGAGTGCCCGGTGATGTTGTAGCATTTGGAAGTCCCACGCATACGCAGGGCGCATGCCAGCCACATGTCTCTAGCTTGGCAGGCCCAGCAATGAGCTCCACAGAGCAGGGACCTCTTCCTGCTACTCTACTCCCTGCAATCCCTGCTGCTGCTCTTGGGCTCTTCCCTTGGGCACGAGGGGAGGCCTCTGCTGCGTCTCCTCCCCCACTCCGGACCCTGAAATCCCAGGCCTCTTTCCATCGATATCACATTTTCATCCGGTCAGCCCGGAAACACAATTTTAATTTAATGCGGGCGTACCGCGGCCAGGTTCCTTTGGAGGTTTCTCCGGCTAGCCCGGAATCGGCCCTTCAAACTTACTCCGGGAAAACCCAAATTTTGCTTAATAAGTGCAGCGCCCGCACAGGATGAAGTTCCCTGGTGCACTTGCGTGTGGGTGTGCATGTTTGTGTGTGTATGTGAAAGGGTGTGTTTGCAGCTTTTACACGAGGTCATGGGTGCAGATAGGGCAATTTATTTTAGGTGGCTGCAGGAGCGCGTGGATCGCGCGTGTGCGCTTAATCAGCAAAGAAGCCAACGCAAGGCTTTGCAACATCACGTCTCGGTGCTCATTCCGCTCTCTGAGACCTCAGTGCTCTTGGTGTTAGTCCTTGCGAGCTCTCTGCCTCGTGCCGTTCCTTGTGGCTTCCTCACGATGGCCTGCGTCCCTATTTCTTGACCTCTTTTTCTTACGTGAACCAGTCACCTGCACCCACTTGCACACACACACACACACAACACACACACACACACAAGCATACATGTGCACAAATGAGAACACGCACACATGTCCTCTCTCTCCTCCTTGTTCAGGTCGAGGAATACGTGGACAGTGACGACAAGGACTCCGACGTAGTCAACAATGGCACCAAGGAGTTCTCCAACAGGCACTCGTTCATGGTCATGAAAGAGCGCATGCAGAAGAATGTGAGTATCGTGTAAGTGTGTGTGTTTTCCGATTGGTGCAGGTATATGTTAGACCACTTAGTTTTCCCAGGGCCCGTTGGCCGAAGCCTGTGCCGAGCTGCATAATTAAGGTGTGACCAAGGTTTCCCGTGGTGCTTTTGTGAAAGGGGCTTAGCTGCTGTTATCAGCGGCTGCCTTAAAACACGATGGAAGCAAATCCCTCTTTTTGTTACCTTTATGTGGTAAAATTACCACGGTGTTTCTGTGATTCACAATTTTTTTTCCCGCGAACAAGCCACTTGCATACATTAACTCACAAATAAATTATCTTTCCTCCTGTTTTTCAGGGTGAAAATACGCGCGCATCTCTTGGAGGCGATGGCTACCCAATAGATGACGAGGAGAACATGCCGAGCGGCAAGAAGGTGTGTAGGAGCAATCACCTTTCCTCTTGAGCATATGACACGCTTTGGCCTGAGTTTCTGTGTTATTGTGTAAGTAATAGCAACAATCACACAAACGTGCACGCACGCACACCCACACACGCACACACTCCACCTCTTTCACCACACAGGGTGGGAAGATGGACGCCATTGACGATGCAAGTGACAGCTTGGAGGATGACATGCACAGTGCCAAGGGCATGGGTGGCCCACGTGCGGATGGCATGCCCAACCTACAATCTGGCCGTGTGGTGCTGGTGGTGCCTGACATGGAGCTGGTGGAGTTTTTTAGGCAGCAGGTGTGTATGAGTGTGAAAAGAGAGAGAGAGAGAGAGAGAGAGAGAGAGAGAGAGAGAGCCTGCTTACCCTTGTCATTGCGTGTGAACATTTCACGCGCATCACTCCCTTTCTATGATCCCCATGCAGTCCTCTCACCTGCCCCCATGTGCACCCCACAGATTCGCCCACCGACGCCTCAAAACTAACTTCTCCTTATGCGTGTCCCTGTGTGCAGTTCTCCTTCCTGCCCGCGCCCTTTGAGGTGTACCCCGCCATCGGGGCAGACCAGGGTGTGCAGCTGGCCCAGCAGGGTATGCAGCTGGGAGGCTCCTCCTACGTGGACTTCGTGCTGGTAGCCCCCGACTTCCTGCATAACCGCAGGTAATGCAAGGTTATGAGAAGGGGGTGTGCCTGCACGTGCCTGCTCTGCATGCTGGTCGACTTTTGACCTGGTGGTAGGGGGAGCTGCATGGATCAATGGTCGTGGCGTCTTCGGGTATGTTATAAGTTCCCCTGTGACAGACATGATGCCTGCAACACAAGTGCAACAAAAGGGCTAAGCTTGTGACGTGTTGCCCTTGCACGCCCTCGGTCATCTTGATTACTACTGCACATCTGAAGGGTTCGGTGCTTCACCCACGCTCAGAAGCACGCTTGCCTCGTCAACAATGACACACCTCTGTTGGACACATGCACACACACACGCACGCACACACACACACTAACACACCTGACCGCCTTCCTCGTCCCTCCCCCTTGCCACACAGCCCCTCCGGCCTGGTGTCGCGCCTCAAGATGCTTGGCATGCGTGTGTGTGCCTTTGGGTGGCAGCCACAGGGGCCTCAGCGGGAGCTCATTGAGTCCTCCGGCGTGGACGGGTTCCTCATGGGCCCCATCCACCCACAGGTGCATGGCTCGCAAACCTTTGTTTGTCCATACTACCAGACAGCATGTATCTAGGATTGGCCAGAACCGTATAAGTATATATACGAATGTATAAATCAATTTTCTCCGTATCCACATTCGTTTGACCGTATGTGAGTTTTAGCCGGCATAAGTATACGGTCTGAATGAGTGGTCAAAAGCGACCTTCTACTGGCCTTCGAGACCACAAAAATCCAAAGCCCTGTATACGGGCAATATTTAACAATTGTTTTTGTGCTATTGAACAGCCGTGTCTCTCGTGGAAAAGAATCCGTCATGGTTCAACAGCAGCTAGTGGTTCGACAGCAAGGGTTCAGAAGCAGCAGCACCAGGAGCACCGGAGTTTGAGTATGAGTATGAGCAGGGCATGCAAGCCAACCCCACTGAAGGTTTCCAGGGCGGAGATGATGCAGGAACAGAAACGGCACACACACAATCTTCACGCATATGTGCATGCACCCACCCCCTCATGCGAACACATGTGCATGCACGCACCCCTGCACACGCGCACATACGCGCACGCAAACCTGTGTGCACAAATGCACACACAAACACACACGTACACATACACGCATGCATGTACAAACCTCAGCACGCACGCAAATGTATACGTACATGCACGCACCCACGCAAGCATACAACCATAAGCAAGCATGCGCACACGCATGTTCGCGCACCCAGAAGCATGCCCACGCACACGCACACACACGTAATCATGCGCACGCACTCGTGTGCTTGCACGCGCGCATGCATACAATCAAAGCAAGCATGCGCACATGCATGTTCGTGCACACAGAAGCATGCACACGCACACACACACACACACACACACACACACACACACACGCAGAAGCATGCGCACGCACACGTGTGCATTCACGCGCGCAAATGCTCATGCACATGCACGCACTAATTACGTACGCATGCACACACACACATGCACACGCACACACACACGTGCATATACAAACAGGGTAATTTGATGGGTGGGGGAAGGAGAGGGGTCTCGTGACAGTGACCATGTGTGCCTGTGTGTTTTGGCCTCTCTGGGCTTTCCGCCCTTTCATGTTCTGGTCAATGTAAATGGGGTATTTAAATACAGCTCTTGAAGAGCTACAGGTTGACCCCCTAAAAATAATTCTGAATAGGTCGAATTTACGATTTATATACGGATTATACGTATATATATACGGTTTATACAACGTGGATTTACATTACGGAAATCCCACCTACGGTCCTGGCCAACCCTACATATATCGGATTTGTAAGGATGTATCATGGCGTCAGCCTGTGCAGCCGACTGTGCTGCCCCCTGCTTATGGTTGCCACTCCTTCAAACCGTTTCTTAACTACAGTGCACTGAGATGATGCTCCTGTGTGTGGACGACACTCACATGCACACACGCACACACAAATGCATGCGCGCAGGGCATCCACCGCGGGCAGTTCATGCAGCTCATTGCGCGCATGCAGGCCCTGAAGCGCATGCCCGCCAACCAGGGCATGGGCATGGGCATGGGCATGGGTATGGGTATGGGTATGGGCAGTGGCATGGGAGGTGGTATGGCTGGCAGCCAGGCTGCTATGATGGCTCCTCCCCCTGTCATGGGCAGCGGCATGGGAGGTGCGTCGTAGGCAGGATGCTGCGTGTGAACATCTAATGTTATGTGTACGTGAACAGTGTCACCGCTGATGGCCTGAACTGCCATAACTATCAAGGCAGGAATGTTCCTTTTGTACATTTTTTCCTGCACTGGCCATGCAATTGACCAAATGGTCCGATGAATGGCACAACTGAGATTCTGGACTATCTTTGTTGTAATTGATTTTTCTACAACACAAACCTCTTCATTTCTCCCCTTGCTCCTGAATTGTCACACACCGCACTTGCTCACCATAGGTACAACGACAGCATATTTGAAAAGTTATGGCCAACCTCGTTCCTCACATATAAACCTCTCTGCAGGCAACCCCAGCATGTACGGCTCCACCGCACCACGTGGTGCTAACGCCCCCAACCCCCTGTACAATGCTCCCCCTTCCCCCCTGGGTAGTCAGCCGGGAGGCATGATGGTGCCTGGAATGCAGCCCCAGGGCAGCCAGCACGGTGCTGCTAGCCCTGCCCCACCCGCAGGCATGTTTATCGGTTAGGCTAGGTCTCAGCCTGGGGGTTAAACAGGCCTGGTTTGGGCAGTGCTGGATGCTTGTGCAAGAACAGACAACCGTCTCTGTTGAGCCTGTCACAATGCTTTCAATGATTGAAGCTTTTTGTCCATATGATGGAAGCTTTTCTGAGGCAGGCGTATTCTGACTGTCAACCATCACGTGACCACTCGCAGGTGGTGCTGACGGGGAGGCTCAGATGATGCAGCAGCTAATGGCGGAGATCAACCAGCTGCGCACGGAGCTGAACCAGAATTAAGGATTAATTATGGGTGGTTCAGGCACAACCGTGTGCGCCAGGGAGGGTATGTGTTGTGTTTGTGTGCTGTTGTCCGGCCTGCGACCAAAGGAAGGCTGGTTTGCTGCTAGATGGGCAATTGTTTTGCGCCCGTGCCTAAATTTCAGATGGCAATTATGTTTAGCAAAAGGGAAGTTGTGTGTGTGTGTGTGTGCGTGCGTGCTCTGTCAGTGGACCCTTACTCTTCCGGCAACGGATATGCTGCAATGAAGTGGTGATCAACAGACTGACCTTGCACAATTGTGACATTGGGAAGGAGTTGTGAAGTCCTGGAAGTTGGTTGGGTTGGGAAGAGCTCGTTGTATGGTATTCGTTTTTATCTGCGGGACTGTTTGCCATCCACACTCACTCGAGATACGGCGATTGTATAAGTAGCAAAAATTCCTTGTACTGGCCAGCCTCCTCCTTGGCGCTTGCTGCGATGCTAATTCATCCCTTCTATTGTTTTGCCGTTGACAATGTGTGGCACAAGAAGGCCCCTGCCTTTTTGGTTTTGCAGTGAATTGGTCCCCTCTTCTCCACAGTGCTTCGAGCAGGCATAACCTCATCGCTTACTCTTTTTGGCTCAGGCTTCCTGCCTGCAAATTTTTGTGCTCTGTTGGAAAATAGACAATGCTGCTCTTTCAGCAAGGTGCATTTTGAGGTCATTTTTGTCGCTGAAGTCGTGGTATGCGTCCAATTTGTCCCGATGACTGTATTTATTTATATAATTCTTCCTATTTATTTGTTGGACATCACCTCACGTGACTTTCTTTTAAATGGGTCCAATGTTGTAACTGAGACACGACTGGTCTGCAACTTCTCAGACCTGAGTCTTGTCAGGGCTGCCCTCAAATTAGTCAGCAAGCTAGAAAGATCCATGGGTCATAAGTGGCACCGCAAATTTTGACAATACCAGCAGACACAGTTGTATGGTTTAGGTCGCCCCTTTTTGATACGGCAAGGGTCAACAAAAAGGATTCCGGGGGGGGGAGGACGTGCATTTCTTTTTGTGAGTATTAGCCTGAAGGATTACCTCAGAATGTTGTTTGACAAGCACATGGACTTAAACCATGTTTGTCTCATGTTTTGAGGCCATATAGTGCAGCTATACGCAGAATGAAAGAGTTTGGTATTGAAAAGGATTGCTGACAGGCCTCAAGTGATGTTGTGGCTTTTGAAGTTTAACACATGTGCGTTCTTAGCTGGCATGTACTATGCCAGTTCGATTTGGTCTACGCAATTTCTGGAGCATGACAATATTTACAGCAATCCTTTGTAGGTCACACACATAACCTTTTTAAAGAGAATTTTGAGCATCAAATCTACTTCTGCAAATTGGTGTACTTTATTTGAGAATGCGTGCAGAAAGCAGATATTTTCCTTGGGAATTCTGGTGCTTCTAATTGTTAGACTAGACAGATGAAGGATGCTTTTGGTGGTTTGCAGAATGGCGCTATTTTGCATTTCAGGAAGCTGAACATTTGTGCATAGACTTGAGATTCAGGCACCAGGCAGTTTGGAGAGAGGCACATGGATGGTCAAGACCCTTGCTCTTGTTTAAAACATTGGTGGCTCATCACAAGTGGGTTGCTTTGCCTGAGAGACCGGTTTCTGATGCACGTGCACCATTTGTCTTGCCGGAGTATTTAAAGATGGTTCTGAGCAAAATTGTCATGAGGGACGTAGCTCGGTTCAGGATTCGAGGACATGGGTTGAAAAGTGAAACCGGATTGTTGCAAGAAGCTTCTTTACAATTGGTTACAATTGGTTTACACTGAGGTGCCAGTACTGAACTATTGATACGCTTGATAATACTGAAGAAGGGCTGGCTCACTTGTGAACAGAGGACGTGGTGTGTGCATATCTAAGAGAGGTTTCATTCATGTTGACGCTTGCCTGAGCGCAATACCTTTACACGAACAGCAGTGCATTCCTTGTGAGAACAAATATCAGTATATCTTGGCTGCAAGGTGCTGTTACTTGGTTTCAAGGCTGATGTATAGAGTCAAAATACGTGTTTCAAGTGAACAAGTGCTTGGTTCTGGTTGTGCTTTGCTGTGTGAGGTGTTGGAAGACTAACATCGTAAAGAGCGAAATTGAAATCATATATAAAGCAAATTAGCAGCAGGCACTTCCCATTGTTTCAGTCCGATGTTACAGTCTTAGCCAGGCAAGTGCTGATTCAGAGTTCATCTAGCAGCAGGGCCCGCAGCAAGCAAAAGAGTGATGAACCAGACCATGTTTGATGTTCCAGACCCTCTCGTTGTGCATGTGCTGCATCCACACATGAGTTTACGTATACTTATATTTGCCACCCTCATTCTTGGTATCCTCAGTGTGACGGTCCATGTTCTTCGTGTACCCAAACCAGCTGATTCCCCCTCTTTAATTTAATGTGGTCGGCTGGTCGTGGCAGACGCGAGATCGTTTACTAGTTTTATTCAGTGCTGCATTGTCACAAACAGCGTTGTGCCTTTTTTCCCTTTTCAAGGTTTTTTTTGTAGGTGCTACAAGTCTAGTGCTACAACAACTTTTATCACAATTTTTACATGTTTTACATATGCATCCTAGCAGTCGCACGTTTTGACTGATGACTTACTCTGTTAACTCTGAAACTGGTTTGTATAGCCATGCCAGGCTGGAGGCCTTTGTAAATCAAGCTAGACCGAAGGGAAGCTGTTATCCTTGTTATCCTTGTAAGCACTAGCACTTTTTGACTGGCCTTTGTAGTACTAGTACCTGTGCAAAACGCCATGCCTTGTTACAAAGAGTCCTTATTCCAAAAACGCCATCAGCCAGAGTCTCGGGCTGTAGGCCATCCTTGTAACCCCTTATTCCAAAACGATTTTGCACCATGAGGGGGGTAACACAAAGGGCCAGCATCGGAAAGAGCACACCTCATAATCTGAATCGCTTTATACCTCCTAGGAAAACACCTGACCTAGTTTTCTCATATTGTTTTGCAGACAAGACAACAATGATAAGCCTCAACACAATGCATTTAGTCACTAGTGTAGGAGTGCTCCAAACAAACTCCATACAACAGAGATTTTAATCCATTTCTCGGGAGAAAAATGACTGATTGGCATAATTAAATTGAGCCTCGAGTTTTCGTACTAGGGGCTTGGTATTACGGCAAGCATTGGACTATTCAGAGCCATCTGGGTCGTTTAGCTACCCTCTACTCCTCAATTCAGCTACTCTTTCTGTTGAGACGATTCCATCTAAGATTGAACCCTTGCTAAGAAGCCCGTCCACCGCAGGCAACTGCATATGTGGAGGATTGAGTAGGTAGTTTGCAACAGCGAAGTGTGCGAAAAGTTTGTTTCAAAACAAAAGCAGGACATGCTCTGAAAGTATTTGTAATGGCATTTTGGGTTTAGACCATCCACACTTGCCATTTACGTCTTGAAGCACGCTCTTCTTGGCAAGAAAAAGAGGCCACGCAATGCAAAAAAAGTCTTGCCCTCGGCTTACCTGCTCATCATGGATGATGCGGGCTTTCTGCGCTTCGCTGAGTTTGATGCCCTTCTCACCCTCCACAAGGCGAATGGCGGCGGATGAAAAATCAACACTCTCACGCGGCAAGTCGTTGGGGAATGTCTGCAAAGTGTATAAGGTAGCATGTATATGAAGTATGCAACGAGGCTGGTTCTGTGGCAAGCTTGGAGCAACAGAAAAGCACAGGAAAAAACCCTTACTGTTTTTGCCATTCTTTCTTATAAACTGCAAAGGTTGGAGGGAGAAGAGCGCCAGCGAACTAGCCGTGTGGGATCCTTGGTTACTAGCTCGGCACCGTACCTACTTCAAAAGTGTTGATATCAAAGTTTAAAAAGCTTTGCCATCTCACTATCTAGGTTGTTACCGTTCTACCCTCTTTCCCTTAATCTTCACACATAAGGGTCTCATTTCTAAATACTAGCGCTGACCCTGTCTGCATCAGAGTCACGCAGTCTAACTTTCACCCACACCTCTCACACACACACACACATCGTTGTTCTTGCCACCCCAGAAGTATGATATTTGTTGCTCGAGCTCAAAACCACAAGCGCGTAGGCACGCACGCGCACAAACACACACACGCAAACGCACCTTGTTCTTGCCAACCCAAGACTCAATGGGCCCATTCCAGCCTCTGCTGCCCAGGAAGTAGGGGTTGCGCAGGCGCTCCTCCATGTCAAAGTACCACGGGCCTAAGCCATGAGAGCCTGCAGTGCGAGGTTGGAGATTAAAGAGCGTTGATTATTGGGAAATGTCCTCGACCATGTGAGCCTGCAATGGGATGAGAAAGAAGGATACAAGATGCATCACAAGCGGAGAGAATGCCCTAAGAAACGTGAGCCAGCAATAGAAAGGTGGGGAGGGATGAAGGAAGTGGATTATTGGGTAATCAAAAAAAGGTGCTGACGCTTGAGCGTGCTAAAGCAGAGAGACTCTATGAAAAATGGGGTGTTTGTAGCGCAGCAGGGCTGAAAAAGGAGGTCCCACAGGTTCATACCTCAACTGCATTGTGTGCTACCATACGCAAAGCAGTTGTATACGATCTTAGCCGACCATAGCTGTGTGCCATTTGCTGTACTGTACGGAGTCAGCGTGCCAATACTTGTCAACAGCTGCAAGCAGGAGCAAGAAGCCTGGCCAAGCACCGCACCTAGCTGCTGATAATGACACTTTAAACAATATGATCGTGGTATTGCGCGACAGCCACCAAGCGCTGCTTACTGGAAGCCTTGCCAGCAAATTTCTGTAGGCCTCGCAGGGAACCCAACCTAAACCCTAACCTGATTCAACCTCCCCTACACCCTGAAGTGCCAGCAATTCATTACCTCTCCTTACTTTCCTTCCTCCAAGAAGCTTGTCCCTATGACGGCTCATCAGGGCCACCACACCCACCATAGTAGAAGTGCTTCATGCGCTCCTTGTCCCACTCTTCCACTTCCAAGCGTCGCAGCATGGCCGCGGTGATGCGTCGTTTCTCGTCCTTGTAGTCATCTGCAGCAGGCAACGTAATCAAAGTGTACCTCAACAGCTGCAGCAAACGTGCCAGCTTTAGGGATGCATGTGGTCGTGGGTTCGTAGTAGTATGTCAGACCTAGCGTCTGTCGTCCATGCCAGCCCAAGCAGGCTGTTGTGTGAATACACAGAATATGCACAGCAAATGGTTGTCTTGCACATCTCTTGTACCACGGCAGAGTGTTGCAGACGATCATGCAATCAACTCAATCATGCAACATCATTGCGACACGTCAAGACGATCATGCAATCAATCATGCAACATCAACATCATGCAACTCAACGATCATGCAACTCTCATCATTGCGACACGTCAAGATGTTGGCGCAATGTATGCCTGCAAGTACGAAGTGCAACAGGCCTGAGAGGCAGTCGTATGTAGCAGCCAAATGTTTTGAGTCCCGCATAACTTCACAGACAAACACGAGCACGACTGCGCTGCACTCTCACATAAATTAATCCTACAGCAGCAGCAAGCGGTGATTTTCCTATATGTGCGTATTTAGCATTGAATTTCACAACAGCTTGTGCATGTACCCACGTGCACCAAAACATACCATGCTGAATTTAATACATCAGCACAAAAATGTGAACACGTACACATTACACACACAGTGCCCCCACCAGTGCAAAGGCCATGGTCCACATCCTCCACCGCATCAAGCAGGTCTTGCTCAATCTGCATGCGCCATAATGTGAAGGCCCCACTTTTAGTGGACGTGTGAAGGCGCCATGTTCAATGGATGTGTCTACACCCTCTATACAGTTTTTTCACGGCCGAAAAACGAGGTTAAACGGCGTGCGCTGCGAATCAAATTCTCATACACACAATTGAGAGGCCTGAGCAACAACAATAACAGCTAGAACATGTAAGAAGGTGTCAGATGTGTGTACAACTCGCAGACCTGTTTCGAAGTCACCTGCAGACAATGCAAGCACGAAACATGGTTTGAAGAGCCAGACCACTGCACCTCGAGGGGTCCAGCAGTGCACAAATCCCCACCTGTGTCTCACGAAATAGACATGCACCCCAGCGCTGATCTTGCAGCGTATAGCCAATGGATCCACACATTAGAAATACTGTTGAAAATTCGGTCTGCTATTGTGCACAGAGCTTAACCGCATCTGGTGCCAAACTGGCTCCCCTTTTGTTCAGTCATAAGGAGAGTGCTTCTCACTGCCTGTGTGCTATTAATTTGTTTCTATCTAGGG
>Ga0307951_1002420_pt1 | contig 11667 bp, 11 predicted proteins | sample OrgLakmetagen374_FD_201842 | JGI IMG/M metagenome (GOLD analysis project Ga0307951, IMG submission 201842) | Saline water microbial communities from Organic Lake, Antarctica - #374 | ecosystem: Environmental > Aquatic > Non-marine Saline and Alkaline > Saline | place: Antarctica: Organic Lake... | reverse complement strand
GTGTATATGTGTATGGTTGTGCGTGTATATGTGTATGGTTGTGCGTGTATATGTGTATGTGCGTGTGCGTGTGTAGCATGGTTGAGTATCCACCCACACCTGTGCTTGCCACGCTGCGGCCAATAGCTTCATCATTTCTGAAGGCCTGGAGCCTGGGTGCGCAGCAGCCACAATCTGTAGAAGTGGTCATGGCATGGAATAACATGATTGATTTGAAGAAGAAGAGCTTCTGTTTATTTAGGTACATTGCCCTAGCTCTCCAACAACCTTGACTGTTGCGTCAGCGAAAGCTTCTGTTTATTAGGTACTATACCCTAGCTCACCAGCATCCTTGACTGTTGCGTCAGCGGAAGCTTCTGTTTATTTAGGTATTGCCCTAGCTCACCAACATCCTTGACTGTTGCGTCAGCGAAAGCTTCTGTTTATTTAGGTACTTTACCCTAGCTCACCAACATCCTTGACTGTTGCGTCAGCGGAAGCTTCTGTTTATTTAGGTACTTTACCCTATCTCACCAACATCCTTGACTGTTGCGTCAGCGGAAGCTTCTGTTTATTAGGTATTTTACCCTAGCTCACCAACATCCTTGACTGTTGCGTCAGCGCCTTTTGCAGGTATGGTGTCAGCGCCACAGAAACTCACGGCACACGTACAACACCTCAGCAATGGGTGGTGCTCACGGTATAATGTTGTACACTGCATCATGACACTTGGAAGCACACACACAGTTGCCAAATGCATACAACAATGCCGAATGTATCTTTTTACTTTAAAAAACAAGAGATTCCTATACATGCCGCACCACACGTACAACTGGAGAGACAATTGGCTAAACTTTATTATTATTATTATTACCTACACTCCTGCAACCTACCGGTCGTTGCTCACTGCAAAACAGTATGTATCCACTTATTTTCTTGCTAGCACCCTCCTCCTTATTGGCAAGCCCCCCCTTGCTGCTCGCCGCTTCCTTGCCACCCTTTGCTCCTTTTACTGTTCCCCTGCCGCCAGCCTTCTGCGCCTGTGCCGCCCCAGCCTTTGCTGCTCTCTCTGCCACCTTGGCGGCTGCCGTTGCTGCTTGCTGTGCTGCCTTGCTGTCGGATTTAGCTGCCCTAGCACTGGCCTTGGCAGCAGCAGAGGATAATTTTGGGGTGATGCCCTTCTTGGCCATGCGCGCAGCCTTTTTGGCCACAAGCTCAACAGCCTGTGCAACGTGTGTGTATGTGAGCGGTATGAAGTGACAGTAGTGTGAAGTCATATTTGCCTGCGTTTGTATGTCTGTGTGTGTTTATGCGCGCGTGTGAGTGCGCGTGTGCACGTGTGCTTGTGTACGCACGCAATTTTTTTTTGCAAACCCCGGCACCCGTCAACATCTTGTGCAGAGATTGAACAGACTTCCACAGAAAGACATCAACCCACCTCGTCAAGAGTGATACTTTCGAGGGTTTTGTCCTTTGGTATGGGAGCAAGCACCAACTGGTGCTGGACATAGGGGCCATACCTGCAAGCAGCAAAAGGATGCATACACACACAAGGAAGACATGTATGTTTGTGCATGACCACCTTTAAAAAACTTCTAAGTGCATGCTAAACAGTTGAGCAGCACCAGCAATGTTTGATTATGAGCATTAAGAAAGCATCGTGCAACATTTGCGTGGTGATTAACTGCAGCTTGAAAGCAAATAAGAGCATGCAAGCCGACCTCCCAGACCTGGCCATGGCTGAGTACTGGACAGCACTTTTCACACCCGCGCGTGAGCACACACACACACACAAACACACACACACGCATACACACACACGCATGAGCACACACACACACACAAACACACACACACGCATACACACACACACGCATGAGCACACACACACACACACACACACACACACACGCATGAGCACACAAACACACACACACACTCACACACACATACACACACAACAACAAAGTAAGTTTGTGCAACAGAGAGAAATCCAGCATGAGCGTGCACTTTGCACGTTGATTAGCTTACGCTTGAGTGAAAATGCACGCAACCCTGCCCAGCTTTAACTAAATACGTCTGTCTGTCATTCTCAAGGAAACCACCTGCCCTGTAGTTAAGGTACACCCTTTTCAAAGGAAAACATCTGCACGTCTTAAATAAACAATTCTGCCCTCCTCAAAGAACGCACCTGCCGGTCTTGGCGAACACGGGAGCTCCATCATCAGGGTGACTACCCAAAGATTGTGGGATGGTGGCATCTAGGAGCTGAACTGCTTGCTCGAGGGTGATGCTTTCAGGGTCGGTGCCCTGGGGAACGGTGGCCCTGTTGGAGCAGAGGGAAGCATACAAACAATGATGACGGTATGCAAGGGTGATGCTTTTGGGGTCGTTGCGATGGGGAACGGTGGCTCTGTAAGAGAAGCAGAAGAAGGGCACAGTGCCTATTTGTACCTGTATGGAGATAGGTATCTAGTCAGCTGCTGTGGCTCAAACCCCCCTATTCTTGCTCACAATTTTAAAACCCTCGTCGCCTTCGTACCTCACGACAGGCACCTTCTTGGGCTTTGCTGACGACCTGCCCTTTTTCTTCTCCTTCTCCTTCTTCGCGCCCCCCTCCTCATCACCACTATCAAGTTTACCATCTGCAGAAGCAGCAGCTCCGGTTTCAGGGGGTCCTAGCTCCACGTAAAGTCCGTAGGGACCCATCTTGCAAAGCACCGCTCGGTTTAGGGTGGGATGGTTGCCCAGGTGCAGGGGCCCTGAAAGCAGAGCCTCCTGCAAGGCTGTGTCGCTGGCTGCACTACCTGCATCACATTTACAGGCAAGAAATACATAAATAAAATAAATGTGCTTGCCAGTTTAGAGTCGGATGAAGTATATACAGAAGGGCCTATCCCAAAGTTGTGCTCATCACCACTTAAGCTCTCTACAAATCCTTCAAAATCAATGCTTCATGACGCAACAGGCTAAATGGTGATGAAGCAGTTGCGACATGAAACATTGATTTCTAAAAATTTGAAGAGACGGCTGATCTTTATCCAATTGTCAAAAAATGCCAAGGTTGCAGCTCAGCCATGTTGTTAGCATTTGTGGCATAAGCTACCCACAAGAATATATTCACGACGCAAAGGTCGCAAGTATTGACTAAAAGCGGACGGCGGAAATTAAGTTCATGCTGAAATGTGGATAGGCAAATGCGCTGTCTTAAGCAAGCACTACAGCTATAAGATAAGTGTAGACGGCATGATCGATTGATGCACTGAAGGTATCTCACACAAGCGGTTGCACAGGCAAGTCAACTTTTCACACTAAGAAGATGCTGCGATGAGCGCATGCATGCCACAAAACGAGGTGATCAGCACATGCACAGGGAGGGGGGGTGGGGTGTAAAGGAGCGCTTGCATAAAAAGACATAGGGGACAGCTTGCAAAGGAGCACAGGGACACAGGAGCACAGGAGCACAGGGGGCAGCTAGTAAAGGAGCGCTCGTCAAAAAAGACGTGGCTATACACCACCAAGGGGCACTCTGGAAGAGAGATGATACACATCACGCACACCTGGGACATGAAGGGGGCGTGCGTAGCTACAGGGGTCCTCAGGGTGGTCAAAGTTGGAGCAGCCCACAAATCCGCCAAGCCTGAAACCAAGCGGGGATGAAAGGGAATGGCTGAGTTCAGTGCTTATTACTTGAACTCCAGTTCTTGGAGTGAAGCAAAGTGATATCACTCACATCACTTTTGCTTTCTGTCTTTTTATTTATTGTGAATAGTCCACCGCCAACTCACGATGCAAACGTGATAGAACGCGGATGTCGACAAGGATGCACATGTCACAACATGTCAGCCCACCAAAGGCAAATGGTCGTTGCTCGTGCTTCGCCTTTGGGACTTAAGATGAAGATGTTATAAAAAGGCAAATATACTTGCTAGGGGCTGAGCCTCAGGTCTTAAACATGCTAAACACACACACACACACATACACACACACACATACACACACATATACACACACATACTACAGCCACGATAAGTGGAGCACAATAAAAGAAGTCCAAAGCGCAGTCAGAAATAAAATTGACACAAGCACGCATGTGTGTGCAATGATTGCACGACGCACTTGGAGGGCTTAAAGTGCAGCCTGCCTGTAGGGCAAGAAGGGCACTTGCGCACGTCATCTTGGCCCTCTGGCGACTCCGGAAAAAATATGGGCTGCAGCTCCTGTGTGTGGAAGTGTGTTGCAGGCATCTATGTAGTAAATCACATACATTTTTTCTTGCAGGTATGTCAAAGAGTGGTATCCAGGCGTTGGACGCACAAGGAGCGTGTTGATCTCTGTACAAACGTGTAGAGGGAAGACGGCTCAATGAATACGATAACATGCTCACAGATAAAATGGAGGGAGAAAGTAGGGCAGTTTAAGTATTGATCAGTAATTTGCACTCAGAGGGGGCACCTCCCTCTTCCATCACTTTGACACACTCATTTAAGCATAACCAGATACTCCATAAATTGCACCTGCGTCCCACACCACCACCTACCCTTCCACCTGTGCACTCTCACTAGGTATGCTTTGATCAGGTGCGTGGTGGTGTATGGAGACAGTTGTATGAAAGTATGATGCAATCTCCACCCACCCGATCAATTACACCCAATCACTCCCTCTTTTGAAACCAACTCACCCCACCCTTCCGGTCTATCCACCTTACAGCTCATTCTTTACATCAGCTCCACCTTCTCACTCCCTCTCACCCCACCCAAAGCCTCTTAACCACCCACTCACTTCACCCAAGGCCTCCTAACCACCCACTCACACCACCCAAAGCCTCCTAACCACCCACTCACCCCACCCAAGCCTCCTTATCTGCCTCCCCACCCACCTACTCACCTCATCCCACCTACCCCATCCTATCTGCCCACCCACACCAACCCAGCCCTCCCCACAGTCTTCTTACTACCCACCTCGTCCAGCATGTCCACCACCTCGGAGACCTTCAGGTCCCCCAGGCTGTCACAGGTACCTTGGAAGGGCCCCCAAAAGTCGCGCAGCAGGCTCTTCCATGGCACAGACCCCGCTGTTAAGGTGAAATTGCAGCAGCATCATTGCTTTCGAAAAGCACAGTGTGTAGGTAGGGTAGAGAGCAGTGTCTTTGAACCTTTGAAGCAATGTCATCAATGCCGACCTTTGTAGCAATGTCATCAATGCCAACCTTTGTAGCAAGCCATGTGATTTGCAAGCGATAGAGGAAGAAAGAATCGCTAAGGCCAGGAAAGGTTGCTACTTCACACATTGTCTATCTTAGATTCATGATTCATGCACACTTGTAAGAAATAGACATGCAGAAACGCAACCATTTCCAGTGCTGTCGATCAAATTGCTGGATTTATTATATCAAATGCTCAAACAAAAAACTACTTAACCTAAAACCCCGTCTAGAACCCCTCCATTGTGCTGGTCGGTCATGAATTACTCAGTTGCAACTGCTTGCCAGTAACACGCCTGGATCCACTCCCCATCATGCCCCCAAAAAAGTCTGAGCTCACCCGATATCTCGTCCAGCTGCTGCTCCATTTTGCTAGTGAAGTCGTAGTCCACATACTTTTGGAAGTAGCGCTGCAGGAACGCAGTGAGGACGAGGCCTACAGAAGTGGGAGCCAGGGAGCGTCCCTCTTTGTGGATGTAGCCTCGGGTCTGCGATCAAGTGTGCACCAAAAAATAACCAACGCATCTTTGTGGATGTGGCCATACGTCTTTGTGGATGTAGCCACGCGTCTTTGTGGATGAAGCCTCGGGTCTGCGATTGTAGTGTGCACCAAAGAATGACCAACGCGTCTTTGTGGATGTAGCCATGGGTCTTTGTGGATGTAGCCACGCGTTTGCGATCGAAGTGTGGACTAAAGAACACCAAAGAAATGACGAGATGGAAATGGAACGTGCGCTTTAAAAACCCAGGGACAGTGTTTGTGACTTTTCTGTATTTAGGCTTTAGGCACGATTCATTGAGTGTTAGACGTAATCGTCGAAAAATAGCGTGAGATGGAAAGAGTGGAAGGGGTAAGAGCTTGTGAGAACTCAATAGCTCCGAATGAAGCAACGCAGAGGGATTTAAAAATAGGATGGGCAAAATAACAGCCATGACCTTAAACAACGCAGAGGTATGTAAATATGGGATGGGCAAATTAACAGCCATGACCTTGAATATGCAGAGGGTTGTAAACATGGGATGGGCAAATTAACAGCCATGACCCCTTAGGAGCCTAACCAGAGACCGCTAGGCACACAGGGCAGCTTACCCCTCAACAAGGTTACAAGTATGGTCATTTGTTTGATCATGAGTAGGAGATCCAAAAATGGCGCAGCAGGAAAAAACGAGGAGTGCGCACACTGTCGCAAAAGAAAAAGTAAAGTCTGATGTCCACAATGCCATTGGATTCCAATAGACATGCACTCCCCCAACGTACACTCGCAGCAACTCATGGGTGGGGGCGTGAGCTGAAGGGCGCTCAATACATTTCATCACACCCCTTACAGCAACAGCAAAACATAGGTACTTTGCTTGCAGCCAGAAACACAACTGCAGCAACTTAAGGGTAGAATCATACGAGAGAAAGCGCCTGATATTAAAATCTCCAGCGCCTTCATTAATGAGCAACGCGCCTTCATCAATGAGCAATGCGCCTGAGGAACGCGCCTTCATCAATGAGCAATGCGCCTGAGCAACGCGCCTCCATCCATGAGCAATGCATACATCAATGAGCGCCTACATCATTGAGGAACGCATACCTGCAGCAGCTTAAGGGTGGGGGCGTACGTGGAAGGGCGCCCGATGCCCAACTCCTCCAGAGCCTTGATTAACGAGGCTTCTGTGTATCGTGGGGGGGGGCGGGTGAAGTGCTGGGAAGGAGCCACACCTTTGGTTTGCGCGGCCTGCTTTGCCTGAGGGAGCAGGAGAGAGACGGGGAGCGTGAATACGAGTTGAGCACTGCGAGCTGTGAGTTAGTTTTTGAATGGTGAGTTTTTAAATTGAAGGGTGTGAAACCAATTGAGCAGCGTTTTTTGCGAGTCCTTTTTTGCACCATGTCATAGACCTGTTTTTCTGTTGTTCCTGTTGACCTTTGAAGTGTTTGCGTCTGTAATTCATTCATGACATTCATATGTCATGTGTCGGCAAAAGCTGAAACAGAAACAGAGAACAACAGATGTGACTTAGAGAGGGATGCATACTCACTGGCCGGAGGGGCAGAAGACTGCAGCTGTTGCCAACAGGTCCATGTTGCAACCTAGCATTCAATCCCAGGATGAAGCGAGCGCACACATCATCACACAAAAGGTGAGTTGACACGCACAGCTGTAAGACGCACTCTCAACTTCAGTTACAGCAGCATGGCATCTATGGTCACTGCTCATCACGTGTTCCTGGATTTTGTGTCTGTTTCTGTGTTTGTGTTTTGTGTGTGTGTGCGTGTGTGTGTATGTGTGTGTGTGTGTGTGTGTGTGTGCACGCGCGCGCATGCAACCTGATTTCTTAATGTTGACAGATTCCGCCAACAAATTCTTTGCATGCATGTTTGTGAATATAATACACAGAAGAGCCACAAGCAAGGTCCTTAATCTCCAGTTGGACAAGTCAGTCAACGCATTAAAACTCTAGCCTTCTTTCGGCACATACACACCCACAGCACACACTTCCACAGCACACACAACCCTCCACAGCACACACAATCCTCCACAGCGCTCACATGCTCAGCACACACATACACAGCATGACTCTACCTTGGAAAGCCTGTTCATACGCCCTCACCTCGAGCTTGAACGGTACAGCTTGAACAGTACAGTGACAGTACAGTGACAGTGCAGTGACCGCACAGTGACAGCACAGTGACCGCACAGTGACAGTAGAGTGATCAAGCGCCCTCACCTTGAGCTTAAACAGTACAGTACAGTGACCGCACAGTGACTGCACAGTGACAGTAGAGTGATCAAGCGCCTGCCCTCACCTTGAGCTTGGACAGTACAGTACAGTAACAGTACAGTGACCGCACAGTGACCACACAGTGACAGCACAGTGACCGCACAGTGACAGTAGAGTGATCAAGCGCCCGCCCTCACCTTGAGCTTGGACAGTACAGTACAGTAACAGTACAGTGACAGCACAGTGACAGCACAGTGACCGCACAATGACAGCACAGTGACTGCACCGTGACAGTAGAGTGATCAAGCGCCCTCACCTTGAGCTTGGACAGTACAGTACAGTGACAGTACAGTGACCGCACAGTGACCGCACAGTGACAGCACAGTGACAACACAGTGACTGCACAGTGACAGCACAGTGATCAAGCGCCCTCATCTTGAGCTTAAACAGTACAGTACAGTGACAGCACAGTGACCGCACAGTGACCGCACAGTGACTGCACAGTGACAGTAGAGTGATCAAGCGCCTTTACCTTGAGCTTAAACAGTACAGTACAGTGACAGCACAGTGACCACACAGTGACAGCACAGTGACTGCACAGTGACAGTAGAGTGATCAAGCGCCCGCCCTCACCTTGAGCTTAAACAGTACAGTACAGTGACAGTACAGTGACAGTACAGTGACAGCACAGTGACCGCACAATGACTGCACAGCGACTGCACAGTGACAGTAGAGTGATCAAGCGCCCGCCCTCACCTTGAGCTTAAACAGTACAGTACAGTGACAGTACAGTGACAGCACAGTGACAGCACAGTGACCGCACAATTGACTGCACAGTGACTGCACAGTGACAGTAGAGTGATCAAGCGCCCGCCCTCACCTTGAGCTTGGACAGTACAGTACAGTACAGTGACCGCACAGTGACAGCACAGTGACAGCACAGTGACCGCACAGTGACTGCACAGTGATCAAGCGCCCCTCACCTTGAGCTTGGACAGTACAGTTGCTGCACTGGGAGTGTTGTGTGCTGCTTGTTGGTCCTCAGGCTCACCAGTGCCACCGCCTGCCTCGTCCTGCTCGCCCTCAATCTTGCGGAAGTTGTCGTACGCCTACACACGTGTGCACGCCTTTTCTATTTTGCGCACCCTTTGCGGAAGTTGCCGTACGCCTAAAAACGTGTGTTCTCCTTTATTTATAGGTAGCTCACCCTCTGCAAAAGTTGTCGTACGCCTACACACGTGTGTATGCATTTCATATTGCTCACCCTCAAATCATGTGCATGTTTAGAGGTGTAGTAAATTATAAGTTTGCATCCTCTGACTTGCTACTTGATTCATGGATGTAGCAAGATGCACTTGAGCATGATTGTTCACATGCAAAGAGAGTTGTCTGCTTTTGTATCCTAAATATAGAGATTGACATGCAAGCTAGCACCTGAATCCCCCCGCCCTCCCTTCAAGCCCACCCACCAGTCAGCCACACACACACACTTGCACACACACACACACACTTACACACACACTTGCACACACATACACTACACATATTAACACATTACACGCGCACACACACAAATTCATTACACATACAAACACACGAGCGCCCAAGCACATACACACATGCACGCACGCACGCACGCACGCACACACGCACGCACGTACGCATACACACAGACATGTTTGCCCAGGAAAACACAGTGCGCATGTAAACATCTAGCTGCACACACCATGAGGTAGCCTGGCTGCTTCACACTGCTGCCTGTTGCCCGAAGTATGAGTGAGCCATCCAAGCTGCTGAAGTCCACACCAATCTGCAGGACACAGTTGCTTTTAAGGAGTTTGCATGAAAAATATTTCAACACTTGCATTTTAGTCTGTGAACTATGTCTAAGTCAAAGGCTTGGATGCCTAAATATAATAATATAATAGAGCCACACGCGAGTGTGAGTACGGCATTATCGCCTGTTATACCAGGATCCCATCTAGCCTGTCTCGCCTTCTTGCCACCTTGAACCTTCTAAGCAGCTGTCTAACCTTCAAACATCCATAAAGGTGCTCAACCACGCACCTGCTCAATGACAGCATTGCACATTTGGGACGCAAGCGTGCGCTCCCAGATCAAGCGGTACAGCTTTGTTTGATCAGAGCTGAGGTGGGAAGGAAGACTGTCAGGGGTCAGACTAGGATTGGTGGGGCGAATGGCCTCGTGTGCTTCTTGCGCATTCTTGGCACGGCTCTTATATACCCTGCAAGTGTGTATGTATGTGTGTATGTGTGTATGTGTGTGCGCGTGCATGCGTGCATGTATCTATGTGAGTGTGCTTGCATTGTGCACATGTGCCTGCAAGTAGGGAGAGGCGGCAAAGCTCATCGATGCTCCACATACTTTTTTGGCAATTGTGTTGCATTGTCGCATTACCTTTGCATTTGTGTCTGACGGCACTTCGGGCTTATGTCACGCACAAGAGATGGGAAGGCATTTTGTCAAATACAAGAGATGGGAAGGCATTCTGTCACGCATAAGAGATGGTAAAAGGCATTATGTAACGCACAAGAGATGGTAAAAGGCATTATGTAACGCACAAGAGATGGTAAAAGGCATTTTGTCACGCACAAGAGATGGGAAGGCATTTTGTCACGCACAAGAGATGGGAAGGCATTATGTAACGCATAACAGATGGTAAAAGGCATTTTGTCACGCATAAGAGACGGGAAGGCATTTTGTAACGCACAAGAGATGGTAAAAGGCATTTTGTCAAATACAAGAGATGGGAAGGCATTTCTCCCTTTGCCAACAACATTCATGGGCAAAAAAACAGCTCTGCTGCAATCTTCCCCCCACCTTGGCTGCTCCGACACCAGCTTTGACCCAAAATGTGAGCTTACTGTGCTGCGTACTCCCTGCACAGCTTCAGGGGACAGCTGCACGCCATCGGTACGCATGTAAGTGATCAAACCCTCGCCTGTGTGTGTGTGTGTGTGTGTGTGTGTGAGAGAGAGAGAGAGAGAGAGAGAGAGAGAGAGAGGTGAGTGCACTCCTCGCATACACACACCTGTGCTTAAACAGCTTGTATTCATCACCTCCAAGCACGTAAGCCACCAAGGATACACTTACACAGGTCACAGGTGACATAAGTAGGCTACACACACATTCACTCAAGACTGCCACGCGAGCATTATGTTATGCCGTCTCAAATTGATGTGAAACCGGTCTGCATGGTCTCCAAATGCACTGATCCAAATGCACAAGACAACAGGGTGTCCGCCAGGTACAGACACTTAGCAAAAGCTATCAAGCTCTAATACAATTCAGACTCCTTGTATGATGCACTCGTGCCTAACCCTCAATGCATCAAAATAAAGACACGAGGCTACTCGGCCACAAATTGAGGACACGGTACCGGTAACTAAGGAGGTCGCGGTTTGAACCCCTTGTACAGCAAGGGCTTGAAAAATCTGCCAAATCACGTAACCTTTGCCTTTGGCGTTCTTAAGGCACCAAATACATGCTGACCCTGACACGCCACGTAGTGAGCGGCATGAAGATGCTCACCCGTCTCAGAGCCTTCGTACAGCGCCTGTGCAGTTTGCATGGTCCTTGATGCGCCAAAGCCCAGCCTACGAGAAGCCTCCTGCTGAAGGGTAGAGGTGATGAAGGGTGCAGCAGGCTGGCGCTGCTGCAGCTTGGACTGCACATCAGACACCTGTGAGTGTGTGTGCGTGTGTGTGTGCGTGTGTGTGTGTGTGAGAGAGAGAGAGAGAGAGAGAGAGAGAGAG